>Ga0209400_1003450_pt1 | contig 11504 bp, 9 predicted proteins | sample M_130807_EF_Meta_FD_187313 | JGI IMG/M metagenome (GOLD analysis project Ga0209400, IMG submission 187313) | Freshwater microbial communities from Lake Montjoie, Canada to study carbon cycling - M_130807_EF_MetaG (SPAdes) (version 2) | ecosystem: Environmental > Aquatic > Freshwater > Lake... | reverse complement strand
GGCCGAGGGCCGCAGCTGGCCCATGGGTTCGGTGGAACGCATGGCGTTTTACGAGCGGGCCAAAAAATCGTACGCGGTGATTGCCACCAGCGAACGGCGCTTTTACGGCTGCTTCATCCTCAAAAAAGGCGTGATCGCGCCCGACGCCTGAATACTGCAAGCCACCATGACCCCATCTGCCGCCATCCTCCTGGTTCCCGCGCCGCGCAAAGTCGCCGACGTGTTCACGCCCGCCCAACTCGCGCGCTTGCGCCAGCTCGGCGAATTGCACATCTATGACGACGCGCCGCCCACGCAAGCCGAATTCGAAGCCCTGGCCCCGCGCCTGGAAATCCTGATCGGCCAGCTCGATATGCCGCAGTCGCGCATCGAAATGTCCCCGCGCCTGCGCGCCATCTTCAATGTCGAGGGCAATTACTTCCCCAATGTGGACTACGCCTGCGCCATGGCACGCGGCGTACGCATTCTGAGCATCAGCCCGGTGTTTGCCGAGCCCGTGGCCGAGGCCGCATTGGGGATGGCGATTGATTTGGCGCGCGGCATCAGCCGCTCGGACCGCCACTTCCGCCAGGGCACCGAGCAATACGGCCTGGAGGCCAACCGCGATGCCTACAGCCTGCGCCGCCAGAACGTGGGCTTTATCGGCTTTGGCGATCTGGGCCGGGCCATCGTGCCGCTGCTGGCGCCGTTTGCGCCGCGCATCCAGGCATTTGACCCTTGGCTGCCCGCCGAATTCATCGCCGCCCAGGGCTGCAGCGCCGCGTCGCTGGACGAGGTCTTGCGCAGCAGCAAAGTGGTGTTTGTGGTCGCCAGCGTCACCTCGCAAAACCAGGGCTTTTTGGGGCGCAGCGCCTTCGAGTCCATGCAGCCCGGCGCATCGCTGCTGCTGCTCAGCCGCGCCGGGGTGGTGGACTTTGACGCCATGCTGGACGTGGCGGCTACCGGCCATATCCGCGTGGCTACCGACGTCTTTCCGCAAGAGCCCCTGCCCGCACACCACCGCGCGCGCAGCGGCGACAACTTGCTGCTCTCGCCCCACCAGGCCGGTGCGCTGCACGACGCGCTGGCGCAGATCGGCGTGATCGTCACGGCAGATGCCGAACTCCTAGCGCGCGGCCTGCCGCCCTGTATGTGCAAGGTGGCCCAGCCCGAGACCGTGGCCATGTTCCGCAGCAAGCCCGTGGATAAAAGCTAAACAAAAGCTAGGCCGCCAAACCCATGCCCACCAGCCCGCGCAGCCTCAGCCAGGCGCAGTTCAAAGGCTGGCCCGCCTGGGTGCTGCGCCAAGGGCCGCTGACCCTGTGCGTGGTACCCGGTGTGGGCGGGCGCTTGATGGGCATGGCCTATGGCGGGCAGGAGCTGTGCTTCAGCCACCCCGCGCTGGAAGGCAAAACTTTTGACGGCGACATGCGCCAGTGGTCCGCCTTGTGCGGCGAATGGGGATTTCCCTTGTGGGGTGGCGGCAAGACCTGGGTAGCCCCCGAATCCGCCTGGCCCGCAGGCGCACCCCACCGCGACCTGGACGCGCTGCCCTGGCAAGTTCGTGAGACCTGGTGCGACGCGCAAAGCATGGGCATCGAAGTGCAAAGCCCGGTCTGCCGCGACAGCGGCCTGCAAATCAGCCGCCGCCTGACGCTGCACGCGCGCACCAGGGGCGGCGCCTCGCAATGGACCATGGACCACAGCCTGTGCAATACCGGCAGCGCGCCGGTGCGCTGCGGCATCTGGGACGTGCTCATGCTGCTGCGCCCGGCACGCGTGCGCGTGCCGCTACCCGCGCCCACCAGCGGCCCCACACTGGCCGCCCTGCCCGGCAAAAAGCCGTTGGCTCACTTGCGCGCCCAAGGCACGCTGCAAGACAACGCCACCGAGGCCGTGTTGCATTGCACGCAGGGCGACGAATTCAAATGCGGCTTTGCCAGCGCAGAAGGCGTTATGGAAGTCGATTTCGGCCCCGGCGCGCCGAGCTACACCCGTCGCTCCGCCATCGATATGCGCCAGCCCTACGCCCACGGCCTGCCGCTGGAAGTGTTTAACGCGCCGGTGCTGAATTACTTGGAGGTGGAGACCCACTCGCCGCTGTGCACGCTGGGGGCGGGGGAGGTTTTGCGGTATGCGGTGGTGGAAACCATAGATTCCCCCTGAACTAGTCCTCAAGGCATCAACTGCAGAATTACTAAAAAATCCGCATAATGCGTCTAGTAATAAACCAGCTGGATTAGGAAACTTTCACGATGAGCACCGACACCATTGACACCGCCCTCGCCCGCAAACTGGCGGACGCGCTCGCGATTCAGGGGGTGTCGATCATTGGGCAGCCGGGAGGCTGGTCGGTCATGCTGCAAGTCGGTGCGGCGCGAAAGCCTTTGGGGGTACAGCGCTCGGACAAGCCGCGCACCTGGCGCAGTCTGGACCGCTGCGTGGACTATGTAAAAAACGAGCTGCATTTGTCGCGCTTTGACCTGCTGGACGCAACGCTTCACAGCGACGTGCTTGCGCCGGGCAAACCCCGCAGTGACGCGGCCGAGCGGATGCGCCAAACCCACCAGGCAGCGGCCTATGACAAGTGGTTGCGCGCCGAGGTGGCCCAAGGCATACAAGAGGCGGATGACCCTGTCACGGCCTGGCTGGACAACAGCACCGTAATGACTGAAAGTGCCGCACGCCGCGCACAGTGGCTGGAGCAGGCGCAGGGCAAGCAAACCACGTGAATATCCGCTGGCTCCCCCGGGCGCAGCGCAACCGGCTGGAGCAACTGGACTACATCGCCCAGGACAACCCTCTGGCGGCTGTACGGCAGGATGAACAGATCGAGCGGCAGATCAATATGCTGCTGGCGCATCCCCAAATGGGACGCCCCGGACGGGTCACGGGCACCCGCGAGCTTGTCATCAGTGGAACGCCGTTTGTTGCCATTTACAGGTTACATGCCCCGCACATCGAAGTCCTTCGGCTGCTGCATAGCGCGCAGCAGTGGCCTTAACACTGACGACACTGCGGCTGGCCTGGCGCTATCGAAAGGCCGCTGTATTGAAGAACTTTGAAGTCGGGACGCACTCCCCGCCATGCACATGGGGATCGGAGGTAAAAAATCGATGAATATCCCCAGAACGGGGGATGTCTGCATGGCCGTGTGCGCCTTTAATTCGCAGTACTTGCGCCGAAGATGGCGAATGGTTTTCGCTGTACTGAGCGCGAGCACTTTGTCCCTGCCCCATGCCCAAATCCCTGATTGCCCAACTGCCCGAAATTGTCGCCGAAGGGCGGCGTACCGCTGAAAAAATACTCGAAGGCCTGGAGGGCCGACACCGCGTCAGCCTGCACACCCGGGAGCTTGTGCTGCCCGCGCGCGACAGCAAAGTCGCCGACTGGGTTGCGGCGCACCGCCAAGCGCAACAGCGCGAAGTGTTTGCACCGGGACAGGCCAGCTTGCTACACAACCCGCAACCCCTGCTCAGCGCCGCGTCTGAGCCGCCGTGGACCAACCGCCTGATTTACGGCGACAACCTGCTGGCCATGGCCGCGCTGCTGGCGGGCGACGAACACACGCCCAGCCTGCGCGGCAAGGTCGATTTGATTTACATCGACCCGCCCTTTGACTCCAAAGCCGACTACCGCACCAAAGTCACCCTGCCCGCGCTGGCCGGGGCCGCTGGTGCGACCGAGTTGGAGCAAAAACCCACGGTGATTGAGCAGTTTGCCTATTCAGACACCTGGGCCGATGGCACCGCGTCTTACCTGGCCATGATCACGCCGCGCCTTGTATTGATGCGGGAATTGCTGGCGGATACCGGATCCATTTATGTGCATTTGGATTGGCATGTGGGGCATTACGTGAAGCTGGTGTTGGATGAGGTGTTTGGAAAGGACCAATTCATTAATCAGTTGATCTGGAAAAGAGGCCATGCTCACAATGACTCAAAACAAGGTTCATCGCACTTTGGGCGCCTGCACGACACAATATTTTTCTATTCCAAGTCACCGCGATATTTTTTCGCACAGCAGTTCACTCCTTACACCCAGGAATACAAAGACGCGTACTACAAAAACATCGAACCTGAATCCGGTCGTCGGTACTGGCTTGACAATTTACAAGGCCCTGGTGGTGCAGCAAAAGGCAATCCCTATTACGCGGTGATGGGTGTATCTCGCCACTGGCGCTACAGCAAAGTGAAAATGGATCAGCTCATCAAAGATGGCCGAGTGATCCAGACAAAGCCAGGGACTGTTCCAAAGTACAAGCGCTATTTGGACGAGATGCCTGGCAAACCTACGCAAGACATATGGGATGACCTGAAAAGTCTTGGCGGCTTAGGCGCTATTGTTGCCGAGCGGATCGATTACGACACACAAAAGCCGGAAAGCCTGTTGGATCGCATTATTCGCGCATCGTGTCCGGAAAAGGGCATCGTCGCCGACTTCAATGGCGGCTCCGGCACCACCGCCGCAGTCGCCGAAAAATTAGGCCGCCGCTGGATCACCACCGACCTCGGTAAACCCGCTTGCATGATCATGCGCAAGCGCCTGATTGACCAGAACGCCCAGCCTTTTCTTTACCAATCCATCGGCGACTACCAGGTAGAGGCGGCCAAGGCCACGCTGGGGCGGGACTTTCGGATGCATGAGTTGTCCAGCATCGTGCTCTCGCTCTATGGCGCGCTGCCGCTGCCGCCCGAAAACAACCCGCAGCGCAACCTGGGGCAGGTGCTGAACCCCGCCGCTGCCCGCCAGCGGGCCAGCAAAACGCTGGTGCTGGCCGACTCGCCCAACAAGCTGACCGGCATCAGCACGTTGAAAAAAGCCATTGCCCAGCGCGACAACCTGCTGGGTGGTTATGACCATGTAGTGGTCTTGGGCTGGAACTTTGAGGCTTCCATCGGGCAGGACATCACCGCGCTCAAGGACCCACGGCTGGAGGTGCTGGTGATTCCGCCGGACCTGATGGACCAGCTGAAAAAAACCGGCGGCATGGACAAGCTGCGCGGCAAGGTGCGCTTCTCGTCTTTGCAGTACCTGACGCTGCACCCGCTGCAATGCACGCGCGGCGCCGAGCAGGACACGCTGACCGTGCGCCTGAAAAACTACGTGCTTCTGTCGCCTGAAGCAATCAGTCTGGAGGACGAGAGCCGCCGCAAGCTACAAGCCATTGCCAATCAGGACCCGCTGGCGCTGATTGAATATTGGGGCGTGGACCCGGACTACGACGGGCAGGTGTTTCGCTCGGTGTGGCAAGACTACCGGGGCAACACCGCCAACGACGCCGACCCGCTGCGCGTGGTGACGCAGGCCACGCTCATCCTGCCGCCCAAACAGGGGCCGCGCAGCGTGTGCGTGCGGGTGGTGGATGTATTTGGTTATGAGGCAGAGGTGGTTGCCAAGGTGGGCGGCGCATGAGCCGCGATGACGCAGCCCAGCCCGAACATCCGCTGGCGCTGGCGCACGCGCTAACCCGCCACACCAATGCCCTGGCCTATGGCCTGGAGGGCGGCATGGCCGAATTGCTAGACAACGTGACACCCGTAACCGCCGACCTGTTGCGCTGGTGGTTTGGCGAAGACATGGTGGCCGCGCGGGGCGGCGAAGGGGGTTTGAACTTTCACGCCGGGCAAAAGCAGGCGATTCTGAACGCCATCGTGGCGCACGAGGTGCTGGGCCAGGACCGTGCGGACTGGGGGCTGGCGGCGCTGTACCAGGCGGTGGCGCCCGAGGCGCTGCTGGCGGGCACGCGCATGGCCGAGGTGGCCGCTGCCAAACAGGTGCACCCCAAATACTGCTTCAAGATGGCCACGGGCACAGGTAAGACCTGGGTCTTGCAGGCGTTGATGGTCTGGCAGCTGCTGAACAAGAGCGCAGCGCTGGCGCAAGGGCAGGACGATGTGCGCTTTACCCGGCACTTCCTTCTCGTAGCACCAGGGCTGATCGTCTACGAGCGGCTGTTGGACGCGTTTTGCGGCAGATTGCAGCCCGGCGGCCAAGGCGAGCGGGACTTTGGCAGTTCGGACGTGGTGCAGTACGCCGATGTGTTTTTGCCGGACGCCTACCGCGAGGCGGTGTTTGCGTTTGTGCGCGGCAATGTATGCAGCAAGCCCGAGATTGGCCTGAAGACAACCGGCAACGGCATGCTGGCGATTACCAATTGGCATTTGCTGAGCGAAGTGCCCGATGAGCCGCCCGAGGACGGGCTGAGCGCCCCGGGCGTGGACCTGGACCCGCGCGCGGTGGTCAAGGCCGTGCTGCCCCTGACGCCGGGGCGCGCCACGGGCAATAGCCTGGACATGCTGGACCGGCGCTACGCGCGGGGCAATGTACTGGAGTTTTTGGCCGATTTGCCCGAGCTGCTGGTGTTCAACGACGAGGCGCACCACATACATGAGTTCAGGCGCGAAGGCGAGGTCACCGAAGTGGAATGGCAAAAGAGCCTGAACCGCATTGCTGCTGGCAAAGGGCGGCGTTTTGTGCAAATGGACTTCTCCGCCACGCCCTACAACGACGTGGGCGCGGGCAGGAACAAACGCAAGCTGTTTTTCCAACACATCATCACGGACTTTGACTTGGTGAGCGCCATGCGCCAGGATTTGGTGAAGTCCTTGATCCTGGATCGGCGCAAAGAGGTGGGCGCGCTGCCGCTGGACTTCAAAGCCGAGCGCGATTCGGACGGTAACCCGGCCCTGAGCGCTGGGCAGATGGTGATGCTGCGTGCGGGCCTGGCCAAGCTGCGGCGCCTGGAAAAAGACTTTGCCACGTCCGTCCCGGCCCGCCCACCCAAGATGCTGGTGGTCTGCGAGGACACGACAGTGACGCCGCTGGTGGCGGTATTTTTGCGCGACCAAGAGGGTTTTAGGGACGAGGAGGTGATGACCATCGACTCGGGCAAAAAAGCCGAGTTGGGCGACAAAGAGTGGCAACCCGTGCGAGAGCGTTTGTTCAACGTGGACCGGCACAGTACGCCGCGCGTGATCGTGAGCGTGCTGATGTTGCGCGAGGGCTTTGACGTGAACAACATCTGCGTCATCGTGCCGCTGCGCGCCAGCCAAGCGCAGATATTGCTGGAGCAAACCATTGGCCGGGGGCTGCGCCTGATGTGGCGTGAGCCGGAGTATGCAGACATCAAGCACGAAAACCGCCAACGCATCAACGACGGGCAGGAGCCCGCCAGCCTGCACGACGTGCTGACCATCGTGGAGCATCCAGCGTTCCAGTCTTTTTACCAAGACCTGATTAACCAGGGGCTCGCGGGCACCAGCGAAGGCGATGGCGGCGACGGCCCCATCACCGGCGACCTGACTACCGCCGAGCTGCGGGAGGGCTTTGAGCGCTTTGATTTCGGCATCCCGTTCATCTTGCAAGAGGCGGATGAATTGCGCGACCATGCCGAACTGAACGTGGGCGACTTGCACGCCTTTAGCCACATGGGCATAGAGCAGCTGCGGGGGCTGCTGGGCCAGGGCGATGTATTCGTGTCGCAGGATTTGCAAAGCGCGACCCTGTTTGGCGACTACCGGGTGGACGGCGCCGTGATGACGGTAGCTGGCTACAACGACTATCTGCTGCGTATGACCCGACGCATCAGCCAGGCGCTGACGAGTGACTTGCCCGCCACCGGCAAAGTGGCGACCCATATTGCGAACCCGTACATGCAGGTGAATACCGCTGCGCTGACAGGCTGGCTGGACGACTACATCTGGTCGCAACTTTTTGGGCAGCCCTTCAACCCGTGGGAGCAGGAGAACTGGCGCGTGCTGCTGCTGCGACCGGTGGTAGACCACATCACCCAGCAGTTTGCTGTGGCGCTTCTGGAGGCCGAGGAAAAACACACGCGGGGACAAACCGAAGTGCAATTGCGGCGGTTGAGCGAGGTGCCCAAACTGGTGATGCGCGAAAGCGCCTCGGTGGAGGTGAGCAAATGCATTTACACCCGCCTGGGCTGGCCTTCGCGCAGCGGCGGACTGGAGCGCACCTTCGTTCAGTGGGCACAAGCCGACAGCCGGGTGCTGGCGTTTTGCAAGATCAATGAGAACCGCCACACCTTTGCGCGCTTACGCTACGTGAAAGAAGACGGCCTGCCCGCCTTTTATTCACCTGACTTTTTGGTTCGCACCGCCGACGCGGTGTACCTCGCGGAGACCAAGGCCCAAGACCAAACTCAACACCCCAACGTGCTGCGCAAACGCACGGCGGCGCTGGCATGGTGCGAACGCATCAACGCGCTGAGCGAAAGCCAGCGCCAAAGCCCGCCATGGCATTACGTGCTGCTGGGTCAGGACACCGTGGAGGAATGGCAGGCTAAGGGCGCGCACTTGGCGGAGTTGCTGGCGTTCGCGCGGCTACGGCCACGCGGGGATGCTTTGCTGCAGGGGCGGTTGGAGTTTTGAACTCCCCACATCCACATGGAAAAGCCCATTGCATCCCAAGGTTTAGGGAATACCCTAGGCCTTATATTTGACTTATAAGTTAACCTCTAGTTCCCATGTTTTTGCTGGAGCTGCACCATGGGTTGCTCGCAGAGTCGTTCGAGCTGCAAACCGCGCAGCACTCGGGGTGGAGGCTGGTGACGCCCTGCGATGGGGATTTACCTGAATATGACAAACAAGGTGGAAAGGTTCTTTACAAGCTGGGGGATATTGCACCGATATGTCCAATTTTGAGGGAAGCTGGCGACCTGCATGCACCGAAATATGAAGAGTTCATCCGGCTGTTAATGAAGATGTTTAGCACTGCGCAAAGTGGGCAAAACTGGCCCGATGTGATGTACGACCAGGTCCATGAAGTGGGGCGAGTTAACGTTCGAGGAATCTCTGGAAAAATTGAGAACTACGTGATTATTCAGTTCGGAAAGAAGAAAAACCTTATTCGCGTACTTGCCTTTATTTCGGCCTTTGGGCGCAAACGCGCATTTATTAGCCATGTTTTTGAAAAACCGGCAAATTCAAAAACAACGCCGAAAAAAGAGATAGTGCGTGCTCAAAATAATTTACAAGAATATTTAAATGCGATCGAAGCGAAAAACATCCAATTAATTAGTGCACAAGGTGGAAAAAATGAATTCCTCAAAATGGTCTGAAGTCCAAAAAGTCGCAGCGGGCAAGCGATTTGCGAGCCGCTTGACGCAGTCATACCAGGATCCCGCATTCCGAGCGACATTGCGCCGGGACAAAGTCGCGGTGGATTTGAGTATTGCTTTGGCCGAGTCAGGACAAACGCGGCAAGCCGTGGCCGACAAGGCGGGCATCAAGATTTCTCAACTAAGCCGACAACTGGCCGGAGACACCAACTTGACCCTGGATTCCCTGGGAAAGATTTGCGAAGCCATCGGTTGCGAATTTGATGTGGTTTTGCGGCAGCCCCACGAAAAGCCGGCGCTGCAGTCTTGGCAGCGGACATTGAACCGAATCACTATCGTCCGCATGGCCCATGAATCGGATGATGCCAAAGTTTTTCAGGCGATGTGGGTCAATAAGCCAACCGTCGTAAAGAACCCAAAGATGGCATCCAACGAATATGAATTTACCTCTCGCTATGAAGCGGCGTGATACCGGGAAGATGTGAAATGGAACCCAGTCGCCTCCAACTGCAGACCTACCATTTAGGCGCTGTATCCATCGTCCCGCACGCTGATGCAGAAGCGACGCCATTAGGCCAATACGCCGATTTCAGCAACGTTGAATTCTCGTCCGAGGTTTCAATGCAAAAACGGCTGCAAGTGGACGGCGATGGAAAAGACCAACATGGATTGCGGTTGAAACTCCGCATCAAAAGAGGGGAATCCAAAGCATTTCCCTATGACATTGAAGTCGATGTTCTCGGCGTTTTTGATACAGGCGCCGTTGCAGAGAATGACCGAATTCCATTTTTGCTGGTCAACGGTGCTTCCATGCTTTATGGCGCGTTGCGAGAGGTTTTGCTGGGCATTACCTACCGATGCATGCACGGGCCGGTGATGCTGCCGTCAGTGCATTTTGTTCAACTTGAAAAAGACTATTCGGCGAGCCGCGCCGTGACTCCCGACAACAATAAAGTTTCGCGCCGCCGCGCCAAGGCTGCCCTCACCCCGCCCCCCGCACCAACTCCCGCGTATACGCCTCCCGAGGTCGGGTGAGCACATCGTCCACACTGCCCGCCTCGATCACCGCGCCGTCTTTCATCACCAGCACGGTGTGCGCCATGGCGCGCACCACCGCAACGTCGTGGGTGATGAGCAGGTAGCTCAAACCCCGGCGGGCTTGCAGGTCTTGCAGCAGGTCGAGCACCTGTTTTTGGATGGACACATCGAGCGCGCTGGTGGGCTCGTCCAGCACCAGCAGGCGGGGCTCGATGACCAAAGCGCGGGCGATGGCCAGGCGCTGGCGCTGGCCGCCGGAGAACTCGTGCGGGTAGCGCGCCAGCAGGCCGGGGAATTCGGCTTCGCGCAAGCCAACTTCGTCCAAGGCTTTGGCCACGCGGGCGCTGCGTTGCGCAAGGCTGAGCGCGGGGGCGTGCAGGCGCAGGCCTTCGCCCACGATCTCGCCCACGCTCATGCGCGGCGACAGCGACGAGAAAGGGTCCTGGAACACCACTTGCACTGCGCGGCGCAAAGCCAAGTCAGCCGCCGGGCGGCCGCTCCAGGTCTGGCCCATGACGCGCAGCGTGCCGCCATGCGGCAACAAGCCCAGCGCGGCCAGGGCCAGCGTGGATTTGCCCGAGCCCGACTCGCCCATCACCGCCAGCGTCTCACCCTGGCGCAGCAACAGGTCTGCGCCCTTGACCGCCACAAACATGCCCTTGCGCCACCAGCCGCGCCAGCCCGGCAGCGGCACGGGGTAGCTGACGCGCAGGGCCTGCGCCTCCAATACGGCCGTTGCGTCGGGCTGCAAGGCAGACACCTTGCGCACGGGAATACTACCGACCAGGCGGCGGGTGTAGCTGTGCTGAGGATGGGCCAGCACCTGGTCCGCAGCGCCTTGCTCAACCAGATGGCCTTCTTCCATGACGGCGACGCGGTCGGCAAAGCGGCGCACGATGTGGAGGTCGTGCGTGATGAGCAGCACGGCCATGCCGTGGCGGGCTTGCAGGCTGTCCAGCAAATCCAGAATCTGGCCGCGCAAGGCCACGTCCAGCGCGGTGGTGGGCTCGTCGGCGAGCAGCAGCTTGGGCGCGCAGGCCAGGGCCATGGCGATCATGGCGCGCTGGCGCTGGCCGCCGCTGATCTGATGCGGGTAGGCGGCGGCGCGGCGCGCGGGCTCGGTGATGCCGGTATCCGCCAGCAGTTCCACCGCGCGGGCCCAGGCGGCGCTGCGCGACAGGCCGGTTTTCCATTGCAGCACTTCGGCAATTTGCTCGCCCACAGTAAACAGCGGATTGAGCGCCGTCATGGGCTCCTGAAAAATCATCGCAATCTCGCTGCCGCGCACGGCCTCCATGTCGGGCGGCGAGAGCGTGAGCAAATTACGCCCGCCCCACAAGGCCTGGCCCGACACCCGCGCCCCGCGCGCCAGGCCCAACAAGGCCAGCGCCGAGACGGTTTTGCC
>Ga0209400_1003449_pt1 | contig 11505 bp, 9 predicted proteins | sample M_130807_EF_Meta_FD_187313 | JGI IMG/M metagenome (GOLD analysis project Ga0209400, IMG submission 187313) | Freshwater microbial communities from Lake Montjoie, Canada to study carbon cycling - M_130807_EF_MetaG (SPAdes) (version 2) | ecosystem: Environmental > Aquatic > Freshwater > Lake... | reverse complement strand
GATCGCGCTTAGGCTTCTTTTTCGCACGGGCGACGAGGGGAAGCACACGATTCAGATTTCTTTTATCGATTCGGATGGAAAGGCGATTCTCCCTGAAGGGGGTCCAAGGATTGAGTTCACCATGGGGGAACCTCCTGCTCAGGCATTCTTTTGGAGCCAAAACTTCATCTTTAATATTGCTGGGCTGCGATTGCCAAGTCCCGGGCAGTATTCGTTGGATGTTTTGTATGATGGAAAGATTGTTTCGCGGATTCCATTGCAGGGGGTTCAGATTCAGCAGCCAGCTCAGCAAGGGTGAGAAAATTCGTTACGGACGCCTGTCCTCAGGCGTCCTAGGACGGCCGTGCGTACCCAAAATTAAGATTCTACCCCTTAATTAACTTTGCCGGATTGACGATGCCGCAGCCGTAGAGAGGGTCGAACCCGGCCAAGCCGGCATCGGCGGAGGTGCGGCACAAGTGTTCGATCAAGTCCTGCTGGGTACGAAGGGGGGTTTTGCCTCCTATTTTCCGATGTTTGGACAATGCCAGGGCAACTACGCCGGAGATAAAGGGGGTAGCCATCGAGGTACCGCTGAGGGTGGCGTAACTGCGTGGAGGATAGCAGGAGGTGATCTCATCGCCTGGAGCGACGACATCGACTTGTCGGCCACGAGATGAGAATTGGGAGAGGCGTTTTCGGCGGTCGATCGAACCGACCGCAACCATTTCAGGAAAGCCTGCGGGGTAGCCCACGGTGTCCAAGTCGGGACCTTCGTTGCCAGCGGCGGTGATTACGAAGATGCCTTTGGAGATGGCGAGGAGGAGGGCTTGGTGAATCTCTTCGTCGGGTTCCGGGCTGCCTAGGCTCATCGAGAGGATGTCGGCTCCGGACGCGATGGCCCAGTGGATGCCTGCGACGATGTCTTGGGAGGTTCCGGCGCCTTCGTCGTTTAAAACTTTGGCCGCGATGATTTTGGATTGGGGAGCGACTCCGACGATTCCTTTGGCGTTACATCTGGCGGCGATGATTCCGGAGACGTGGGTGCCGTGACCTTGGGCGTCATAAGCTGCGGAGGGGCTGCGGGTGAAGTCGCGGGCTTCCAGAATGGCAGGTTGAAGGTCGGGATGTTCGAGGGCGATTCCGGTATCGAGGACGCCGACCTTGATGTCTTCGCCTTGGGTTTCTTTCCAGAGGGGTGGGATGCCGAGGAGTTTGAGGCCCCAGTCGATCGTTTCGGCAGTGGCCAACATGACCTTATCGACGTTGAAGGGAGGGAGCCGATAGATGGGGGAGGGCATAGGCGATTTCATATGCGTTCGGGGTCAGAGCTCAAACTTAAATTTTAAGCTTGGTTGGGCGGGCTGTTCTAGCCTGCTGCGGGTGTATTCATAAAATTGCATGTCCAATGAGGCGGCCAAGGGACTGGCCGCCCTACCTATCCTCGAGGTGGCTTAAGGGGCGACCAATGGGTCTTGCTTGATTCCAAATTTCGGCCAGATCCTCAGGCAGCCCAATTTCCTGTGAAATCGCTTCTGTGCCGAAAACAAAGGACAAATTCGATGAATGTAGGCTATGGCGGGCCATTTTCTGCTCATTTCTAGTATCTTTATCGATATAGTATATGAATACTTCATCTTTTTGGCCATAAATCTTGTCATTTAGTACTGGAAACCCAATAAATTCAAAATGGGCACGGATTTGGTGGAGGCGTCCGGTCTTAGGCTCCGCCTGTACAAGGCTTATCAACCCTAGGTTGGCGTGGGAACGTGTTTCGAGAGTTTTGAACTCGGTTTGGGCGGGGTAGGTGCCTGCGATGACGGCTTGTCGCATATAGATTCGGCTAGGTTGATGTTTACCGAGTCGGTCGAGAGGTTGATCGATCAGACCGGATTCAGGTGAACGCCCATGAACAAGTGCGAGGTACGACTTCTGAATTTCTCTGCGCTGCTGCATTTTTCCAAAGAGAGAGGCGTTCTCTTTGCCCCTAGCCGCCAGCAGAAGGCCGCTGGTTTCGCGGTCGAGCCGGCTGACGAGCGAAAGGAATTCATCGGGATACTGGTCGCGAAGCCAGTCGATGAGCGTGAAAGTGCCATCGGGTCGAGTGGGGTGAACGAGCCAGCCAGCAGGTTTGTCGACAATCAGAAAAGAGGGGTGTTCTAGGACGACCGCGGGATTCATAAAAAGACACTAGTCCAGATTCAGGCATCGGTTGAAGATTAAGATTCGCGATGCGTTGGATGGGAGGACGGGGTAAGAAGGTGGGATGAAGGCAAAGCAGCTAGCGAAAGAGTGTGATAGGATTTTGAAGACAGTAAAGTTCCGGGACTATCCGGGGGCAAGGAATGGATTGCAGGTGAGCCACAACAAGCCGGTAAAGAAAGTGGGATGGGCAGTGGATGCGGATATGGAATCGCTTCGAAAAGCGGGCAAGGAAAAGGTGGATTTTCTAATCGTGCATCACGGGCTTTTTTGGGGGAGTTCGGCGTTGGATCGGAAGATACGGGCAGGAAGGATTCGGGAGGCGAAGAGATTGGGAGTGGCGATCTACTCTTCCCATCTTCCGCTGGATGCACATCCCGAGTTGGGAAATTCGATCGGGCTATTGAGGGCTTTGGGTTTGGGTGATTCGAGACGAAAGCAGTTCGGCATCGCAATGGGGAGAGCCATCGGTTGGAAGGTGAAGGGGGGTAGGTGGAAGTTAAGGGATCTGGTGCATCGAATGACTCGAGTGACAGGCAGAATGGCGGTGCTATTGGGCCGGGGGCCCAAGATCTGTCGGAAGATTGGAATTGTGACGGGGGGGTTTGGGGATCTGGATCAGTTAGTGAAAGCAGGGTTAGACACGCTGATCACGGGTGAGGCGGATTATCCGACCGAGGTGAAGGCCAAGGAACTGGGTATCAACCTGATTTTAGGCGGGCATCGGGAGACGGAGGTGTCTGGGGTGAGGGAGTTAGCAGCGCAAATTCGAGCGCAAATAAAGAGACTTCGCGGAGGTTTACCGAAAAACGGAGTCTTACTTAAAGTGTAACATGTAGTTCACTTGAAGGTTTGATTTCGGGTTAGGGTTGAGTCGGCGGTTTTGGGGAAATGGTGAACCTGTAGGTTTTTTACGTTAGTGCAATTTCTGCGGCATAGCGTGATGAAGTGAAATCCAAAAAGGTGCCGGGCCAAATGATGACGACTTTAGTAGTCTACCTTACGCAAAAGATAAATACTGCAACTTGGAGGATTTTCGTTGTTCTGCTGGTTTAAAACATCATAATAGCGTCGTCCGATGCTACCGAAGGAGAGGGTGGATACATTGGTGTTAGTTCCTTTTGTGCGGATGAGTTGGGCTTGTACGTAGACACGATAGTTCCGAGTTTGAACTTTGCTTAGGGCGTAGATTTTGCTGAACCACTCTTCCACGGCTGCATCATTACCTTCCGTGATTCCCATAGTTTTGGGGCTGAAGACGGCGCCCGTGGGCCAAGTGTTGGTGTTAGGCCAGTTGGTATCGGTGCCAATGAAGGCTAGTTGGCTGGCGGAGTAGAAGGGATACTTGGCGCGGAAGTTGGTGACTCCCTTAACGAAGGCATCGATCGCAGTGGCCGGGATTTTGATATTGGTCGCCGGGTCATTTGTTAAAATAACCCCAGAGGCCAAAGCTTGAAGGACACGTGGGGGGGCAGTGTTAATGTTGATCTGGTTCCCGTCGTCAAATCTTCCTATAATATTTGCATCGGTGTTGGTATCGACGCAAAAGATGTCGAGGAGGGCGACGGCGCTAGCCTTCATATTGGGCTGGGCCTGACCAGATACATTGGTCCAGGCGAAAAGGGAGTGCTCGGGGCGCCCGATGCGGAGGGTTGTTCCACCGCCATACAGCTCTGCTCCAGTATTTGTCCAAGTCTGATCAATACTACAGTTGTAGTAATTGGTGTTAGCAGTAAATGTGGCTGGTGGCTTCCACTGCATGGGGTCAAACACATTACCGAGCTCGAATATCGTTAAATAATTTCCGTTGGTTGAGAGGATCGCTGGAGCAGTTCCAGGCAAAGTGATTGGGGTCCCGACTGTAACTGGTAATGAACCGCCAGGACCGGTTGTTTGACCTGAGCCAGTCAGGGATGCAGGTGCTCCCTTTCTGCCGTCTGGCCAATTATCTGGATGGCCGTTCCATATATTTGTTGCAGACGGTTTATCCTTGAAATTTGCATAACCACCCCATTTAAGATTTCCGCTGGAGCTACTACGGTAGTCGAGCGTATCCACTGAGGAATTTGTTATAAACCGTAACATTCGCGGGTCTCCGATTGGTGCGATTCCATTGGGTCTACTCATTGTCAAGACAGTCCCTTCAAAATCCCAACTTTGATTTGTGATCTTTTGGCCAACTCTTGTGTAGAAGCCTTTATGTTGCGAGATGATTGTCCCATTCGTTAAGCGTAGTTCGAAAAGATTTGTATTAGTGGCGTATCCAGTGGGTGAATTGTCATTGATGCCAAGTGTGTTTGTTATCTGGAGGCCGCCAGGGTATGTAGCGTTAGCGCCAACATTTGTTTGGTTTGTAGTGGTGAGAACAATAATTTGGTTAGGGCCTAATGCGGGCACGCTGAGTGAATTACTTAGACTGTTAGAAAAAATTCTTACTGGTGAGATAGTACCATTAGACTTCAAGTATTTGTCCTGGAAGTTGTTTATTAAGGTGTACGTGACGGCTGGTGATGTGAGGGTGGAGCAGTTCCACAATTGAATATAAGTGGTGACGGTGATGGTTGAATTGGAGAGAACTGTAGCCCTATTCCATGCGATTTGGTCGGAAAAAACGACTGGCAGTGGATAGCTTTCATATCCCACATTGGAACCCTTGGTAGTAGGGTTTGCATCTTTATCCGCATAGTCGATGATGTTTGCGACGATGTTGGTAATGTAATTACTCGAATTCATAGCGCCTGACCGAGTCGCGCCGAACTGGGGTAGATTGTTTGTGATCGCACTGGCAATGTCAGCAAAGGCATTGCTTTTTGCGTTCCCGCCTGTGAAATAGGTATTGAGGATATACTTATTTGTGGATCCATTATTAGTATCCGCCTCATTGTAACCTAATCCCGCGGGAATTTTAAGGTAGCCTTGTAATCGAGTAGTTTTATCGGTCTTTAAACCGTTCATGGAGTATAAACTGCCAGATAAGTAGCGCCATGGGTTGGTAACGGAGCCATTGGTAACATTATTATTTCGGAGGACATCTTCAATCATTCCAGGGGTTAGAAATAGCCTGCGAAGATTAGTGAAGATACCAAAGTTCGTAATGCCGACCTCTCCCAGGGCGATTTCGGTTGGATTGGTGCCAGTGTTGCGTGTGGCTGAACCGCCCATTCGCTCCGCATCGATGAGACCGCTGGGATCCTCGGTAAAATAGGCAAAGCGGAAAGTAGGGGAGAGTAGGCCAGTGGAGGGATTGGTGACATAGTTAGTGATCCAATTGACTACGGGAGAGGTCCTACCGAAAAGTAGAGGAATACGTGTTACGGGTCCGCTAGCAGTCACGTCGGTTGTGCTGAACTTGGTCAATTTGGAAAGTTGAGAGGTGGAGTTTAGGCGGTTCGAGGCAAAACCACCTTGTTGGAATGTGGTGGCGGCCCAGTTCGATGGATCGAATAGGGTGAGGCCAATGTTGCTCATGGTTGCGCAGCTAAAGAGCGCATAGTTAGTCCATTCCCCGGTGGTTGTATTCGTCCTAGGTACGGCGTGGTATAGGTATCCTACGCCGTCCGCGTCTTCGCCGACCAAGAAGTCGGCCCAGTTCCAGGTATTGTCTCCCCGTGTATAAGGGTAGGAAGCCAAATGGTAGCCACTCTCAAGGGCTAGGGTGAGGCGAGTTTGATCGCCCGTGGTCATGGCGGCAGTTTTTTCTAAGCGAGCTGAGGCCAGAAAGGCGGTGGCGGTGAGAGCGGCTAAGGAGACGAGGGCGAGAACGCTGATAAGGGCGAAGCCACGGCTATCTTTCGCAGGCGGGAGAAGCGGGGGGGTCGGCTTCATTCTGAGAGCCCCCTTTCTAGATCTATGGTGATCTCGAAGGTGCGGCCGTAGCGCTTAATGTTATTGGTGCTGGTCCAGTTGTTTAGATTACCTTGGAGAAGTGAGTTAGCGATGGAATCTGGATAGGTGGTAACTTCAAAAACGCAGCGGTTACCCGAGTAGGGTGAGCCCGAGCCTTCTTTGATTCCATAAATCAGAGGACTGCTGACACTGCTAGTGGGATAAAAATAAATGCGAAGGTTGACCGCGTTTCTAGCTAAAATTTCGTTATACGATTTGTTGGTGGTGCCGCCAGGGAAAAGATCCCTCACATCGTCTGCGTTGGTAAAGCTAGTTATTGCGCTTACGGTGTTCGTGTTAACGTAGCGGTATAGATTGTAGTTGGTGGTGGAAAATCCGCTGATGCTCGTGTTTGTTTCCCAAGCGATATAGTACCCAACAGCGGTAAGCTGGTCGCTTTCTTTGTTCGTGCCGGGCCTACGCTGGGACAGGAAAAAGAGAGCTTGGGATTTCGGTTGCGCATTGGAAATGGTTAGTTTGCCCGCGGAAATGGAGGCATCGCTAAAATAGACGATGGGAATCTTGTTGGTGATTGGATTATAGTTCGCCCGTGCTTCCCCGGCCTTGGTGTAATCACTCCGGACGTAGTAGTGGGCGAAATCCTCTGTGAGCATGCGTAGGCCTGCCCGAGCTTCGCGGGTTGATTCGGTGCGACGGTTGGCATTGGACCAAGCTTTGGACATCTGATCCTGCATCCCCACCATCATGAGGAGAACCACGGAGAGGACGGTGGTGGCGGCCATGAGTTCGATGAGGGTAAAGGCAGATTGCTCACGCAAAGGCCGCAAAGGTCGGGAAGCCCCGACGCGGGTACGGGGCGCAGGCGCGGGTCGGACCCTACTACGTCCCGCATGCGTGGGATTTCGAAGGGCGCCCGAGGCGGGAGGGTGGGAATGTAAGAATGTTGGAAACCCCGACCGTTTTGAAGTTACAAGTTTACGTAGCGGCGGCATCTCCGAGGTCGCCTCGCTGAACGGCGAAATTTGGACGCATAAAGTATGGAGATCTGTGGCGCGGGTCTGCTTTGGTCCTAACTTGGAGGACGAGGCAGGAGCGATGCCGGAATGGGTGTTTGATTGCATGGGGATAGAATTCAATGACATATCCTAGAGAAGATTTCGTGTTTTCTAGCAAGGTTGGTGAGCGCAAGGTTTCCTGGGTAGTCGACTTGGACCTCGACGCCATGAATATCGTATGATTTCCCGCCTGTGAAAATGCGGTTGAGGGTGATTCGGACAAGGGCGGGGGAATTTGTTTTGCCGTTATTCCATTCGGCCGCGGTTATTGTGGAGGCGGGTTTCCAGAAGACTTGACCATTGGCATCAACATAGTTGGTGTAATTGATGTAGACATTAGTCGAGGATGGGTAACTATTCACGTCAATAGATTCCAGAGCACCTTTGGTGGGGTCGTTGTTTGCCGTTTTGATTATCCGCCGAAAACCCGTGAGGCCTGAGCCCCCCTGGGCATCGCTGATCTGGTTCATAATCGATTTTGCAATAAAGGCGGCTTGAGTTGTTTCGTAACTTTCCTTGCTCATGTTTAGGCCCAGTGGGAAGAGGGCGATGATGGAGGTGAAGGCGACAGCGGCTACGCCCATGGCGATGACGACTTCGGTCAGGCTGAACGCCGCCGAAAGGCGGCGAGGAATAAGTGGATTAAGGGGGGAACAGGTTAAGGGGGGAAGGCATTCTTCACAAAAAGGTGGTTTAGTTTGAACCGGAAAATGAAGAAAAGTGGATTTCATTGCGGTCTGGCCAAGGTTGCGGACGGGCGGCCTGTGTAGTGAGTTATTCTAATGGTTTCCACATTTGTCCTCTGGGTAGAGGTATTCGTTGTTGTGGTGAAATTATTAACGACCGCCCCCTCGTAAAAAGCTATTCCGACTGATGTGAGAGTGTTTATGTAGTAGCCTTCCTCAAGTCCCCCGTCTGACTGAAAGACAATGGCTCGGAGATTGGAGACATTAGTGGTGCTGGTGTTGGGAGGGATTAGTAAGGCAGTTATATTGGTTAGGCTAGGGAGTTGATTGATCTGCGCATCGTGCAGGACAACCCCTTGGGGGAGTGTGATCCAGCTTCCCATCATCACATTGGGATTCGTTCCAGGGCCTCCGTTGGTTGAATTCGTTGTATCCCACGAGATTACTGCCATGGAGCGATAGCAGTAGGGCTTAATTGGAAAACCTTGATCGGGAAAGATAACAGCGGCGTTGGTGCCAGTGGAGATGGCGGTGTTACGGGCGATTTCCAGGGCGCCCATGACTTGGCTGAGGGCCTGTTTGCGGCTTCCGCTTCCGGTGAGGCCTTTAAGGGCTGGCACAGCGACTGCGGCAAGGAGTCCCATGATGCCGATAACGGCGAGGAGTTCGACGAGAGTAAAGGCCGTCCTGCTTCGCTCCATGTCGGTAAACCTTGCTGGGCTTCGCAGGGTTTTAATTTCCGAAGGTTTTAATGTGCAAAGAGGTGAATATAGTATTGAAGAAAACGTGTTGGGCTTAGCGGGCGCAGGAATAAACAAGATCACGAATACAGCTTGTAGACCGAATATTTACTTTGTCAACACAGGCTTACAAAGTAAATATTGAAAAAGTAAATTAAAATTATAAATATATATTAAACATGAATTTACATCTTTGGCCAGCTGGTGATCCACTTGTTTGTGCCGGCTGATGTTGTTTGATTTGCGGTGGACCAGATGAGGGGTGCGTTGGTGCCGTTGGAGTTGTAACCGTAGGCATTGCCCCAAGGGTCGATGAAGTACGGGTTGGCGTTGGTGGCGCTACTGACCATCGCAGGTTTCGGCTCGAAGTAGCGCTTGGTGGAGGGTGGAAGATTATACTGATTGGTGCCGAAGAGTGAGTTGAAAAGGACTCTACCAGCTGTTGAATAATTGGCGGAAGTGCTCGGGTTTACATCTGCAGGTAAAGTGGACGATGGATCGGGCATCGAGTTAGTGGTGGGATAAGCATTACAGTCGGCGTAGTAGCGGTCACAGGCGGCTTGGAGGGCGGCGACTTCAGCTTTTGCGGTGGAGGTGGCGCCGTGACGGCGAACAGCGCCCGCGGCACCGAGGGTGAGGCCTGCGAGAATGCCGATGATGGTGATGACGGCGAGGAGTTCGATCAAGGTGAAGGCCGATTGCTCACGCAAAGGACGCAAAGGTCGGAAAGGGGGAATTTGATTTGGGAATGCGAAATGCGGAATTTGGAATTTGAGAAAAGAGAAAGATGAAAATAAGTCGCGCTTTACGGACTTGGCGTGAGAAAATATTTTCTGGTGGAAAGGGGGGAGAGTAGGTGTAGTCATAGCTATGAACATAACTTCATCACAAAAAATTCCAAAGGCAAAAAGCAACTCGTTCACGTTGGTGGAATTGCTGGTGGTGATTTCGATCATTGGGTTGCTGGCGGGGTTGGGTTTGCCAGCGATCAACGGGGCGATTCAGGCGGGTAAGAAGGCGGAGGTGGCGTCGATGGCGGAGTCGATCAAGACAGCAGTGAACGCATTTTATGCCGAGTATTCTCAGTACCCATCCAATAGTGGGAAAACAGATGCAAACTTCCTGGCTTTGTTGGCAACAACTAACTCAACGGCTCAAAATTCACGTGGAATCGCGTTTCTGGAAGTGCCGCCGAAGTTTACCAATGCAACATTGGGATTAGTTACCCCCAGTGGCTTTTGCAAAAATAAAGCTCAGAGTAACTTTCTCGTTCTGATCGATATGCAGGGCTTGGGTTATGTGAATCCGAGATCGGTTTCTGGGACCCTAACAAATACGAATGTGCCGAGTTCGGTGGCCGTTTGGGTGGTGGATCCGACGACGAACACCAAGGCTGTTGGGACGTTTAAGTAGGAAGGCCTACGGCCGCGAGATTAAGGGATCAAGGGGATAGGAGAAAAGGGACATAGAGCATTTCGCGCCAAGCGAGGAGAATTGTTTTCTACTGGTGCGATAAATATATCGCCCGAAAATAAGATGTAAAACATTGATGGGTAGAGTATAGTTTGTTTTTTTATCTCAAAATAAGTGCCATCATATTGTCACAAAATATTCCTAGCTTTTAACGCATTGAGGAGCAAGTTATGTCTGTGGGAAAAAATCCTAGAAAATACGAGCGTGCTTCTGCCTTTTTCATTGCGTTTGACAGGGTAGTCTGAATTCGGTGATAAAAAATAGGAATTTAAAAATATGAAAAACATACTCGGCAACTCAAACATTGGATTCACAAAATGGTGTGTCGCGCTGATCGCGACTGTAATCACGCTTTCCGGTGTAGCTCAGGCACAGGTCAAAATTAGTCAAGTTTATGGGGCAGGCGGAAATACTTCAGCGGTATACAATACAGATTACGTAGAACTATATAATGCTGGCAGTACTGCTCAGAATCTATCTGGTTGGTCCATACAATATGCCTCTGCCACTGGAACTTCCTGGTCGGTACAGGCTATTTCTGGGACGATTCAACCGGGCAAATATTTCTTAATTAGCTTAGCAAGCGGAGGTTCGGTGGGGTCGGCACTTCCTGCGCCAGACTACGCTGGCATTGCTACAGGTACTGGAAGTGTAAATATGTCAGCGACCAATGGAAAAGTGGCACTAGCAAATTCAACGACTGCTTTTTCTGGAACTGTTCCAACCGGAGCAGTTGATTTTGTGGGATTCGGTACGGCCTCTACTTATGAAGGAACAGGTGCAGCACCTGCTCCATCAACTGCCAATGCTATTTTCCGTGCAGGGAGTGGGGCCACAGACACCAATGACAACAAGGCTAATTTTTCGGCTGCGGCCGCGGCACCTCGTAACTCATCTTCTGGGGGAGGTAGTTCTACACCAACTATCACTCTCAATCCGACTAGCCTAACTGGATTAACAACTACGGCGGGGACGGCTTCGGCAGCGCAGACTTTCACGGTGACGGGGGCAAATTTGTCCGCAAATGTGACGGTGACGGCTCCGACGGGTTTTGAAGTTGCTAGTGATGGTGCCACCTTTGGCGGTTCAGCAACAATTACGCAAAGCGGTGGGTCGGCCAGCGGGACGATTTCGGTTCGGATTGCAGCCGCTACGGCTCAAGGGTCTCCTTCGGGGACCGTAACCTTAGCCAGCACAGGTGCGACGACCGCCAACGTGGCAGTGAGTGGGACGGTAACCGCGGCAGGTACGCCTTCGGTTACGGTTTCTCCGACCAGCGCAACTGGATTAACAAACTATGTGGGGCAGGCTTCGGCTCCGACCAACTATACGGTGACGGGAACCAATCTCGTTTCGAATCTGCTGGTGACAGCCTCGACGAATGCGATTGAGGTTAGCACAAATTCCTCCACGGGATTCACCAACTCTTTCTCTTTGGCTCCCTCCGGTAGTGGCACTTTGAGCAATACAGTGTACGTGCGGATATCGGCCTTGGCTCCCGCCGGCGCGCTCAGTGCCACGGTG
>Ga0209400_1003447_pt1 | contig 11508 bp, 9 predicted proteins | sample M_130807_EF_Meta_FD_187313 | JGI IMG/M metagenome (GOLD analysis project Ga0209400, IMG submission 187313) | Freshwater microbial communities from Lake Montjoie, Canada to study carbon cycling - M_130807_EF_MetaG (SPAdes) (version 2) | ecosystem: Environmental > Aquatic > Freshwater > Lake... | reverse complement strand
CGTCAACACCACGGGTTTCAAACGCGACCGCGCTGTTTTTGAAGACTTGCTCTACCAAAACATCCGCCAAGCGGGCGGCCAAACCACGGCCATCACCCAATCGGCCACGGGCTTGATGCTGGGCACCGGCGTGAAGATCAACGCCACCGAAAAACTGCATGCCCAAGGCAATCTGATCAACAGCCAAAACCCCTTGGATGTGGCCATCTTGGGCGATGGTTTTTTCCAAATTCAGCAGCAAGACGGCACCACGGCCTATACCCGTGACGGCTCGTTCAAGCTGTCCTCCACCGGCCAGTTGGTCACCTCAGACGGCTTTTCATTGCAGCCGGTCATCACCATTCCCAACAACGCCTCAAGTTTGACCATTGGCCGCGACGGCTCGGTGTCGGTCGAGTTGGTGGCCGGTGGCGGCCAACAAGTCATTGGCCAGTTGCAAATTGCGCGCTTCGTCAACCCGTCAGGCCTGAAGCCCTTGGGCAGCAATTTGCTGGCCAACACCGCTGCCAGCGGTCAACCCCAACTGTTGCAGCCCGGCGTCAATGGCGCAGGCATTCTCAACCAAGGGTCGTTGGAAGCGTCCAACGTCAATGTGGTGGAAGAAATGGTCAACATGATTGAAACCCAGCGCGCCTACGAGATCAACTCCAAGTCGATCTCAGCGGTCGACGGCATGCTCAAGTTCTTGAACCAAAACATGTGAGGCCTGGCCATGAAATACGTTCTTTTATTCATTTGCATCACGGCTTTGCTGGGCGGCTGCGCCAGCACCGACCTGACCCAAAAAACCCTGACCCATTCGCCCGATTTTGCGCCGGTCTATCCGCTCGCGAGCGACGCCAACCGCATTCCCACGGGCGGTATTTATGGCAACCGCCAAAGCGACGCTTGGTTTGGCCGGGGGCGCAATTTTCAAGTGGGCGACATCATCACGGTGTTGCTCGATGAATCGACCCAGGCGGCACGCACCTCCAACACCGACTTGAGCCGTGAAGCCAAAAACACCGGTTTGCCCTCGGGTTTGAACACCGAGGTGGGGAAAGTCAGCCCATTTTTACAGGGCATTGATCTGACCTCATCCAACATGACCAGCAAAGGCAAGGGCGTGGCCGATCAAAAGGCCACCTTGAAAGGCTCCTTGGCCGTCACCGTGGTCGAGGTCTTGGCCAACGGCAACTTGATGGTCCGCGGCGAGAAAAAACTCGGCTTGGCCGAAGGCACCGAGGTCATCCAAGTCTCCGGCATCATCCGTCCGCAAGACGTGGGTCCCAACAGCACGGTGCAATCGCTGCGCTTGGCCAATGCCCAAATTGCCTACCGTGGCAATGGCGATGTGGCCAATGCCGCCAAGGCGGGTTGGGGCACCAGTGCGTTGCACCGCTTTTGGCCGTTTTGATCTGACTTTTGGCTGAAAGCAACCCATGAAATTCAACACAATCCGACGTGGCCTGTGCCTGGCACTGGTGGGCGCCTTGTTGGTCACGCCAGCGGCTTGGGCCGATCGTGTCAAAGACCTGGCCACCGTCGCCTCGCAGCGATCCAACCAATTGATTGGCTTTGGCCTGGTGGTGGGTTTACAAGGCACCGGCGACGACGCTTCGGTGCCCTTCACCACCCAGAGCATGAAAGCCATGTTGTCGCAATTGGGTGTGCGCATTGACGGGCCCTTGTCTGACTTTGAGCAAACCGCCGCTGCCAGCCGGGTCGACATCAAAAACGCAGCAGCCGTGTTGGTCACGGCGGATTTGCCAGGGTTTGCCAAACCAGGCCAGCGCATCGACGTCAACGTGGCCTCGATTGGCAAGGCCAGCAGTTTGCGTGGTGGCAGCTTGATCCTCACCGCTTTGCGCGGGGTGGATGGGGAAATTTATGCCTTGGCCCAAGGGTCGGTCACGGCCACGGGCATTGACGCGGCGCAAGCCGGCTCCAAAGTGGCCATTGGCGTGCCCACTGCAGCGCGCATCCCTGCCGGTGCCATTGTGGAGCGCATGGTCGACACCCCGTTTGACAAAGCAGAAAGCCTGGTGCTCAACCTGCGTGACAACGATTTCTCCACCAATTCGGCCATCGTCAGTGCGATCAATGCAAAGTTTGGCCCCGATATGGCGCAATCGATCGACGGCACATCTATATCGGTACGAGCCCCTCAAGACTTGAGCCAGCGTGTGACATTTATGAGCATGTTGGAAAACATCGAGGTGGTTCCTGGCGAACCGCCAGCGCGGGTGGTCATCAATGCACGCACCGGTACCGTGGTGATCAACCGCTCGGTCCGGGTGTCCCCAGCAGCGGTGTCGCACGGCACGATTTCGGTGGCCATTGCGGCCACCAACGAGGTCTCGCAGCCCAACGCCTTGTCCCAAGGCCAGACCGCTGAGGTGCAAAACGCCCAGCTCAATGTGGCCGAGCCCAATAAACCCATGTTCTTGTTCAAGCCCGGTGCCGAACTGCGCGATATTGTCGATGCGGTCAACCAAGTGGGTGCATCGCCATCGGCCCTCATCGCCATCCTCGAAGCCCTGAAAAGCTCGGGCAGCTTGCGCGCTGAACTCGTCATCATCTAAGCCCGACTGAACCGCCATGGCCAACGCCTTGACCCAAACCAGCACAGCCCGGTCCTATTTGGACTTTGCGGGCTTGGGCGAGTTGCGTGGCAAGGCCCAGCAAAACGACGACCAGGCCTTGCGCGAAACCGCGCAGCAGTTTGAGGCCTTGTTCATCCAAATGATGCTCAAGTCCATGCGCGAGGCCAATAATGTGATGAAAAGCGATTTGGTCGAGTCGCAAGCCGCCGAAACCTTTGAAGGCATGTACGACAAAGAAATGTCGGTGCAGATGGCCAAGCGCAACACCATGGGCCTGGCCGATATGTTGGTGCGGCAGTTGGGGCCCAAAGACAAAGTGGCCGATACCGCCGAGCAACTCAAGCTCAAGGGCCAGACACCCATGCCCTTGGTCAAACCGCAACTGCCCATGACATTGGGCACCGATCAAGCCAAACCCTTTCCTTTGGTCAAACCGCTGATCAAGCCTTTGCCTGCACCGGTGGGAGGCAACCATGGCTGATATGCTGAGCATCAGCAGCACCGCGGTGGCGGCGTATCAACGCGCCCTGAGCACGGTCAGCAACAACATTGCCAACGTCAGCACCGACGGCTATTCACGCCAGGACGTGGCGCTGCAATCGAACACCCCTGCCAAGGCCGCCAACAGCTATTTGGGCACCGGGGTGATGTTCACCGCGGTCAAGCGCCAGTACGACGAATTTGCCGAGTCCAACCTGCGAAAAAGCACCAGCGACTTGATGAGCCAAGACCCCTTGGTCAACTACAGCCAACGCGTGATGGACTTGATGGGCGACAAAAGTGTGGGCTTGTCTTCTGCGTTGGACCAATTTTTTGCGTCTGCCAGCGGCTTGGCCGCAGACCCCGCCTCCACCGTACAGCGCGGCAGTTTTTTGCGCAGCGCCGATGGCTTGGCCTCGCGTTTTGCGGAGTTGTCTGGCCAGTTGGATTTGATCGGTGACGAAACCTCCCAGGCGCTCAACAGCGCGGCAGGCCAATTCAACACCTTGACCGAGCAATTGGCCTTGGTCAATGCCAACTTGAGCAAGGCCTCCAGGTTGGCCAACCAACCCTCTGAGTTGCTGGATCGGCGTGACTTGTTGTTGCGCCAAATGTCGGAGTTCGCAGGTTTGAAAACCACGTTTGAGACCAACGGCGTGGTCAGCGTCAGCTTGGGTGCCACGGCCAACCAAAGCGTGGTCGTCAACGGCGACAAAGCCCGGCCCATTGGCGTGGAAAACAGCAACGGGAAAATCGATTTTGTGATCGATCCTTATGGCAAAACCGAGTCTTTGGCCAGCATCTCGAGTGGCACCATTGGCGGCTTGACCAACTTCATCACCAATGTGCTGGAGCCGGCGCACAAAGGGCTGAATTATTTGACCACCACCTTTGTCAATGAAGTCAACAAGGTTCAAACCAGTGGCATCGATGGCTATGGTGAAGTGGGCCACAACTTGTTCGCCATCGACCCGGCCGCTGTGAACGAGGCTGCTGGCGTCAAGGTGGCGCTCAATGACGCCATGCGCATTGCCACAGCGGCACAATTTCGGGTGTCTGAAGCGGAAACCAATACCAGTTCAGTCAAGGCCAGTTTGACCTTTACCCCGCCCCCAGCGTCTGCCTTGTTGGGCAACGCCGCCATCACCAACAACGCCAGCCCGACCTCGGGCGTGCCCATCGTGGTGCAAGGTTTTAATGTGTTCAGCCCGGTCACATCGGTGGCCGCAGGCATGAACAACGCCACCTTTTACCTGGACAACGCCACGGGCGATCAGCAACTTCAAATCCTCACCCGCGACGGGCGTCACATCATGGGTGCGACCTTGGACCGCCCGCCCACCGAGCCGGAAAACGAAAAATACCAAATCATCCAACCTGCGAACGGCTTTGCAGACTTCAGCGCCTACAGCGACGCATATTTGAACCAGTCTGGCGCAGTGGGCTACCGGGGCATGAATGTGCTCTACGGCGCCAAGTCAGAGGTGCTGAGCCGTCAGTTGTTCGATGACAAAGGCAACACCACCACCATCATCCCCAAAGACGCCACCATGAAGGACCTCTTCTACCCGGCTATCTTGGAGGGTTCGCGCGTGGGGCAAAACCTGCCAGGAACCATCATTCCGCCCAAAGGCGTGCGCATCAACGGCGTGGACATGCCCGAACTCGTGTTTCCTTTTATCACCCCGTCAGTGGACACCAAAGACGGCGGCACTGGTTTGGACGAGACATCGACGGTCAGCTTCAAGGCTTTGAAAGCGGGCCAATCGGTCACAGTAGCCGGCTTGACCGTGGTGGCCAAAACCAATGTCACGGCCACCGATGTGGCCGCGGCATTTTCTGGCCGCACCGACGACCCCAATGAATACCCCTTGGCCAGCACGGCGTTGTTTGACTTCACGGGCCAATTGGTGGGCTACAGCAGTGGCGAGTCGGTCGACGAGAAATTGATCTTCACAGCCACCAGCCCTGATACCAACGTTGACAACATCGCCATCACCGTGGACGCGGGCAGCGATGTGGGGGCGGACGGAAAAATATTGGACCCAGCCAGCGAAATTGCGGCATGGGTGAACACCCAATCCACGCTCACACACGTCACAGCCGAGGCTTTCAACACCATCGATATCAATCCCCAAAACATTGAGTATCAGTACAGCTTTGGCAACGAGTTTTACGACAAGCAGCTTGAAATCAATGGGGTCACCATTGCATTCGGCCAAAGCTTAGAAGGCTTGGTGCAAGGCATCCGCGATAAGTCTCTACAAACCGGCGTGACCGCTGACATCGACGACCGCGGCCAATTGGTGCTGAGCAATGCCGCCCAAGTCAGCGATGGCGGCACTCCCCCGGTCATGGTGGACAACCCCTACCCCGGTCGGCCCATCACCATTGGCCCGCCCGCTGCCGATAGAGTGCCCAACGTGCTGGGTATCGAGCCGGGCGAATTCGCCGGAAAAATTCGCTTGACACGTGCATTGCCAGATCAGCCCGTCGATGAAAACGGCAAGCCCATCACCTTAAGCGACGCTGTTCTCAAGCAAGCCCGCGAGTCAGATATTCGCATCACTTTTGGCGCCAATGGCAAGCCGTCGCAGTTGGCCAGTTTGGGGTTGCGCACCGGCGCCTATATCGAAGGCAAGGTGCCAGACGATTTATTGGTGTTCGTTACCGGCACGGGCAGCAGTTCCACCGTTTCAGCCAGTTGGGACACCACTTCAGCGCCTTCGGACCCGCAAGTTGAATTGCGCAAGCAAAATTTAGAAATCAAATTTACTGCGCCAGACCGCTATGTGGTGATCGACAAAGACACTGGCACCGAGTTGGCCAATCGCAGCTACGACGCCAGTGTGCTCGAGCCGGTGGTGAACTACCAGGGCATTGATGTGCGCTTCACATTTGCCCCCAATTTGGGTGACAGCTTCACCCTCGATGGCAACAAAGATGGGGTGGGCAATAACCAAAACATGATCGCCATGAGCGATCTGGCCAAGAAAAAAATTGCCGGTGGCAAAACCCTGGCCAACAACTACATCGACCAGGTCAATGACGTGGGTAACTTGGCCCAACAAGCCAAGATCACCCAGCAGGCATTGACCGTGGTGAAAGACCAAGCGGTGCAGTCGCGCGACAAAATTTCTGGCGTGAACCTCGATGACGAAGCCGCCGAGTTGATTCGCTTTCAACAGGCCTATCAAGCCTCTGCCAAGGCGCTCCAGGTATCCAGCCAGTTGTTTGACGCCATTTTGCAAGTGCGCTGACCACCAGGAATAAGCCATGAAAGTCTCCACCAGCCTCTTTTTTGAACGCGCCAGCGCCCAGCTGGGCAATGTGCAAGGCAGTTTGGCCAAAACCCAAGAGCAGCTTTCCACGGGCAAGCAAATCACCAAGCCCAGTGACGAGCCTGACAAGGCCTCCACGGTGACGCGCTTGGAGTCTGAAATGGCGCGCCAAAAAAGCTATCAAGAAACCCTGACCACGGTGCAAACCCGCTTGACCAGCCAGGAAACCTCTTTGCGCAACGTCAGTGATGTGCTGATTCGCATCAAAGAGCTGACCGTGCAAGCCGCCAATGACACTGTCAGCGCGGCCGACCGCAAAGCGATTGGGTTGGAAATCATTGGCTTGCGCGATCAATTGCTCAGCCAGGCCAATGCCCAAGACACCAATGGCAACTTTTTATTTGCCGGCAGCCGCAGCACCCAGGCCCCCTATGCCGTGGATGCCAATGGCCATATCACTTACCAAGGCGACCAAAGCCGCATGAAAGTGCCTGTGGGCGATAACCGCCGCATGAACGCCAACACACCTGGATCAGATGTGTTTTTGCGGGTCGTGCGCGACGATGGCAAAGGCCATCAAGTCGGGGTGAACTTCTTTCAGGCTTTGAACGACTTGTCCGACGCCATCTCCAATGGTTTGCCCAAAGACATGCAGCGCGGCTTGGGTGAAATCGACGTGTTGCAACAAGGCATCAGCAATGCCACCGCCCAAATCGGCTCTGACCTATCGGTGGTGGACATGCAAAACAGCGTGCTCGACGAGACCAATTTGCGCCTCAAATCAACCCTGTCCGATGTGCAAGACCTGGACTACACCGAGGCCATCACCCGCATGAACAAAGACCAATTGGCCCTGGAGGCCGCGCAAAGCAGCTTTGCAAAGATCGCCAAGCTCACCCTTTTCAACTACATCAACTGATCATTCAAGTTTTGGGTTCTTGTGTCGAACCCTGATACACATCCCTGATAAAACCCCATGGCCACCTCCTCCGTCAGCACCACCACGCAAAGCACTGCGGCGCAAGTGGCTGCGGCCAACAAGGCCAATGCGCAAAAAATCATGACCTCCTTGGGGGCGGGTTCGGGTGTGGATGTGGCTTCATTGGCCGAAAACTTGGTGAATGCCGAGAAGGTGCCGCGTGAAAACGCCATCAACGAAAAAATCACCAGGGCCGAAACCCGCATCAATGGCTATGCCGCCCTGTCTTATGTGGTGGGCCAAGTGCAAGCGGCCCTGGGTGCGCTCAAAGACAAAAACGATTATTTGGGTGCCACCGCCAGTGTGAACAACACCAGCACGGCCACAGCGCTGGCCAGCAGCACCGCCACAGAGGGGACGCATGAGCTCTCCGTGACGCAATTGGCCAAAGCTCAAAGAGACATCATCACGCCAGCCTTTGCCAGCGCCACAGCGGCTGTGCCAGGGTGGTCCACCGATGCTGGCACGGGCGCGCGCAATGGTGGCAGCCTCACCTTGACTTACAGCAACGGTGGTGTGGCCGGAACCCAGTCCATCACCGCCACCAATCCCACCGACATCGTCAAGGCCATCAACGCCAATTCATCCGCATCCGGGGTCAAGGCCCAGCTGGCCTACACCGGGGGCGAATACAAAATGGTCTTGACCGGCAAAACCGGGGTTGACAACCATTTTCTTCTCACCGACACAGAAGGTGTGGTGGGTTTGCCCGATGCCAACACCGACCCGGTGGCCTACCAGGCGGCACACCAGTCCTCTGCCAATGCCCTGTTCAATGTGAATGGTGTCGACTTCTCACGCGCCAGCAACTCGGTGGGTGACGTCGTCAGCGGCGTGTCGCTCAACTTCAAGGCCCTGGGCAGCACCACGGTGGAATTGACCCGCGACAACAGCGTGATCAAGCAACGGTTCACGGACCTGGTCACCGCGTACAACGAAGCCCAGGCCATGATCAAAGTGGTGTCGGACCCCAAGTCAGAGGTCGATACCTACGGCGCGAGCCTGGTCAACGAGTCCTATGTGCGCACGGTGAAAGAGCAGTTGCGCAGCATGTTGTTCGAAAACTCATCGGCTTGGACCGCGGGCAATCCGGTCAAGTCCTTGCGGGACCTGGGGCTGACCGTTGATGTCACCGGCACCATGAACATGGACGCGACCGTGTTGGACACCAAGTTGATCAACAACTTTGACGATGTGGTCACGTCGATGACCGGCAATTACAACGATTTGGGCGAGTTCAGCACCGCCCCCGTGGGTATTGCGGGCACGGCATCGCGGCGCTTGACCAAAATGCTCAAGGCCACAGGCGACATCCAAAAGCACAGCAACTCGGCGCAAGTGCAAGTCAACAAATACAAAGCAGATTTGACCAAGTTGCAAGCCCGCATGGACACTTTGTTGATCCGCTACCAAAAGCAGTTTGCCGTGATGGACAGCATGGTCGGCCAAAACAACTCCATCAAGAGCAGTTTGAAGAGTTCCTTTGAAGGCATGAGCGCAGCCTATAAAAATTAATACTTAAATAATCATTAACGACTTTATTTAAAAAACATTTCAGTTTTTCCTCAACTTCTCCCGCGAGGTGCCGACTCCATCAGATGAGCTGGCGCCTTTTTTCATTTTGAGCAGCTTTTTGCCATCCATGCGAGGGGAAAACCATGTCCACACAAATCAAAACATCCGCACCTGCACCGGTTGAGGGAGGGCGGGTGACCGCACCCAAGTCGGCGCTCAAGGAGGCTTCTTCAGCGGCCCATGATGCCCTGTACCGGGCGGATATCGTGCCCATGAAGCGGGTGGAGCTTTCAGTGGACCCCCGGCAAATGGCTGAAAAGCTCAAGCAAGTGCTGGCCCAAGCCAACCAGGAAATGGCCAATTCCAAAGTGTCTTTGGGGTTTTCGATGAACGAAGCCATCAATGGCCCCGTGGTCACGGTCAAAAACCTCCAAACCGGCGAAGTGGTGCGAACCATTCCCAATGAGGTCGTCGTCCGTGTCGCCCAAAGCATCCATTCGCTCAAAGGCGTCTTATTCAATGAGAAATATTGAGCTTTGGCCTAAAGCTTCAATCACATGCTCCGAATCATTGACTTACTAAGCGACAAGAACCTTCTTGTGGGGACTGCAAGGAGAGGGGCTCAATAGGGCTCTGGCAGGGGTCCTGAGATAGAGAAGTTCTTGTTTGGTGTTTCAATTTTTGGAGTAGCGATATGTCAACCGTCATCAATACCAACGTCAAGGCGATGATTTCCACCAATGCGTTGGTGCAAAACGGGCGCTCGATGCGCACCACGATGGAGAGTTTGTCCACGGGCAGCCGCATCAACCAGGCGTCTGACGATGCGGCGGGTTTGTCGGTTCGCGAGAACATGACAGCGCAGATCAATGGTTTGAATGCGGCGGTGCGCAATGCCAACGACGGCATCAGCATGTTGCAAACGGCCGATGGCGCGCTCAACGAAGTGGCCGAGATGCTGCAGCGCATGCGAGAGCTGGGCACTTTGGCACAAAACGACACCTATTCAACGGCCCAGCGTGTGGCGATGAACGACGAGTTCACGCAGCTGCAAAGCGAGATTGACCGCATTTCTGAGAACACGCAGTGGAACAGCATGAACTTGCTGGACGGCACGGGTGGTAACTGGGGTGGTGGATCTCAGTTCTCGTTCCAAGTGGGTGCGAACGCAGCGCAGACGATCACGGTGGCGGTGCCTGGGATGGACACGGGTTCCTTGGGCATCAGCGCGGTGTCGATTGGGACGGTGGCGGATGCGCAAGAGGCGGTGAGTGCCTTGGATGATGCGATCAGTGTGCTCAACACCCGTCGCTCGATCATTGGTGCGGGCATCAACCGCTTGACCCATGCGATCGACAACTTGACCAATGTGGCGCAAAACGCCAGCGAGTCCAGGAGCCGGGTGACGGACACGGACTATGCGACGGCTACCAGTGAGTTGGCGCGCACGCAGATCATTCAGCAAGCGGCCACGGCGATCTTGGCGCAGGCCAACCAGCAGCCGCAAATGGTGCTGTCGCTGTTGAAGTAATGGACAAAGCGTTTGAGCCTGCCTGAAAAGTGCGGGCTCAAACTGTATGGGAAACACGTGTCAACCAGTAGGAGAAAAGTATGGCGGTCATCAATACCAACGTTCCGGCTTTGATAGGCCAAAACGCGATCAATCAGAATCAGCGGGTCTTGAAAAGCACGATGGAGAGCCTGGCCACGGGCAGCCGGATCAACAGTGCGGCTGACGATGCAGCTGGTCTGTCCATGCGTGAGAGCATGACCGCGCAAATTCGCGGCTTGAACGCGGCGGTGCGCAATGCCAACGACGGCATCAGCCTGTTGCAAACGGCCGATGGTGCGCTCAATGAAGTCAGCGAGATGATGCAGCGCATGCGCGAGCTGGGCACTTTGGCACAAAACGACACCTATTCAACGGCCCAGCGCGTGGCGCTCAACGATGAGTTCACGGCCTTGCAAAGCGAGATCGACCGGGTGGCTGAAAACACCCAATGGAACAGCATGAACTTGCTGGACGGCACGGGTGGTAACTGGGGTGGAAACTCTCAGTTCTCGTTCCAAGTGGGTGCGAACGCAGCGCAGACGATCACGATTGCGGTGCCTGGGATGGATACGGGTTCCTTGGGCATCAGCGCGGTGTCGATTGGCACGGTGGCGGATGCGCAAGAGGCGGTGAGCGCTTTGGATGATGCGATCAGTGTGCTCAACACCCGTCGCTCGATCATTGGTGCGGGCATCAACCGCTTGACCCATGCGATCGACAACTTGACCAATGTGGCGCAAAACACCAGCGAGGCCAGGAGCCGGGTGACGGACACGGATTACGCGACGGCCACCAGTGAATTGGCACGTTCGCAAATCATCCAGCAAGCGGGCATGGCCATGTTGGCGCAGGCCAACCAGCAGCCGCAAATGGTCTTGTCTTTGTTGCGTTAAAGGCTCAAGTCAAGGTAGTTGGAGTCGATTCATCAAGTAACAAGAAGAACAAGAACCTTCTTGTGGGGACTGCAAGGAGAGGGGCTCAATAGGGCTCTGGCAAGGGTCCTGAGATAGAGAAGTTCTTGTTTGGTGTTTCAATTTTTGGAGTAGCGATATGTCAACCGTCATCAATACCAACGTCAAGGCGATGATTTCCACCAATGCGTTGGTGCAAAACGGG
>Ga0209400_1003444_pt1 | contig 11515 bp, 17 predicted proteins | sample M_130807_EF_Meta_FD_187313 | JGI IMG/M metagenome (GOLD analysis project Ga0209400, IMG submission 187313) | Freshwater microbial communities from Lake Montjoie, Canada to study carbon cycling - M_130807_EF_MetaG (SPAdes) (version 2) | ecosystem: Environmental > Aquatic > Freshwater > Lake... | reverse complement strand
ATGTTTTTCTCCCCAGAATGTTTTAAAAGTCCGTTTGAAAAGCCAAAGGTAAATTAAATGGGCTTAAGAGAAGAAAAACAACGCATATTGCCTGCTTTAGATAAGGCAACTGAAGAAGCACAGCGTCAGGGCTTCATTACAGAGCTTGACCTTGCTGGTATTGCAGCTTTGTTTACTATTGCTGGTGTTTTGGACTCTGGATTGCTTAAACCTATGGAAGAAATCAAATACTTATCACAGTTACAGTCAGGGTTAGACAAGTATGGTCTCAGCTTGTTTGGTCGTAAAGAAAAACCTGAGTTAGAAGTTGGTGAAGACATACTTGACGATCTTAGGAAACTCACACCCGAGAATTCAGACCACTCCACAGACTCTCCCAACTAGAGGCAACGAGGTCGCAGAGTTTGCGCGACAAATTGATATGCCTTTGCTGGAATGGCAAGAGTATTTAATTAACGAGGCTTCAAAGATTAAACCTGACGGAAGTTGGGCTTACAAAAACGTGCTCGCTATTGCAGCTAGACAAAATGGTAAAACACATCTTCTCAGAATGAGAATCTTGGCAGGGCTTTACCTTTGGGACGAAGAACTACAAATCGCAAGTGCTCAAACTAGAGACTTATCGTTGGAGACTTTTAAGAAAGTTGTTGAAGTCATTGACAACTATGATTGGCTACGCAAAAAAGTCAAACACGTAACAAGGGCAAATGGTCGGGAAGAAGTAATGCTGAAAAATGGTATGCGTTACAAAATTGTAGCAAGTAACTCAGGTGGGGCAAGAGGCTTGTCTTCTGATCTAGTAATACTTGATGAGCTTAGACAACAGAAAACTTATGATGCCTATTCTGCTCTTGTGTTTACTATGAACGCCAGACCTAATTCACAATTCTTCGGCATCAGCAATGCTGGTGACCATTATTCAATTGTGTTAAATGCTATGAGACAACGAGCATTAGACAAAATAGAAAAAGGATTAGATGACCCATTGTGTTTTATGGAATGGTCAGCATCACCACACAGAAAACTAAGTGACATTGAAGGTTGGAAAGAAGCAAACCCTGCACTAGGTAGAACAATTTCAGTAGACGCAATCAAAGCAAGACTAAGTGATCCACCAGAAATCTTTCAAACAGAAGTTTTATGCCAATGGGTTGAAACAATGAACTCAGCTTGGGAACAAGGTGCGTGGAATTCTTGTATGCAACCAAACCTATCACTCAAGCCTGACAGACCTACTTGGCTTGGTGTTGAAATAAGTCCAGAGCGTAACAGTTGGGCATTAACAGGTTCACAAATATTAGAAGACAAATCTATAGCTGTAGGTTTAATGGAATATCAAGAGCAAGACAGTCCGATAGATGATTTGTTTATTGCAGGACGCATAGCCGAATGGGCAAAGCATTACAACGCAGAAGAAGTCATAGCAAACAGGTTTACAGGTGATTCAGTAGTAGCCAAACTTAAACAAGCAGGCATAAACGCCAACGTAATTAAAGGTTCAGATTATTACACCAACTGCGATCAAGTACTTAGTGCTATGTCAGGTGGACGACTAGCTCATTCTAATCAACCAGAACTATCAGCAAGTGTAAATAGTTGCATAAAGAAATCAAATGACACAGGTGCTTGGTATGTAATGAGACGCAAACCATCAACAGCTGCAATATCAATGATTCTTGCAGTCGGTAAAGCAGAACAATACGGCTCAAGAGCACAAAATCAAGACATTGTAGTTGCTTAGGTGCTTGACTTACATAACGATTTAGTAAAGAATTAGAAGTTATGGGCTTCTTCCAAAATCTCCTTGGTATCACACCACAAGACGACGTTAACAAGATGGACGCAGCAGTTGCGCCATACAATTATCAAGATTATTCACAACCATTTGGTGTTTATGGTGTCACAAGTGTTTTACGTGCCCAAGCAATGCAAGTTCCAGCAGTAGCTAGAGCAAGAAACATTATTTGTGCAACAATTGGATCATTACCATTAGAAGTAAGACGCGAATCAAACAATAGTAAAGTTACAACACCACCATTTATACGTCAACCCGATCCCAGAATGACGTCTGGTTCAGTTTACACATTTTTAGCCGAAGATATTTTATTTACAGGCAACGGATACTTACAAATACTTGAACTTGGCACAGACGGACGACCATTAAGTGCTCAATGGATATCAGCAAGCCGTATCGGCAAAGTTTTAGACAGAACAAGTGCAAACGTAGAAGGTTACACACTTGACAACGCAAAATTACCAATATCAGGACTTGGTTCTTTAATACCATTCACAGGATACGACGAAGGATTATTAAACAGAGCAGGAACAACTATTCTTACTGCTTTGGCATTAGAAAAAGCAGTTAAAAGATTTGCAGATGAACCAACACCTAACGTTGTGTTGAAATCAAACTTGCCTATGCCAGCAGAAAGAGTTACAGCCCTATTAGATTCTTGGAAACAAGCTAGACAAACACGTGGCACAGCATTTGTTAACGACACAATCGATTTTCAAAGCATAGGTTTTAGCCCAGAACAATTAACGCTGAACTCTGCACGTCAATATATGGCTTCCGAAATTGCTAGGGCTTGTAATTTACCTGAATACTACGTCGGTGGTAACGCTGGCGGCAGTATGACTTATTCAAACGTTACGGCAGAACGAAGAAACCTAATTGATATGTCATTAAGACCTTTAATGAGCTGTATAACACAAAGACTTTCAGATATTGACATCACACCAAGAGGCTCAATCGTAAAATATGACTTGGAAGAATTCTATAGCCCAAGTGCAATCGAAAGAGCCGACATTTACCAAAAGTTAATCCCACTAGGTGTAATGACAGTAGATGAAGCAAGAGAAAGAGAGGATTTGATAAATGACACTAATTAAATTTAGTACAGACATCATTTCAGCAAGCACAACCAAAAGAGAATTGACTGGTGTCATAGTCCCTTTTGGAAAAGTTGGTCACACCAATATGGGTGACGTAGTATTTAATGCTGGATCATTAACAATTGGTGAAGGCATCAAACTATTTACTGAACACGATATGGGAAAACCAATAGGCAAACTAAAATCTTTTGAAGAAACCAGCACAGGAATTGTTGGAACATTCAAAATTGCAAGAACCAACGCAGGAGACGACGCTTTGATTGAAGCACAAGACGGATTACGTACTGGCTTCTCAATCGGGGCAACAATAGATGATTTTGTGACCAACGATCAGAATGTAATTGTTAACGCAGCTACATTAAAAGAAGTTTCACACGTCACATTCCCTGCATTTGGCGAAAATGCACAAATAACTGAAGTAGCTGCAAAAGCAGATATTTCACAACCAACAGAAAGCGAGGATACTATCGTGTCAAACGAAGTAACCCCAGAAGTTAAGGAAGAAGCAGCTGTAGAAGCTGTTGTCACTCCTGCTGTTGAAGCAAAAGAACGCAACGTGCGTCCTAACATCTTCACAGCACCAAGAAGCCCAATCAATTCAAAGGCTTCATTCTTAGAACACAGCATTAAAGCAAAACTTGGTAACCAAGAATCAGCAACATTCGTAGCACACGCAGAAGCACAAGCTGCTAACTTAATGACTGCTGCAGATGATTCATTCACAACCAACCCTGCTTTCAAACCAGTACAATACGTTTCAACAGTTGTTGACACTTTGATTGGTTCACGCCCAGCAATCGACGCAATCGGATCACGTGCGCTTCCAGCTGCAGGTATGACAATCTCTGTACCAAAAATCACAACTTCAGGAACAGTTGCAGAAACTGCTGAAGGTGCAGGACCTGACGAAACAGGAATTGTTTCTTCATACGTAAACTTAACTGTTAAAAAATACGCAGGTTTACAACGCTACTCAGTTGAATTGTTAGAAAGAAGCGACCCTTCATTCTTCCAAGCAATGCTTGACAATATGCAAAAGGCATACAACAAAGCAACAGACGCAGCCGTAATTGCTGCTCTAACTGCAGGCGGAACACAAGCTTCAACAACAGCAGCATCTTCCGACGGAATCATTTCCTACGTATCCACAGAAGCACCAGCAGCTTATTTAGCAACTGGCGAACTAGCTTCTGCATACATTGCAGGAACTTCACAATGGTCATTGTTACTTGGTGCAAAAGATTCAGGCGGACGCCCAATTTACAATGCTTACAACCCACAAAATAATGCTGGTGTTTCAGGTCCACAATCACTACGTGGAAACGTATTAGGTTTAGATCTATACGTTGACGCTAACGCAGTTTCAACAACTATTGACGAATCAGCATTTATTGTTGTTCCATCATCTGTTGCAATCTACGAAAGCCCAGTACTACGTCTATCAACCAACACACCAACAACTGGTGAAATCGAAACAGCACTCTATGGCTATATGGCCACAGGCGTTTTGGTTGCTGGTGGAGTTAGACGCTTCAACCTAACCTAATTCCCTAGGTTAAAATCGTGAGGGTGGTTCGCCCCTGTGCCACCCTCACCCCTAAGAAAGGAAAGAAATGCCAGTATTAGTATCAGCAGCTGAACTAAGAGCTGTACTTGGTGTTTCTTCATCTCTATATAACGACGCTTCACTTGAAGCAATCATTGACACAGCAGAAGACGCTATTGGTGATTTTTTAATTCAATGGAAAGTTGATTTAGATTTAGAAAAAAGTGATAGTGTTACAAGAACACATTTACGAAGCACAGCACCGCACAATTTTTATGTAGGACAAACAGTAACAATTTCAGGCGTGACAGGTCATAATGGAAATAAAGTTGTTGAAGAAATCGTTGACTCTTATGTTTTTGTTATTACAACAACAGGTGCAACAGTTCACGATTACAGAAGCATAATTCCAAACGGACGTGCAGCCGCCAACACATTATCCCAATACAACAACGTAAAAGCAGTAGAAGAAGCCGTATTACAAATTGCTATTGACGTATTTCAATCCAGATTAGCTGCAGGTGGCACACAACAAGCCCTTGATTACACCCCAGCACCATACCGAATGGGTCGGACACTTCTTTACAAAGTCACAGGTCTAATTAGTAAATATATTGACTCTAATAGTCAAGTAGGTTAACTTATGCCTTTAAGTACACTACGTTCAGACCTTAAAACAGCATTAACATCAAACACAAACTATTCTTGCTATGATCACGTTCCAGAAATCATAATCCCACCAGCTTGTCTAATTTTAGCTAGTGACCCATACCTTGAACCAATGGTTATAGGCAATAGCAAAAACTATTACGTAAGACTAACCCTAGAAGTTGTTAGTACCACGTATTCTAACCCAAGCGCACTAACAAACTTGGAAAACGATATAGAAACCATTCTGGGACTGATACCATTAAATTACATAATTTTATCGGTAAGTAGCCCTAGAATTAGGCAGACCAACAGTACTGATCTGTTAACTGCTGAAATACAACTACAAACAGCCTATACAGGCTAAGGAAGGCAATAATGGCAACAACTATTTTGAGTGGTCGTCAAGTTAAAATAACTATTGGCGGCGTTGAATACTCTGAACAAATTTTAAACTCTGCTATGAACTTTGCAACAGAACGTTTAACTTTTGACACTCTTGCTGGTAAAGCATTTAAGTATATTGATTCAAACGTAACTTTGGATTTGACATTCTTAAACGATTCTGGCGAAACAGTAAGTCTTTACAAAGCTCTTTGGAACGCAACAGAATCTGCACCAGATACAGCTTTGGCGTTTATCTTCTTGACCCAAACAGGTGTTTCATTTACTGGAACAGTATTACCTGTCTACCCATCAATCTCTGCAACTGGTGCTGACGCTCAACAATGTTCAGTATCATTACAAGTTGTAGGAATTCCAACAGAAGACCTAACTAAATAACCTAAGAACAGGGGCACACAAATGCTTAAATTACAAATCGCTTGGACATTAGATACAGGAGAAGTATATGAAGAATGGACTATTCCATTTGAACTTGCTCTCGCTGAAAAAGAAATTTACAACGGAAAACCAATTACCACAGCTCTTAGAGATGCTGAAAGCCCAAGCAATAATCTTCTTTTATTTTTGGCGCACAAAATTCAAAAAAGAGTATCAGGTAAACCAGTCCCTGCTTTTGATGTCTGGGCTACTAAAGTTGTCGACGTCCAATTTAAAGACCTTGACCACCCAAAAGTTACAGGGCAGGCTCAATAGGTTGGATAGCGGTGCAATTAGCCGTTCAGACTGGAATACCTGCCCGAAGTTGGTTAGAAGAAGATCCTTCAATTTTTTCAACAGCTGTAGAAATTTTAGTGGAACGAAATAATGGCTAAAGCAATTAGTCTTGTTCCAGTTGATAAAGATTATCGTGCTTTACTTCGTGCATTTGGAAAAATGGATGATATTGCAAAAAATGATATGAAACAAATTGCTGCTAATCTTGCTGAACGTGGTGCTGCTTACGCTCAAGGTTCAGCTTCACGTTCACCATATAATCCAAAACAAGCTGTGGCTGTTGCTCAATCTATTAAAGTTTCTAAATCTGATAAAGCACCAAGTTTTAGTATTGGTGGTTCGCGTAAAGTTGGCTCTAGTGCTTTTAGTGCAGGATATGTGATAATGGGTAATGAGTTTGGTTCTAAACAGTACAAACAGTTTCCTAAACGTTCACCTCAAGGTGGAAAAAAAGGTTGGTGGTTGTATCAGGCTATGTCCAGATTTCAACCAACAATATCTAAAGAATGGCTTGAAGGTTTTGAAAAAGTTAGAGATGCTTGGATTGGGAGATTATAATGGCTGATATAAGAACGCTTAAACTTGCTTTACTTGCCGACACAAAAGATTTTATTCAAGGTTTGGATAAGGCAGATAGTGAGACACGTTCATTTTCAGATAAATTAGGTGGGGCTTTAAAGACAGGTGCTTTGGCTTTTGCCGCACTTGGTGCTGCTGCTGGTGCTGCTGCAATTACTATTGGTGTCCAAGCTGTTAAAGCGGCTATTGAAGATGAAAAAGCCCAACTCACTCTTGCTAAAACTTTAGAAAACACAACTAAAGCAACAAAAGACCAAATTAAAGGTGTAGAAGAATACATAACAAAAACTTCACTAGCTAAAGGTGTAACAGACGATCAATTACGACCAAGTCTTGATAGACTTGTCAGATCAACTGGCGATATAACTAAAGCACAAAAATTACAAGCTCTTGCTCTTGATATATCTGCAGGAACCGGCAAAGACCTTGCATCAGTTTCAGAAGCACTAGGAAAAGCCTACGACGGAAACCTTGGCGCATTAAAACGATTAGGAGTCCCATTAGATGATTCCATAGTAAAATCAAAAGATTTTGCTAAAGCCCAAGATGCCTTATCTAAACAATTTGCTGGTCAATCAGATGTAGCCGCTAATTCATTTTCAGGAAGAATGGAAAGAGTAAAGATAGCAATTGATGAAGCCAAAGAATCAATAGGCGCAGCTTTACTTCCAATACTTGAAAAACTATTAGGGTTCATTACAGAAAAAGCTTTGCCATTTTTAAATAACTTTGTAGTAGGATTTGAGAATGTAACCAAATCAGTAAATATAGATTTAGGCGGGGCTTTAGAATACCTTCAAAAAATCTTTACACCTATTTTTGATGGCATACAAAAAGCCTTTGCAACAGTATCAGACGCAATAGATCGTAATAGAGAAAAACTACAACCTTTATTTGATTTATTTAAAGGAATAGCCCAATTTACAAAAGACATTCTTATTCCAGTTTTAGCAGTCGGTCTAGGCGAGGCCTTTAAAATTGTAGGTTCAATCATTGGTGGCATAATTGATGTCATAGCAATTATGGTCGATGCCATTACTAACGCTATTAGAACAATTCAGGATTTAATTGACAAAATTCAAGAATACATAAATAAAGCCAATTCTATGCCAATCATTGGATCGCTTATTCCAGATTCATTAGTAACTAAAGAAAAACCACCTGTTGTAAATAATACCTTTATTTTAAAAGGTGGGGTGTCAGATCCACAAGCTTATGCAAGACAATTGGTTAAAGTCCAAACAACTGCTAAATTAACTTCTGGTCTGAAACTTCGTTAATAATGCCAATTTTTACCCCAACCCACAAAATTACAATTGCTGGAGTTGAACAAACAAATGACATTTTAAACAATGCCATAATCACTTATGGTCGTGTTGACATATTTGATTCAACACAACCAAGTTATTGCAACATTGAATTAGTTAACCTTTCAGGTACAAGCCCAACAGTTAACCTGCTTGATTCAATTATTATTGAAACCAAAAACACGTCAGGGGCTTGGATTAAACTATTCACAGGTGAAGTTTCATCTGTTTCTAATACTTTATCTGGTGCTGGTACTGGTGGCACTTTTGCAAATGTGCTACAAATTCAGGCACAAGGTGCTTTATCAAGACTTAATAAAAGATTTGCTGGTCAAGTTGCTTACCCATCAGAACTTGATGGCGCACGCATAACCAGAATACTCCAGGAAACACTTTACACAGCTTGGGAAGATTTAAGCACAACATTAACTTGGTCTGATTTACCTGCTACAACAACTTGGGCTAATTATGGTGTCCAAGGAATTGACACAATTGACGCAGGACGATACACACTTCTTTCAAGAGCTGCAAGTTCCGATAATGCTTACGATATGGTCAACAACACCTCATTTTCAGGTCTTGGTTATATGTATGAAACCACAGCAGGAAACATTGGTTACGCAGATGCTGAAAGACGCACAACCAACTATGGAACAAACCTTATACCATTAACAGCATCAACTGTTTCTTCAGAAGGCATACAAACTCGACTACAACTAGCAGACATTGTTAACAGCGTTGTCGTTCAATATGGTAATCCAGTAGCAGAAGTAGAAGCCATAGATGATGTTTCAGTTAATCTTTATGGTGTTGTACAACAAGTCAACAGCACACTTTTGGCTAACTCAACAGAAGCCACAGCACAAGCTACAAGATTTGTTGCTTTAAGAAGTATCCCAAACACAGGCTTTGATTCACTCAGCTTAGATATTGCCAACCCTAATTTGGGCGACACAACCAGAGATTCTCTACTAGGTGTAACTATGGACAAAGCCCTCTTTGTTTCTAGCTTGCCAGTTGGCTTATTCCCAACAGGCGAATTTGAAGGCTTTATTGAAGGCTGGACTTGGACACTTGGTAAAAACACACTTGATCTCCAAATGCTTGTAAGTAACAAAATTTACTCGACAGTTGATGTACAATGGGAAGACTACAACCCAGCAACTCAATGGCAGAACCTTGATAGTGTCTTGACTTGGCTTGACTTAGCGATAGGATAAGGAACTATGGCAACAACTACAAACTATTCTTGGACTACCCCAGACGATACCGCGCTTGTTAAAGACGGCGCTTCTGCTATTCGTGCTCTTGGCACAGCAATTGACACTTCAATGAACACAGCTCTTGGTACTAAAAAGGCTGGAATGGTTTTATTAAATACAACTAGTTTTAGTGCAGTAGCAAGCCAATCTGTAAACAATGTTTTTAGTTCAACTTATGATAATTATTCAATAGTTTTAGAAACCACAGCATCAGCAGGAAGTTATATAAATTTTAGATTAAGAGTTGGTGGAGTTGACGCTTCAGGTTCAAATTATTCTTGGGGTTTTATCAGCACAACAGATGGTGGTACTGCTTATCAACTTGCAGGTTCAGGTGCAACTTCATCAAACATTTTAAGAGTTGGTACAGCAAGAAATACTTGTACATTCACTATTTGTAATCCAGCAATAGCAAGAACAACAATTTATTCCGGTAATCATTCATTTAATGATGGTTCAACAGTTGCAGTTGGTGGTGCAATGGGTGGTATTCACGCAGTCTCAACAGCATATGACGGATTTACACTTATCAACTCAGGAACAATAACAGGAACAGTGAGCGTTTATGGCTACAACAAATAAATCAAATAAAATTATGGTTGGTGTTGATGACCAAGTTGTTGAATTGACTGGTTTTGACTTAGAAGCATTTGAAGCCGACAGGTCACAAATGCGTGCTTACGAAGCAATACTTGAAGCCGAGTATAAAGCCAAACAAGAAGCTCGTGAAAACGCTATCAAAAAATTAGCAGAAGTTGCTGGTTTAACCAAAGAAGAATTAGCAAGCATCCTATGAACAACTTCAAAGCAATAGCATCATCTTACGGCAGAGCATTCCTTGCATCAATCATAGCTTGTTACCTTGCAGGTGTCACAGATCCAAAAATTTTATTAGCATCAGGTTTAGCAGCAGTACTTCCACCATTATTTCGTTGGTTAAATCCACAAGACGGCACTTTTGGCTACGTTAAGGTCAAAGACAATAACGAGCACTAATGATAGGTCGTCAAGCTGCTGAAAAGATGCAGCAATGGCATATTGAACGTAAAACAGGCGTTAAAGGAATGTGCCTTAAAACTTGTCGTTTAGCTTGGAACATTCCCGCTAAGTTTCCTTCTGCAATATCTGCTTGGGACAATACACCGACAAAAAACAAATTTACTGATCCAATGACTGCGCCTATTGGTGCGACACATTTTTGGAAAGGCGGACGATTCGGACACGTTGCCATTCAAAGCCATAAGCCAGGTTATATTTGGTCAACCGATATTCCAGACAAGGACTTGATAGGTCTTACTTATTACACAAGTGTGAAAGATAAGTGGGGCTACAAATACCTTGGTTGGACTAACAAACTGAATGGGGTTGATTTGAATGTCTAAACCAAAAGCAAAAAAACAAAGCATTGAACTTCCTGACGTTATGGCATCAGAGCTTGTAAGAATTGTCAATACAGCTCACGAAGAAGGAAAACTGATCGTTGGTTTCGTTGCTTGCTTGGAGCTGTTTGATGGAAAAAAGAAAACTATAAAGATTGTTGCAAATCAAGATATGCCACAACACAGCATATTTGGGATTATCAACTTTGCTGCAGAAAAATACCAGTTCACCATCTCACCAGACGAAGACGAAGATGATGATTTTTATGATCCAAATTGGTTTGACGGACAATGATAAATGAACTGATTGGCATTATTGGTTTACTTGTTACCATTCTTGTTTTAATTATTAGAGCAACAGCAGAAATTACTAAAATGAAATCACAATTGTTTCCTAATGGTGGTACTTCTTTGAATGATAAAGTGACACGCCTACAAATAGATGTTGTCAAAATTCGTAGTACTATAGATAGTATTAGTGCAGAGTTAGGTAAACCTAAACGAAAGAGGTAACGTATTAAGCGTTACGTAATTATTTCAGATTTGCAATATCCTTTTATTAAGAAATCGTACGTTGAGAGCCTTTTAGATTACATAGATTACGTCAAGCCTGACAAACTTTTATGTGTTGGTGATGAACTTGATTGTCAGACGATATCAACTTATGCACGTGGTACAGCCCTAGAGTTTGAAGGTTCTTTACAAAAGAATATAATTGGACTTAAAGGCTTACTCAAAGAATTCCGTAGTGCTATTGGACGCAGTAAGCCTTTCATAATG
>Ga0209400_1003443_pt1 | contig 11519 bp, 12 predicted proteins | sample M_130807_EF_Meta_FD_187313 | JGI IMG/M metagenome (GOLD analysis project Ga0209400, IMG submission 187313) | Freshwater microbial communities from Lake Montjoie, Canada to study carbon cycling - M_130807_EF_MetaG (SPAdes) (version 2) | ecosystem: Environmental > Aquatic > Freshwater > Lake... | reverse complement strand
TCAACATATCGACAATGCTCTTTGCATTGATCTTGTAAGGCTGCGAAAAACCATTGCGCGCATTATGCTCGCGATTGGCGCCATGGCCGATATCGACCGTCCAGATCAGCGTTTCAAATCCCGCGGCTGCTGCACGGCGCACGAGCTCATACGAGAGTTCTTTCTCGCGCCACATATAGAGCTGGAACCACGGACGCCCGCCCGCTTCGGCGACTTTTTCCATCGGCGTGTTGGAACCAGTAGCGAGTGTGAAAGGCAGCCCTGCTTTGGCCGCCGCTTTGGCGAGTTCATATTCGCCTTCATACCAGCAAAGGCCGGCAATGCCGGTTGGAGCGATCACCATGGGGAGCGCTGCGGGCTTGCCGAAAATGGTCGTGTCCATTTTCACGTCGGAAACATCGACCAGCACGCGGTTGAGAAGTTTCAGATCTTCAAAGGCGCGGCGATTATTGCCCAGCGCCACCATGTCTTCGGTGCCCTTGTCGACATATTCGAAAACGCCCTTGGGCAGACGGCGACGCGCCACTTCGCGCAGATCAGCAATATTGTAGCAATGGTCGAGACGACCCATATTTCCCCCTCGCGCGGTCTTGCGATGCCGCGTTCACATCCTGGCGAGTGTAAGGCGCATGCCTGATGTGTAAAGACCCACCCTCGCCACCGTCATTGCGAGCGGAGCGAAGCAACCCAGTGGCCTCACGTGTTGCCCCTGGGTTGCTTCGCCTGCGGCTCGCAATGACGGAGCTAAAATTACATTCTATTTATGTAATATAAAATATTTCACATTCGAAAAAGAAAAATGCTAGATTGGCTCACCTGGTTTCCTCTAGGAGGGTTTTCATGCGCTTTCTCACCACTCTGGCCGCTCTCGGCCTTGCAGCAGCCTTCACCGCGCCCGCGAGCGCGCAGCAACAGGTTCGTGTTGGCATCATCCCCGTGCTCGGCACGGCGCCTGTTCTGGTTCTCGACAAGGAAGGCTGGGCCAAGCAGGCCGGTCTTGATCTGAAATTCACGACATTCGAATCCGGCCCGCTGATGATCCAGGCGCTCGCATCGGGCACGATTGATGTCTATGTCGCAGGTGTCGCACCACTCGGCGTTGCGCGCTCCAAGGGCATTGATGTGACCGTTGTCGCAGCCACCGCCGTTGAAGAAATGACCGTCGCAGCTGGCGGCAAACTTGCCCCCTTCTTCAAAGAAGGTGTGAAGCCAGCGCAAGCGCTGAAGGATTTCCGCGCACAAACCGGCAAAGCCGCGCGTTTGGCCACACAACCTCCGGGCTCTGTGCCGCACACGACGCTCGTGCATTGGCTGGAACAAGCCATCAAAGCCGACAAAGCTGATTATGAAATCGTGCCCATGGGCATTGATGCGACACAGAATGCATTGCTTACAGGTGCTGTTGATGGCGCGACCATTCGCGAACCCACCGACACGATCGTTCAGCAGCGTGACAAGCGCATCAAGATTGTCGCACTCGGTGGCGAAATGTTCCCCGATCAGCCCGGCACAGTGCTCGCGGTCTCGGGCGACTTCTTGAAAAAGAATCCGGCTGGCGTGCAAGCTTTGGTCAATGGCACGGTGAAGGCGGTGGATCTCATCGCCAAAGACCCCAAGCGCGCGGCGCCCGCCATTGAAGCCGCACTCGGCAAAGGCTTGATCGAAACCGACACGATTGTCGCGGCGCTGAAATCACCGGCATCCAAATTCACCGCCAATCCTTTGCAGATTGTCGACGCCACCAAGAAGATGCAGGCCTATCAGGTCTCCATCGGCACGCTCGACAAGGATGTGCCGCTCGATGGCCTGTTCGATGCGTCCTTCTACAAAAAGGCGACTGCCCAGTAAGCTTGACATCAACACGGGCAAGCCTGACAGCTTGCCCGTGTTTGCTTTTTTGAAAGTCCCGCTCACGTGCGCCTGCGCCCCACACTTTATGCTGCACTTGGCCTGATCATCTTCCTCGCGATTTGGGAAGCTGTGCCGGGCTTTGGCCTCATTCAGTCCAACCTCCTGCCCCCGCCCAGCGCTTTGCCCAAAGCCTTCATGCGCGAGCTGAACAGCGGCATGTGGGCGAAATATGTGGCGCTGAGCCTCAATCATTACATTCTCGGTTTTCTCGTTGGTTCGGGCCTTGGCACAGCTTTGGGTGTCGCCACCGGCATGTCGACAAGGCTTGAATGGGCGCTCGCTTGGGTGGTGCGCTTGTTGCGCCCGATCCCCAATCTGGCTTGGGCACCTTTTGCGATCATCTGGTTTGGTGTGGATCAAGCCAATGCGGTGTTCATCATTTCGATCGGCGTGTTCTGGATCGCATTCTTCGCGGCCATGGGCGCTGTGCATGGTGTGGATCGCGACTTGATCGAAGTGGCCAATGCTTTCGGTTTCCGCTCTGCGCCAGAACGTCTGATCAAAGTTGTTTTGCCGGCTGCAACGCCTGGCATTCTGATTGGCCTGCGCACAGCACTCGGCCAAGCCTGGATGGCGGTTGTCGCGGCTGAACTGTCTGGCGTCAGCGGATTGGGCAGCCGCATGATGCAAGCCTCGTCGCTGCTGGCCACAGATATTGTGGTTGTCTACATGCTCACCATGGCAGCCCTCTATGGCATTATGGATGCGGGCTTCATTGCCATGCAGAACCGCTTGCTGAAGTGGAAGCCATGACTATGAAACCGATCATTCACATCAGCGGGCTGAGCCTCTCATTCGAACAAGATGGTCGCCGCACAGACGTTTTGCGTTCGTTGGATCTTGATATTCATGCGGGCGAATTCGTCGCCATTGTCGGCGCATCGGGCGTTGGCAAATCAACATTGCTGCGCGTCTTGATGGATCTCGCTGCGCCGACCAGCGGTACGGTTGAGATCAATCCTGATCCCAATGCCGAGCGGCCGATGGCCATGGTGTTTCAGGATGCGCGCCTGCTGCCATGGCGGCGCGTGCTCGCCAATATTATGTTCGGACTTGAAAAGACCGAACTGCCCAAGCAAGAGCGCATTGCCCGTGCACGCGCCGCGCTGAAACTTGTCGGCCTTGCTGATCTGGAAACACGCTGGCCGCACCAATTGTCGGGCGGTCAACGCCAACGCATTGCGCTGGCGCGTGCGCTCGCTGTGCGTCCCTCGATCTTGCTGATGGATGAGCCCTTCTCTGCGCTCGATGTGGCGACGCGCGAAAATCTGCAGGACGAATTGATCCGCATCCGCGCCGAGACTGGCCGCACCATTCTTTTCGTCACCCATGACATTGATGAAGCCGTCTATCTGGCCGACCGCGTTGTGGCTCTGGGCGGCAAGCCCGGCGAAGTGCGCTCGGTGCGCAAGATCGAAGCCGCCCATCCGCACCGCCGTGGCTCGATTGCTCTGGCCGAAATCTCGCAAGAAGTCCGCATGGACATTATGGCCGAGCACCGCGACCCGGATTTTGTGATTTAACCTCCCTTCTCACCGTCTTTGCGAGCGCAACGAAGCAACCCTGAGCCGCGCGTGAGACCCCTGGATTGCTGCGCTGCGCTCGCAAAAACGAGGCTGGAATCAGGGCGCTCTTGACCGGAGGGAAGCGGCCACCCTGCGACCTTCATTCACACCCCAAAAAAGAGCCGGAAATCACAATCTTTTCAGTATCTTATATTGCCCAGCCTGAACCTTGACACTGGGCCGACCCGCTCATATGGTGCGCTCGGCTCGAAAGGGCCTGTTCCGCTTAATTTTCCGACGAATTTGGCGCCTGACAAATGCCGGGACGGTGGGCCACAAGCCCGAAGGACCCGAAGCTCGCTTACGGACGTTTCGACCGACAGGAGAGCAGCATGAGCAACGAGCCAAAACCTGAAGAGAATCAATCGGAAGAGGCCATGAAGGCACGGCTGGCCGCTCTGACCGCCGCGCTGGAGAAGCAGAAAGATCCCAAGCCGGATCAGGAAGCTCTCGAAGCCACTCAGAGAACGGGACGCGCCATGAGCCTTGGCTTCCGCGTGCTCTCGGAATTTGTGGCGGGAATCATTGTCGGCGCTGTCATGGGATGGCAGTTCGATGAATGGCTCGGCACTAAGCCGGTTCTGCTGATCGTCATGACGGCGTTTGGCACGATTGCCGGTTTCTGGAACGTCTATCGCATCGCCGCCGCTCCGACAGGACCGCAGGCGCGAGACGACAAACGCTCCGGTTCGTGAACGAACGTCATTTTCTCGCGCTTTGATGCGCGACATACAAAGGGCTGAAGACCGTGGCGACAGGCAATGCGATCGATCCGATCCACCAGTTTATCGTAGCCCCTCTGGCGCAGATCCGCATTGGTGGCATCGACGCTTCCTTCACCAATGCCTCGCTATTCATGGTGATCGTGCTTCTGGCTGCGACTTTCCTGATGATCATCGGCACCGCGCAGAAGTCGATTGTTCCCGGTCGCCTGCAATCAGCCGCTGAAATGGCTTACGAGTTTGTCGCCTCCACCGTGCGCGGCACGACAGGCACGGAAGGCATGAAGTTCTTCCCGCTCGTCTTCTCGCTCTTCATGTTCGTGCTTCTGTCGAACCTGATCGGCCTCATCCCCTACACATTCACAGTGACGAGCCAGATCGTCGTGACTTTCGCGCTCGCCGCGCTCGTCATTCTGACGGTCATCATTTACGGCGTCATCAACCACGGCACGCATTTCTTGCATCTGTTCGTGCCGTCAGGTGTCGCGCCGGCTCTCCTGCCCTTCATCGTGCTGATCGAAGTCATCTCCTTCGTGTCGCGCCCGATCTCGCTCTCTGTTCGTCTCTTCGCGAACATGCTGGCGGGCCACATCACGTTGAAAGTCTTCGGTGCTTTCGTTGCTCTGCTGCTCTCTGCGGGTGGTTGGGCTGCGATTTCGCCGCTGCCGCTCGTCGGCATTGTTGCGTTGACGGCGTTCGAACTGCTGGTTGCTTTCCTGCAGGCTTACGTCTTCGCCATTCTCACCTGCGTCTATCTCAATGACGCACTCCACCCGGGTCACTGATAAATATCTGAACAACAAATAGTAGACCCAAACAAACCCTCTGAAGGAGTTTCAAAATGGATCCTATTGCAGCGAAATACATCGGCGCCGGTCTGGCTACCATCGGCATGGGCGGCGCAGCTATCGGCGTCGGCGCCATCTTCGGCCAGTTCCTCTCGGGCGCTCTGCGCAATCCGTCGGCAGCTGACGGCCAGTTCGGCCGCGCCTTCATCGGCGCCGCGCTCGCTGAAGGTCTGGGCGTGTTCTCGTTCCTGGTCGCTCTTCTGCTCCTGTTCGTGGTGTAAAACCCACGCTTACGCGGCCGCCTGAAAAGGGCGGCCGTGTTTTTCTAAGTCTTCCTTTCCAAGTTTCATCCGGACGCGACATGGCAAATTCGGCAACGAACACCACGGCCCACACAGAAATCCCCGGCGGTCACGCCAAGGGCCCCTTCCCGCCGTTCGACCCGAACGTTTTCGCGCCCCAGCTGATCTGGCTGGCGCTGACTTTCGGCGCGCTCTATCTCCTGATGTCGCGTATTGCGCTGCCGCGCATCGAAAACATTCTTGAAGCCCGTCGCGCGCGCATTGCCGCTGATGTCGACGATGCTGCTTCCATGCAGGGCAAGGCGCAGGCCGCCGGCGCTGCTTATGAAAAGACACTCGCTGATGCCAAGGCCTCGGCCCAGGCGACCGCGCAATCAACCCGCGACAAGCTGGCCGCTGACTCGGCTGCCAAGCGCAAGACGCTCGAAGATCAGCTCAATGCCAAACTCGCCGATGCCGAGCGTTCTATCGCTGGCACCAAGGCGCAGGCCATGAGCCATGTCACCGAAATCGCCACCACCGCTGCAGCTGACATTGTTGCGCATCTGACCGGCAAGCCGGCGGATGTGCAGAAGATCGCCGCCGCCATCGCCTCGACCAAGGCGTAAGGAGAGATATGATGTTGAACGACGCCTTTTTCGTCGCCCTCGGCTTCTTCCTCTTCGTCGCGCTGCTGGGCTATCTCGGCGTGCACAAGACGATCGGCAAGTCGCTTGATGATCGCGGCCAGAAGATTCAAGCCGAACTCGATGAAGCCAAGCGCCTGCGCGAAGAAGCAGCCGCCGTGCTCGCCTCTTTCGAGAAGAAGCGTGCGGAAGCTGAAGCCGAAGCTCAGGCCATTGTCGCTCAGGCGCGCAATGAGGCTGAAGAGCTCGCCAAGGAAGCCGCCGTGCGTATGGAAGAATTCATCGCCCGCCGCACCAAGCAGGCTGAAGGCAAGATTGCTGCCGCTGAAGCCCAAGCAGCCCAAGACGTGCGCGCTGCCGCTGCTGACGCTGCTGTGAAGGCTGCTGAAGTTGTGCTGTCGGCTGAAGCCAAGGGCGCAACCGGCGAAGCACTGGTGGCCAAAGGCATCGTCGATTTGAAGGCGCTGATGCACTAAGCATCGTCGCTCTCGCGAATTCAAAAACCCCGGTGTGAAAACACCGGGGTTTTTTGTTGCCTCCTCAGCGCCGTCATTGCGAGGAGCGCAGCGACGCGGCAATCCATAGCGCTAACGCCAAAAGGTTGATGCACTGGATTGCCGCGTCGGCCTACGGCCTCCTCGCAAAGACGGCGGAGAGGGAACGGACTACTCCCACGTCATTGCGAGCGAAGCGAAGCAACCCAGGGGCCTCACGTGGGGCCTCTGGGTTGCTTCGGAGCTCACGCTCCTCGCAATGACGGTGGAGAGAGAGTGCGCCCTCTCGAGCAGCTACTCCGCCGCTTGTTGCGCATCCGTGATTGGCTGCGGCGGTGTCCAGCGCAACACTGGTGCGCGCGCGGCACGCGTTTCGTCGAGACGACGACGCGGTGCGTAGAAGGGTGCGCCTTCAAAACGCGTCTTCTCGCCACGCAAAGCGCTCATCGCCAGATCGCGCAGGGTCATGATGAAGAGTTCGAGCGAGGCGAGGCTTTCGGACTCGGTCGGCTCGATCAGCATCGCGCCATGCACAACCAGCGGGAAATACATGGTCATCGGATGATAACCCTCGTCGATCATGGCTTTCGCAAAATCGAGCGTGGTGACGCCCGTATCTTTCAGCCATGTGTCATCGAAGAGCACTTCATGCATGCAGGGGCGATTGCCGAAGGGCAGACTCATCAGATCGGCGAGCCGCGCACGCACATAATTGGCGTTGAGCACGGCATCTTCCGACGCTTGCTTCAGACCGTCCGAACCATGCGAGAGGATGTAAGACAGAGCCCGCACGAACATGCCCATCTGACCATGGAACGCCGTGAGGCGGCCCAGAACCTGCGTGCCAATCGCATCTTCGACCAGTGCGAGCTTGTCGCCATCGCGCTTGATGAACGGCACAGGCGCGAAAGGTGCGAGACGCGACGACAAAACCACAGGCCCCGCACCCGGACCACCGCCGCCGTGGGGCGTCGAGAAGGTCTTGTGCAGATTGATATGCATGGCGTCGATACCCAGATCACCCGGGCGCACTTTGCCTACGATGGCGTTGAAATTCGCACCGTCGCAGTAAAAATAGCCGCCGCCCTCATGCAGGATGTTGGCAATCTCGACAATCTGGCGCTCGAACAAGCCGCAGGTATTCGGATTGGTGAGCATGATGGCGGCGACATCCGGCCCCATCAAAGTGCGCACCGCATCGGGATGCACATTGCCATCTTCGCCAGCAGGCACCGAGCGGACTTCAAAGCCAATCGCCGCAGCTGTTGCGGGGTTCGTGCCATGCGCGCTTTCAGGCACGAGCACGACTTTGCGCAAAGCGCCTTCGCCCTTGGCTTCAATCGCCGCCTTGATCGCGGCCATGCCGCAATATTCGCCGTGTGCGCCAGCCTTTGGCGACATAGCGACAGCGTCCATATTGGTCAGCGTCATCAACCAGCCCGCCAGCTCTTCGATGAGCGTGAGCGCGCCCTGCACGGTGGATTGCGGCTGCAACGGATGAATGTCGGAGAAACCCGGCAGGCGCGCCATGGATTCATTCAGACGCGGATTATGCTTCATCGTGCAGGAGCCGAGCGGATAGAGCCCGGAATCGATCGCATAATTTTTCTGCGACAGACGCACAAAATGGCGCATCGTTTCGGGCTCAGACAGTCCCGGCAGGCCAATCTCTTCGTCGCGCGCGAGATTGCCCAAGCGCGAGACGAAAGCAGCTGGCTCATCGAGATCAACGCCCGTCACATCGGTGCGACCGATTTCGAACAGCAAAGCCTCTTCCATTTGCAGGCCGCGATTGCGCGTGAATGTTGCATGCGACGCAACGGCAGAGTCTTTTGGTGTGGTAGGACGCCCCTGATTATTCAGCATCACAGCACCTCCTTCAGAGCGGCGACAAAGGTCGCGCGGTCTTCATCCGTATTCACTTCCGTATTGGCGACGATGATCAGATCATCGACGCCTTTGCCCGACAGCAGACGCGACACGGGCACACCGCCCAGCACGCTTTTAGCTGCGAGTTTTTCCACCACATCAGCAGCCTTGCCCGGCACGCGGATCGTGAATTCGTTGAAGAAGCTCTGGTTGAGAACCTCAACGCCCTTCACACCCGCCAGCAAACCCGAGAGCTGCACAGCATTGGCGTGATTGATGCGCGCAAGACGCTTCAATCCAGCTTCACCGAGCAGTGTCATGTGAATGGTGAAAGCGAGCGCGCAGAGGCCGGAATTGGTGCAAATGTTCGACGTCGCCTTGTCGCGACGGATGTGTTGCTCGCGCGTTGACAGTGTCAGCACGAAACCGCGACGACCTTCGGCGTCGAGGGTCTCGCCACAGAGGCGGCCCGGCATCTGGCGCACATATTTGGTGCGCGTGGCGAAGAGGCCGACATAAGGCCCGCCAAAGTTGAGCGCATTGCCGATGGATTGGCCTTCGCCCACCACAATGTCGGCGCCCATCGCACCGGGGGATTTCAGGGCTGCGAGTGACACGACTTCGGTAAAGACCGCAATCAGCAAAGCGCCATTGGCATGGCACTTTTCGGCGATTTCCGTGAGATCGCGCGGATTGCCGAAAAAGTCGGGCGTCTGCACGACGACGCAAGAGGTCGTTGCATCGATCTGCGAGAGAATATCTTCTGACGCGCGCACATCGGCATCAAGCGTGACAACATCATCGCCTGCGAGCTGCGATTGCGTGCGCACGACTTCGGCATAATGCGGGTGCAGACCACCCGACAGTACCGCCTTTTTGCGGCGTGTGACGCGATGCGCCATCAGCACGGCTTCGGCTGTTCCCGTCGAGCCGTCATACATGGAGGCGTTGGCCACATCCATGCCGGTGAGCAGAGCCACCTGCGTCTGGAACTCGAAGAGATATTGCAGCGTGCCTTGCGAGATTTCCGGCTGATAAGGCGTGTAGCTCGTCAGAAATTCCGAGCGCTGCACGAGATGATCAACGGTGGCCGGCACATGATGCTTGTAGGCACCCGCACCCACGAAGAAAGGCACGGAAGACGCCGGCACATTGCGCGCTGCCAAACGGCCAAGCTGGCGTGCAACATCGAGCTCGCCTTTGCGGCGCGGCAGATCGAGCGGATCTTTCAGCAAAAGATGCGCGGGCACATCGGCAAACAATTCGTCGACATGCGTCACGCCCATGCGTGCCAGCATGCCGGATCGGTCAGTTTCGGAAAGCGGCAAATAACGCATGGAGAAAAATCCTCAGCTGCAGGAGGAGACGAAAGCCTGATAGGCGGCTTCATCCATCAATTCGGAGAGTTCGGCCTTGTCCTTGATTTTGATTTTCAAGAACCAGCCTTTGCCGGCGGGGTCTTCGTTGACGAGGCCCGGCTGGCCTTCAATCGCGCCATTCACATCGACGACTTCGCCCGACACAGGTGCGTAGACTTCGCTGGCGGCTTTCACGCTTTCAACGACGGCCGCTTCCGCGCCTTTGGCGACGACTTTGCCAGCCTGCGGCAATTCCACGAAGACCACATCGCCCAATTGGCCCTGTGCGAAATCGGTGATGCCGACAATGCCCACATCGCCTTCGACGCGGATATATTCATGATCCTTGGTGTAGCGGGTCTCGGACATTACGGGCCTCGAAAGTAGCGTGTGGGAACAAAGGGAAAGGCGACAACGCGCGCCGGCAAAGGCTTGCCGCGCACGATGAGATTGAGTTCGGTGCCGAGAGCCGCATGCGCTACATCGACATAGCCCATGGCAATGGGCTTTTGCAGCGACGGCGCGAAACCGCCCGACGTCACGCGGCCAACAATGGCGCCTGTGCTGTCAGCAATTTCGGCACCCTCACGCGCGGGCGCTTTGCCATCGAGCGCAAGACCGACGCGTTTGCGCGGCGCGCCTTCAGCAATATGTTTCTGCACAAGCGCTGCACCAGGAAAACCACCTTCCGCACGACGACGTTTGGAGATGGACCAGATGAGATCGCCTTCAATCGGCGTTGTTGTCGTGTCGATGTCGTGACCATAGAGGCAAAGGCCCGCCTCTAAACGCAGAGAGTCACGCGCACCAAGACCGATCCATTTCACACGCGCGTCCGCGAGCAAAGTTTGAGCAAAGCTTTCGGCTTGGTGCTCCGGCACGGAGATTTCATACCCATCTTCGCCCGTATAGCCGGAGCGCGAGATGTAGAGTTCGACACCATTGTGCATGAAGTTTTTTGCCGACATGAACGGCATCAACTCGACACCCGGCAAGAGCTGCGACAAGACAGACGAGGCCAAAGGCCCTTGCAGCGCAATCAGCGCGCGTGTGTCGAGAATGTCGAGTTTGAGATCAGGCAAAGCGCGCGCGATATGTGCGAAATCCTGATGCTTGCAAGCCGCATTCACGACAAGAAAGAGGCGATCATCGGAAAGCCGCGTCACCATCATATCGTCGAGGATGCCGCCTTCCGCATTGAGCAATTGCGTGTAGCGAATGCGCCCCTGCCCGAGGCTCGCAACATCACCGGGCACCAGCGTTTCAAAACGCGCGATGACATTGGCGCCCGACAGAAAAGCTTGGCCCATATGCGAGACGTCAAACAGTCCCGCTTGCGAGCGCGTATGCAAATGTTCGGTGAGAATCCCGTCGGGATATTGCACAGGCATGTCATAACCCGCGAAGGGAACCATGCGCGCGCCTGCCGCGCGATGTAGCGCATGGAGCGGCGTCAGCGCCAAAGGGGCATTATCGGAAGCATCAGCCATTCATCACCGGACATGCGAGCGCGTTTACGCTGAGCAAAGCCATTCGCTTTACTCACGCGCCCCCTCTGTCCGTGTACCTGAGAGATTTCCCGCATCTCGCTTAGGAGAAGCAGTTACGCCCGTCGGTGGATCATGCCGCACTGCGGCTGATCGCTTTCCAGAGTGTCATCCCCTCGCGGTCCTTTGGCCTGAGCGTTTCCGGGGCGGTTGCGCCTTCGGCGACGGCACTTTCGTACCGCTCTCTTCCGCGTGGGGTCTTTGGCTGACGAAAAGACCGTGCCTGAGTCTGATAAATCAAGTCAACCGCGACCAAGCCGCACAGGGACTTATGCCCAGCCTTTCCAGCTGAGTTGCAAATCTTTGTTGCCGCTTTGAAACTTCAGCGCTTCGCAAG
>Ga0209400_1003442_pt1 | contig 11520 bp, 13 predicted proteins | sample M_130807_EF_Meta_FD_187313 | JGI IMG/M metagenome (GOLD analysis project Ga0209400, IMG submission 187313) | Freshwater microbial communities from Lake Montjoie, Canada to study carbon cycling - M_130807_EF_MetaG (SPAdes) (version 2) | ecosystem: Environmental > Aquatic > Freshwater > Lake... | reverse complement strand
AGGTAAGAGAAAATGTTGCTTTAAAAGAAATAATTTCTAGCAAAGAATTTAATAATAAAGACATTAAAATTCCAATAACTCTTGGAAAAAGTATTTCAGGATTTCCAATTGTTGGAGACTTGGTTTCGATGCCACATCTTTTAATTGCTGGAACAACTGGATCTGGAAAATCAGTCTGTATTAATACTTTAATCCTATCAATTCTTTACAGACACAAACCTGATGACTGTAAACTTATTATGATTGATCCAAAAATGTTGGAGCTTTCTATCTATCAAGGAATCCCTCATCTACTAACGCCTGTTATTACTGAACCTAAAAAAGCAACAACAGCTCTAAAATGGGTCGTTAAAGAAATGGAAAAAAGATACCGAGAAATGACTGAAATTGGAGTGAGAAATATTTCAGGATTTAACGACAAGGCGTCTTCTGAGAGTAGAAAAAAAATGCCTTACATTGTTGTGATAGTTGATGAAATGGCTGATTTAATGATGATTGCAGGCAAAGAAATTGAGAACTACATACAAAGACTTGCGCAGATGGCTAGGGCTGCTGGAATTCATATAGTTATGGCAACGCAAAGACCAAGTGTTGATGTCATCACAGGTACAATTAAAGCTAATTTTCCAACTCGAATATCATTCCAGGTAACGTCAAAAATAGACAGCAGAACTATATTGGGAGAGCAGGGCGCTGAATTATTGCTTGGTAATGGCGACATGCTTTTTATGTCTTCAGCAAGTAGAATTATAAGAATTCACGGTCCTTATGTTTCTGAAAAAGAAATAGAAAGAGTTTCAACATTCTTAAGGCTTCAAGGCTCACCAACCTACATTGAAGAGGTAACCAGAATTGAAGAACAAGAAAATGATGAAGTAGTATTAAACTCTGAAGGAAAAGATGAGTTATATAATAAAGCAGTTGAAATAATTAAAACTGAAGGCAAAGCATCGACTAGTTTTTTACAGAGAAAACTTGGAATTGGCTACAATAGAGCGGCTAGAATTATTGATCAAATGGAAGAAGAAAAAATAATTAGCCCAGCAAATCACGTAGGCAAAAGAGAAATCTATTAAAATAAATGAGAAAATTTTTATACATTGTTTTAACAATGTTGATTTTTTTTTGCGTTAATGCAAAAGGATCTGAAAAAGAAAAAATAATTGAAAATTTAAAAAAAATAAATTCTATTAAATTCAATTTCACCCAAATCACAAATGACATAACAGAAAATGGAAATTGTATTATTGTTTACCCGAAAAAAATGCGCTGTTTATATGAAGAAGATAAAGAGATTATTGTGAATGATGATTACTTATTCCTGATTAATAAAAAAGAAAATAGAAATTATAACTATAATATCAAAGATACTCCTTTAGGGGTTATGTTAGACAAAGAAAGTATTATAGAAAAATTATCAAAAATAGAAAAATTTAACAAGACAGATAAAAATATAACAGCAATTATAGATCTAAATTCTCAAGAAAGTATTGAGATATATTTTAATTCCAAAGAAATGAATATTGTAGGATGGAAAATCAAAAATTATGACAAATCAAATCTAGAATTCTTAATGAAAAATATTTCAATAAATATTAATACAAACGAAAAATTTGAAATCCCAAAATAAAAGTTATAAATTTTCTGGATTAAAAAATATCTTTTCCGTCTTAAAAATTTTCATTCCTCGGGCAAGATAATTTTTTAAAGCATTAGGATGATCAAGCGTACAAGTATGAACCCAAACTTTATCTACTTTTTGATTAAAAGAATTTAATATTGCATCGGTTAATAAATAACCACCGATTCCTTTTCCATAAAATTCTTTAAATATTCCAAAATAAGGTATCTCCATTGAAAGAGTTTTTGGATCATAAAGCAACTCATAATACCCAACTAAAATATTTTTATGTTTTAAAATATATAATTTAAAAAAATTATTACTAATATAATCTAACCATTGCTGATCACTCCATCTTAATCGATCTCTCCAAAAAAAATCTTTTCCTATTTCTTTGTAAAAAAATTTACATAAGTCTTGGGTTGGGTTTTTTTCTAAAAAAATTTCTAAATCACTTTCTGAACAATTAGATTTAATTAGATCATTTTTTGAAAGAAGATGTAGATAAAACCTATCTATTGTCCTATCCATATTATTTATGGATCATTCTTCCTAATTTTTCCCCGCCAAAAATATGAAAATGTAGATGGGAAACTTCTTGTCCTCCATCTTTTCCATTATTACCTAAATACCGATAACCAGAATCAGATACTCCCAATATACTAGCTACTTTACCTAACGCTCTAATTAATCCTTCTATTTCATCACTTTTAGCATTGGCTGCGAAATCATTCATATCAACATAAGCTCCCTTAGGGATTACCAACACATGAATTTTAGCTTGGGGGTTAATATCTTTAAATGCTAACGAAAATTTATCTTCATATATCTTGTCACAAGGAATCTCTTTTCTCAAAATTTTTGCAAAAATATTATTCTTATCGTACATATTTTTTTCTATTTTTCTTCTCTTCAATTCCAGAAAACTTTTGTCTTTTCTTTAGTTCTTTAACAACATCAAAAAAATTAACTTTTCTTTTCTCTAATGAAACTAATAAATGATAAATTAAATCTGCAGTTTCATGAATTATTTTTTTTTTATTTCCTGATAATAATTCTTTTTTTAACTCCAAAAATTCTTCTTTTAATTTTTTTAAATAAAAATTATTATTCTTTTTAATTAAAAAAGATGTGTAAGATATTTTAGGATTCTTAGATTTATTTGTTTTAATTTTTTTAATTAAAAAATTAAGATTACTATTCATATTTAAAATTGTTTATTTTGCTTTAAAAAAATTGTCCACATTTCTTTTATAGCAAAAATAAAGTCATCGCTAAATCTATCAGAATCAAAAAGGGCAGAGTTTCTTGAGTTCTTAATTAATTCATTCCTAATGGAATTAAGTTTATTTATATCTCTCGCTAGATTTATAGCTATTTCTGTATACTCATTAAGATCTTTAGCTATCAAATTTTTCATAGACAAATTCTGATTAACGCTTGCCCCACAACGAGAAATAAAAACTTTACCCAAAACAGTTATTAATGGAACGCACATAAAACTTAGTTCTAAATTTGTGGTGCCACCGGAATAAGGGTAAGTATCTAACGCAATATCAACTTTATTATAACTTTTTAATAAATCTTGTCTTTCTGAATTCTTCTCAAAAATTAATTGATTAATTTTTACTCCCAATAAAATAAATTTTTTTATAAAAGATTCTTGAATTTCTTTCTTATTAAACTGATCTGACTTAATATATAATTTTGAATTATCTACGCTGGTTAAAATTTTTGCCCAGGATTGAATTAATTTATCATTAATTTTTTTAATATTGTTGAAACAACCAAATGTAACAAATCCATTTTTATTTACCGGACTCTCTGCAGGTTTAATGTGATCAATGTCAGAAGTTGATAGTGGACACCAAATATTTGGCATATTCCATATTTTTTCTACGTAAATATCCTGATGATTGGATGGAGTAACAAAATTATCTCCTACTAAATAATCAATCTCTGGAATACCTGTTGATGCTAAATATTCTGCCCAAGAAATCTGAACTGGCGCCGGCTTATTTGCAAATATTTGTATTCGATTATCATAAGTGTGGCCCTGCATATCAATTAAAATATTAATTTTTTGTTGTCTTATTAAATTAATTAAATCTAAATCATTTAATAAAGAAACATCATGCCAATAATTAAAATTATTTTTCAATTTTTTTGTATATTCATCTTCTTTTGTTGAAGAGTTTGAGAATGCATGCAACTCTAAAGTATTCTTTTTTTTAATTTTTTCTAATAAATCTAGAAGAAAATAACCTGTTGGACGTTTTTTTAAATTACCAGACAAGATGCCGACTTTGATAATTGAATCTTTGCTATAAGAGAAATTTTTAATAAGATTTAAGTCAAATCTTTTTATACTTTCTCTGTATTTAGTAGAAAATTTTTTATAATAAGAAATATCTTTATCTAAAAAATGAGAACACGCCAAAAGAACACTAATATATTTGATGTTTTTGTCATTATCTAATTCTATTGATTTTTCAAAATAATCTAATGCTTCAGAAATATTATTTAGTTCATAGCTTGCAATTCCTAAATTAAAATAAATGCTAGATTTGTTTCCTTTTAAATTTAAAGCTTTTTGAAAAGAATAATATGCTTCCTGATGGTCTCTAAGGGATAAATAAACATTTCCTAAATTATTATAACTTAGAGCAAGCCCTTGTTTATCAAATCGAATTGCTTTTTTATAATATTCTATGGCCAAATTGAATTCTCCTTGAGCTTCATAACAAGCAGCAAGCTGGTGACAAGCTGGAGAGTAATCTTCTTTTAAAGATATTACTTTTTTAAAATATGAAATAGCACTAGATAAATCTCTCTTTTGAAAATTTATAACGCCAAGATTATAAAATGAATTAAACTCTTTAGGATTAACATTAATAATAGATTTAAATATTCTTTCAGCATCCCCAAGTTGATTTTTTCTATAATAAATTAAAGCCAGATTAAATTTTGGATCAACATATTGATCATCTAAAATAATAGCAGTTTTATAATTTAATTCTGCATTTTCTAAATCATTCAAACAATTAAATAAAAAACCTAAAGTATAAAAAAAGTTGGGTTCATTTTTAAAATTATTATATTCCTTTAATAATAAATTTTGAGCCTCTTTAAATCTTAATGAATCAATTAGATTCATTGTTTCATTATAAATTTTTGAATTTTTAAAAAACAAGTTATTAATCAATTTAATTTTTTATTAATATCAATCAAAGCATTAGCAAAATCATCTGCGAACGACTTAATATCAAAAACTTTATTATTTTTATTATTCTTTAGTTTTAATTTAATAGATTTTAAATAATCTAAATCTGAAGAATATTTTATTGCTTTAGCAATATAATCGTCATTATCTTTTGATATCCAATCTGTCATACCAAAATTAGTATTAATACTTTCCCCACATTTAGAAAAAAAACTATCTCCAGCTTTTGTCAAAAGCGGTACATACATTGATAAAGCTTCAAAACTTGTTGTCATGCCATTGTAAGGGAAGGTGTCTAATGAAATATCAATTTTATTATAGTATGCCAAAACGTCCTCTCTATTATCAAGCCAAGTTTTTTCTAAAATTAATTGTGATGGCATTACTTCATTTTTAAAGAACAAATTACTCATATAATCTTTAAATTCATTATTCTGAAAGCTGTCAGATTTTATAATAATTTTGTTTTTTTTGTTACTATTTAAAATTTTTGACCACACATTAATAACTCCCTTATTAATTTTTTTAAAATTATTAAATGAACCAAAAGTTATATAGCCATTATTTATGGCTGGTAGGGTTTCATTAATTGTAACATCATGTGAAGAATTAAAGCATGACCAAATATTAGGTAGGGTGTAAATATTTTCCACAAACTGCTGTTTATCAATATTATTAACAACATAAGGATCGACAATAACATAGTCGATCTCTTTTAACCCCAAAGAACAAAGATAGCCAACCCAAGAAATTTGAATTGGTGCTGGCTTATTTATAAAAACTCCTATGCGATTATTTGAAGAATAACCAGATAAATCAATAAGAATTTGAATTTGATCTTTCTTTATTAGATTAACCACATCTAAATCTTTTTGATCTTTAATATCTCTCCAATTTTCAAAAATATTTCTAAATTTTTTATTTAAAGAATCTGTTTCATCGTGATTATAATAGGCAAAAAGTTCAAAATTTTGATTTTGACTTAAATAATTAACAACATCATAAATAGTAATTCCAACTACATGCTGTCTAAAATCTCCAGAAACAAAGCCAACCTTGATTTTATTGCCAGCAGGTAAAGAATTATTAATAATAACAGAATTAGTTTTTTTATATTGCTCTTTATAAAGATTACAAATCTCAAAATATTTTTTAAAATTTAATTTTTCTAAATAGAGACTACTAAATAAATAATTATGATAATTTACCTCATTAGAGGGTTTTAACTGTATTGATTGTTCTAAAAAAGATAAACCATCTTCTGTTCTACCAACGGCAATAAGGGCCTTTGAATACGAATTTAATAATCTATCGTTCTTATGTAACGCAGGAATCTTTTCTAAAATATCAATACTCTCAAAGAATCTACTCTTTTCATTATAGCAATTGGTTAGCTCAGCATATGAATCATAATGTTCGATATTAAGTTCTATTGCTTTTTCAAAAAAAAATATTGCTGATGCAAAATTTCTTTTTTTGTAGTAAAAAATTAGGCCTAGATTAAAATACGACTCAAAAAATGAAGGGTCAATTTTAATAGTTTTGTTAAAAGTTTCTACAGCCTCATCAATTTTGTTGGTTGCGTAATAAACCAAACCTAAACCATTATAAGCATAAAAATATAAATTATTTTTTTTAATACAAAAATTAAATCGGTCTTCCGCTAACCGATATTCTTTCTTGATTAAATAAATTGATCCAATACTGTAATTTAGTTCAACATCATCTTTATTAATTTTTTCACAAAGAAAAAGTATTCTTAATGATTCTTCTAATTGATCTAACTTTTTATAACATTCTGCTAAATTAATATAAGCATCAAAATAATCTTTTTTAAGATCTATTGAGGTCTTAAAATAATTTACTGCATCTTTATACTTGGATAATTTTAAATAAACTGTTCCAATATTATAATGTCCTTCTACAAAATCTTTATTAAGATCTACAACTCTTTTTAGATGAATTAATGATTCATCGTATCTATGTTGGGCTGAAAGAATAACTCCATAAATATTTTCTAATAAAAAATCTTCTGGATATATTTTTATTAAATTCTTTACCTCATCTTCAGCATCAAGAAATTTTTTTGAATTAAATAAACTGAATAAACTTTGGATTTTATCTTGGTATTCTTTTGTTGAATGAGCTGACATTTAAATCAGGAATATTATATTCTTACAGGTATATCTTTATTAGACAAATATTTCTTTGCATCATTAATACTAAATTGACCATAATGAAATATAGAAGCCGCTAGAACAGCGCTTGCATGACCTTTGCTAAAACCTTCATATAAATGCTCTAAAGTGCCAACTCCTCCAGATGCAATCACAGGTATAGAGACTAAATCAGCTACAATTCTTATAAGCTCAATATCATAACCACTTTTAGTTCCATCTCTATCCATGGAAGTTAGTAAAATCTCTCCTGCACCATTTTTTTCAACAATTTTTGCATAATCTATAACGTCTAGTCCTGTCGCTTGTCTTCCACCGTGAGTAAATACTTCCCATTTCTGATTAGAAACTTTCTTAACATCTATTGCTATTACAATACATTGAGATCCGAATCTTATTGAACTCTCTTTTATAAAATCATGATTTTTAACAGCAGAAGTATTAATTGAAACTTTATCGGCTCCAGCAAGTAAAAGATTTTTAATATCATCAATACCAGTAACTCCACCGCCGACAGTTAAAGGAACAAAACAACTTTTGGCCGTTTCTTTTACTTTGTTTAATAAAATTTTTCTATTTTCGCTTGATGCCGTAATATCTAAAAAACATATTTCATCAGCTCCACCTTTGTCATATATTTTTGCTTGCTCCACTGGGTCCCCGGCATCTTTTAAATTTACAAAATTAATACCTTTCACAACTCTGCCATCTTTAACATCAAGACAAGGTATTATTCTTTTTTTAAGCATCTTTTTTAAACAAATTTTTTAAGTTCATTTAGAGAAATAGATTTATCATAAATTGCCTTACCAATAATAACTCCGTCAAATAACTCGGTCTTATGCAATTTTCTTATATCTTTTATATTTGAAACCCCACCAGAAACGACTAATGGAATATTAACTTTTCCGACTATTTTTTTTAGCTGAGAAAAATTAACACCTGTTTTTGTTCCATCTCTATTAATATCCGTATAAATAATTCTCGATACGCCAAAATCTTCTAGTTTTTTTGAAAAATCCATAAGTTTTATTTTTGTTTGCTTAACCCAGCCTTTAATTGCTAACAAATTATTTCTAACATCAAGTGCAACGGCTATTCTTCCTGGGAACAAACCGCACGCTTTTTTTAAAATTTTTGGATTTTTTACGGCCATAGTTCCAACAACTACTGTTGAAACTCCATTTTTAATCCAAAAAGATATTTGTTTTAAAGTTCTAATCCCTCCACCTAATTGCACATTTAAATTGCTGTTCTTAATAATTTTAATTATAACTTTTTTATTCTTAGATCTTCCTTTCAAAGCGCCATCAAGATCCACCAGATGTAAATCTGTAAAACCTTTTTTTTTAAATTGAAGTGCTTGCTTGTAAGGAGAAGAATTAAAAATAGTAGTTTTATTAAAATCTCCTTTATAAAGTCTTACGCACTTTCCATCTTTTAAATCTATTGCTGGAAATATTATCATTATAAATTCCAATTCAAAAAGTTAGATAATAACTTAATTCCATTTTCCTGACTCTTTTCAGGGTGAAATTGTGTACCAAAAATATTTTTTTTTAGGACAGCAGCGACAACTGATTTCTCATACTCTGTTGTGCAAATAACATCATTAATATCTTCTGCTTCAAATGCATAACTGTGCACAAAATAAAAATGAGATAAATTCTTAATGTCTAAAAATAAATCATTTTTTTTAACAATGTTAACTTCATTCCAACCCATGTGCGGTAATTTTAAATCTTTATTACTAAGTTTTATTTTTTTTACAGAACCTTTAATCCAGCCAAATCCTTTGGTAGCCTCTTCTTCAAATCCTTGATCTGAAAAAAGCTGCATACCAACACAAATTCCAAAAATTGGTTTTTTTTTAATTAAAACAAATTCATTAATGGAATCCCATAGTCCAGATATATTTTTTACTCCTAAAGCGCACTGTCTGTATGAGCCTTGGCCAGGCAATATAATCTTATCTGCATCCAATATATCTTTGGGCTTATTGGATATTTTTATATTTATCTTTTTGTTAATTTTTATAGAAGCGGCCTCTATAGCTTTTGAAACGGAATTAAGATTTCCAGTTCCATAATCAACAATTGATACATACATTTAAAAAATCTTTAAAGTATTCCTTTAGTGGATGGCAAAGAATCTGCCACTCGTGCATCTTTTTCTAATGCAAGACGTAAAGCCCTCGCTAATCCCTTAAAACAAGATTCAATAATATGGTGACTGTTATCACCATAAATATTTTCTATGTGCAAAGTAATACCCGCACTTTGTGAAAAGGCCTGAAACCATTCTTTAAATAGTTCGGTGTCCATTTCTCCAAGCTTTTCTACTTTTAATTTTACATTCCAAACAAGATAAGGTCTGTTTGATATATCGAGAGAAACTCTGCTTAATGTTTCATCCATCGGAATATAAGCGTGCGCATATCTTTTGATACCCATTTTATCTCCCAAAGCCTTAGCAATAGCCTCTCCTATAACGATTCCCGAATCTTCTGTTGTGTGGTGGAGATCAATATGCAAATCACCTTTTGCTTTTAAATTTATATCTACCAAAGAATGCTTTGATAGCTGTTCAAGCATGTGATTTAAAAAACCAATTCCTGTATCTATTTTATAAACACCTTTGCCATCTAAATTTACTTCTGCCTCTATAGATGTCTCTTTAGTTTTTCTATTAACTTTTGCGATCCTCATATGAATTAACAATCTATATATAGAAAAAGTAACCTAATCAATAAATTAGCTTTAATAGTTAAATAAATACTATTCTATAATCTTTTTTTTAATCTTAATAAGAAAGCACCAGATCCACCTAAGCTTTGGTCTGGTTCCTCCATAGAATTAATAATATCCGAAAAATTATCTTTGATGAAATTGGGAATTGCGTATTTTAATAAGCTTAAATCTTCTGATAAATAAGGATTTTCTTTAACCTTAGATCTTAATCCCTTACCTGTAATAATTAAAATATTTCTTAAATCTTTTTGATAACAGTTTTCTACAACACCCTTTATCTTTTCAAAAGATTCTTGCAATGAGTAACCGTGTAAATCTATTTTAAAATCAATATGTTCTTTTTTTTTATTTCCTTTTATAGGTTTTTTAGGTATTTCGCCTTTATCACCATCTAAAAATTTTTGATTCTTAAAATCATCCCAGGCTTTTATATCTTCTGTATTTGTGGAATTTTTATTATTCTTTGACATGCACATCCTGTGCAATTTCGGTTAAATGCCAAGTAGGATCATCAGAATTTAAATCTCTTGAAAAACTCCAAACATCATTAACTGTTTGAATCTCTTCAGAGCTGCCTTCGATAACATTATTGTTGGTATCCTTAACGCAGGATATAATCTCACTCACAAATCTAGTTTTTACAGTATAAAAGCTGTCTTTCTTATCTACATTTTCTATTTTTGTTTTCTTAATTCCTATAAATGTAAATTGATTAACATATTTTTTATTTTTTCTTTCATCAAGAACACCAACAAAGCTTTTATAAACTTCTGGTGATGTTAAATCTTTTAAAATCTTTTTATCTCCAGCTGCAAATGCATTAACAATCATTTCATAAGCTGCTTGGGCGCCTTTTAAAAAAATCTCCTCTTTAAATTCTCTTAAATTAATATCTTTTCCAACTACAGATGAATTAACATCCTCAAATTGAGCATCAACTACGATTGGTTTTTTTGCTCTAATTGCGCTGTCTTCAGCTCCTTTGCCAAGGACATTTCTAAGTCTTAGAATAATTATGCCCGCTACTATGGCAAGCAAAACAATGTCTATATAGCCAAAATTATCATTCATTTAGGGCTATTTTAGATTAAATAGTTAAAAATTAATACATCTAAATTTAGATCGAATTAAATGATATTTAATATAAAAAAATATATTTAAATAATACAAAATTCATATTTTTAAAATGGAAGAAAAAAATAAAGAAAATTCTAAATACCAAATCATTGCAAACTATGTAAAAGATTTATCTTTTGAAATTCCATCACCAGACTGTTTCGTAGATGCCGCTCAGAATCTTGATAAGTACGAAACAAAAGTTGATATTTCTAACAAACCATTAAAAAGTGGAATGTTAGAGCTAAATTGTAAACTTATCTTTGAGGCACCAAAGGAAGTTCAAAATAAAATCCATGCCGAAGCATGTCTTGCTGTGATATTTAAAATTACAGACACAGAATTAAAAGCAGAAGAAGTTAAAAAAATTATTCTTGCAGAAATACCCGATTTATATGCAAAAAAACTAACAGATCTTATTACTGAATTATTTCAAAAATCAGGGTTTAAAGAATTTAAATTTAAGAAAGAAATTAACTTTAAAGAACTATACGAACAACAGTCTGCTAATCTAACGCAAAAGCATTAGAAACATTCTTTTTTAAAAATTTCTTATATTCTTCCATTTGTTCTGGTGAAACTTTAACAACGACACCTTCTCTGTTCTCATTACTCAGCTTCATTTTTTCGTTA
>Ga0209400_1003440_pt1 | contig 11522 bp, 9 predicted proteins | sample M_130807_EF_Meta_FD_187313 | JGI IMG/M metagenome (GOLD analysis project Ga0209400, IMG submission 187313) | Freshwater microbial communities from Lake Montjoie, Canada to study carbon cycling - M_130807_EF_MetaG (SPAdes) (version 2) | ecosystem: Environmental > Aquatic > Freshwater > Lake... | reverse complement strand
CATCAGCTATTCAGATCAATGATGGATTGAATGTTAGAGGTAATTTAACTACCACCGGCTTGATAGCCAATGGTATCACTTATCCCACCACAGATGGATCCACAGGTCAGGTATTGGTTACCAATGGATCAGGAGTTTTAAGTTTCACAAGTTTAAGTACTTTCACAGGTATCACTTTTGTGGGTGATGATTCCTCAGGTTCTACCATTAATACTGCAGAGACTCTAAAATTTGCAGGAGCATCAGGCATAACCACTGCAGTGGTCAATGACACTGTTACTATCACAGGTCCAAATCTATCTTCATATCTGACTAATTCCACAATCACAGTGGTAGGTGATGACAGCACAGGAACCACTCTTAATTCAGGAGAAACTATCAAGATTGCTGGAACGTCTAACATCACCACAGCAGTGTCAGGAGATACTTTAACCATAACCGGACCTAATTTAAGTTCATATCTAACCAATTCTACTCTAACTGTGGTAGGTGATGACTCCACAGGTACCATATTAAACACAGGAGAAACGATCAAGATCGCAGGTGCTGGAGGAATCACCACAGCAGTATCGGGAGATGTATTAACTATCACTGGATCAAATCCTGCACAGGGCATCACATTCTTTGATGATGCTTCTACCAGCACGGCAATTCCCGACGGTGGAGCTCTACAAATTACCAGCGGAGCGGGTATCAGCACTTCTATACTAGGAAATGTGATAACTATAACAAATACTTCAACGCAGTTGGAGATCGATGGCGGCAGTGCTTATTCAGTGTACAATGCCATTTCTGAAGCGTTGATCGACGGAGGAACTGCTTAACATGGCACAAATTAGACTACGAAGAGATCAGGCAGCGAACTGGACATCAGCTAATCCCACCCTGGCTGCCGGTGAAGCCGGTTATGAATTAGACACTAGTCGAATTAAAATTGGTGATGGTGTCACGGCATGGAATAATTTGACCTATGTACGAACAGAATTCACGATAGCAGATGATGATTCCACCATACAATCATTTTATTCAGGAAAGACACTTAATATAAAAGGTTCGGGATCTGTCTCCACATCATTAGTGAACGACACATTGACAATCACAGGAGCAGGAGCAGCTCAAGGAATAAGATTTGTGGGAGACGACTCCACAGGATTATTAATTGGTGATGGAGAGACAATAAAAGTTGTTGGTGGCACAGGTATCAGCACGTCAGTTTCTACAGACTCCACCGGTGATATATTAACCATCAGCTCTGATGGAACCACTGCGGTGGCCAATGTGCTGTATGTTTCCAAGAGCGGATCAGATTCCAACAATGGTACTACTCTAGCCACATCATTCTTGACCATCAAGGCAGCCGCGGCAGTGGCCGCCACAGGTACCACAATCTTCGTCAAGAGCGGAGATTACACAGAGGCAAATCCTGTCACTGTGCCTGCGGGAGTGGCCATAATAGGTGATTCGTTGCGTACGGTCACAGTCAGACCCGCGACCACAAACCAGGATCTATTCTGGGTAAACAACAAATGTTATCTAAAGGAAATGACTTTCAGGGATCATGTGAGCCCGGCTGCCGCCGTGGCGTTCCCAACCAGTGGAGCGGGCGTGATCAGTACCAGCCCTTACGTTCAGAACTGCTCCAGCATCACCACAACCGGCACCGGTATGAGGATCAATGGATCCCACGCTTCTGGTTTGAGAAGCATGGTGTTGGATGCATACACACAATTTAATCAGGGTGGTCGCGGAGTGCATATACTCAACGACGGCTATGCCCAATTGGTCAGTTTGTTCACAATCAACTGCAACATAGGAGTTTTATGCGAGAGTGGCGGACAGTGCTCGCTCACCAACTCCAACACATCATTCGGCACGTTTGGTCTACAGTCGGACGGCATAGGATCTGTGCAGAGCACGGGCACAGTGAACGGCACCAATGTCACTGCCAACTCTATCATAATAGAGGGGCTGACAGCTACTCCCGCAGTCAATGACGTGGCACAGTTCAGTGGCGACAGCGAATACTACACAGTACAAACAGCCACGGCCGAGGACAGTGGTGGAGAAAGATTGGTAACATTCGTAGAGGATCTGCCCACATTGGCCAACAACACAGCGGTGAATTTTTTCAAGAGAAGCCTGATCGCAGCCAGCGGACACACCTTTGAGTACGTGGGTTCCGGAGACACATTGGCCGCATCGTTGCCATCTGGTGGCGGAGTGCCTGTGCAGGAGAACGAGATTGTGCAAACTAATGGTGGACAGGTGTATTACACCAGCACCGATCACAGGGGTGATTTTAGAATTGGTGATGACCTGTTGTTCAACAGAGCGACAGGAACCATAACAGGAAGGACGTTCAGCCGAAGTTTGTTCGCGGTATTGACTCCTTACATATTAGCCCTAGAGGGCTCAACAAACAATTAGGAGAGGAGGATAAATTATGGCACTAGCATTAAACGTATTCAGAACAGTTACAGCAGCACTGACTACAGCCAGCACCACTGCCTACACGGCACCGGTGTCCTACACAGGCATCGTGTTGTTGGCGCAGATAGCCAACGTCAACGGAACTGCAGGCACTGTCACTGTGTCTGTGACCACGCAGGATTCAACTACGACGGAACTGTTAAAAAACTTCCCAGTGGCCGCGGACGACTCGGTGTCGGCAGTATCTGGAAAATTGGTAATCATGAGTGGTTGCGAGTTAAAGGTATCAGCTGATGCAAACAGCAAGTACAAGATAACATTGAGCATATTGGAAAGCGCAAATGAGTAGCAATAGGTCCAAAAGCGGCAAAGTAAAAACAACGTTGCCCACGGCGGTATCGGCAGACAGGTACAGTTTCATACAGCTGTCGGATGCGGAGCCCAACCTTGGCGTGCCGGCACAGAACAATTACGTGCTTGCCAGCCAGACTAATGGAACAAGATCATGGGTGCAATCAGCAGCGCCACAGGGTATCACATTCGTCGGAGATGACAGCACCGGCACACTGATCAGCGACGGGGAGACGATAAAGGTAGCAGGTGGCAACAACATCACAGTCGCGATGTCGGGTGACATCCTGACCATAACCGGCAGCAAGGACATAAACGTAAACACCATTTCCAGCACGGATTCCACAGCGGTACAGATCAATGATGGATTGAATGTGAGTGGTATATTAACTGCTAACTCATTTGTAACTAATAATATTTCTTCATCTGAGTCTACTGCTATTCAAGTAGACGATGGTATGAATGTTCAAGGCACTTTAACTGCCAATGTTATACAAACCAACGAATTATCCAGCACAGATTCCACTGCTGTACAAGTTAACGATGGATTGAATGTATCAGGCACGTTGAGTGCTGATGTGTTGGATGTTAATGAAATATCATCAGGAGATTCCACAGCGATACAGATCAACGATGCGGTCAACATGTCAGGAACACTGACTGCTCCCACAGCCGTTATTAATAGAATTTCAACCTCTGATTCCAGTGACATAAACATCAGCGGAGCTCCTGTCAACTTTGGAGCAGGTGGAGAGGTCATGTACAAGGAGTCTGCCACCCTGAACGACCTTGCAGGCGTAGAACTAGAGGCTGTGCAGGTAGATCAATTCCTTAGATTTAATGGTACCCAATGGGTCAACGCCACTGGGGCCACACTTGCCGCTGGACCTGGGGTCACTTTCTTCTACCAGACTCCAGTTATCACGGCGGCGGACACAGACAACGATCATGACATCATCACCATGGCCACCACCGTGGGCGGAGGAGTGGAACAGCAGGTCATTCAGACCGCGAGCAGCTCCACTGAGATAGTTGCCGCGTTCGTCTCTGGCACATTGAACAGGACAGTGCTGGACGGCGGATATTACAGCTTCCGCAACCATGCCAGCGTGGACACGGGCGCAGGAGTGACCACCCTAAAGAACATTGTTTACACGGCCACCCCATTTGCCACAGGCACAGTGACCTTGACCGGATCCGGCACCAGCAGGACCGCCACAGCATCCACGGGCAACCCATTCGCCACAGCATCTGTCACTGCGTCTGCCACCAACACAGATGCATCATACCTACAGACCACAAACGGATTGTTCCAGATCACTTCCAGAGCATCAGACACCGTGGTCACAGTGACCACACCCAGCGGCTACACCAACGAGTCGGCGGCGGCGGGCACCGTGTGGAAAAAATATTTTGCCTCTACAGAATCATCAGTGATCAGCAGCACCAGCGCCACACAGTACAACACGGAGTCCACACAGGTGGCACTCAACGTGGGAGCCACAGTGAAATTAGGCATGATCCTGTTCATGACTGCCACAAGCACCGCCGAATTGACCTATTATTACGATGGCACTGACAACACATCTTCCGTGACCACACCTTTTGGGTCACTGCACAATTCATTGGGAGGATTACAAGGAGGCACAGGCAGCGAATTCTATCATCTCACATCCAGTGAGTATACCGGCACCGGCACGGGCAATTTTGTCAGGCAGACATCTCCCACTATCGCTTCGGCCACACTGTCCGGCACAACCACTGCTGCCACGCTGATCACCAACGAGATATCATCCTCTGATTCCACTGCCATACAGATCAATGACGCAATCAATGTTTCTGGCACATTAAATGCAGCTACTTCTTTGATCACACCATCCATAGTGACCAATGTAATCAGCTCCAGCGATTCGTCAGCAGTCACGATCAATGACGACCTTGAAGTAAAATCTCAGCTTTTTGTCAACACAATCAGTTCCAATGATTCCACACGTGTGGTGATAGCTGATGGTGTGCGTATATCTGGCCTGAACTATCCCACAACTGACGGCAGCAACGGACAGGTGATCACCACCGACGGAGCGGGCGGGTTGACCTTCCAAAACTCTGGAGGTGCAGGGTCGGGATCAGCGGATTCGGTTACTTTCACAGGATTTGGATCCAACAACACCGCCGTAACGGACGAGAACGTTTTTGGTTATGTGGCCCTGGATCAAGCATTTGGAACCAGTGCGGCAGCATTGGACTCTTTCAGTCTGGCAGATTTCAGTGGTTGCTTCTATTATGTTCTTTCGTACAACAACGTGACTGGAGAACGAAGCATGGGCAGCGCCAGCCTAGTGGCCGGAAATACCGCATCTTCGGCCTATGATGCTGTGACCTCAGGTGGTGGTGCAGTGGTGGATGGTTCTGGAGTTGGATTGACCTATAGTGCTAGTATGACATATCCTACTGCAACTTTATTTGCTGCGGGACCAAGTTCGGTTAACACAGCAACTTTTTATAGAATCAGCCTAGGCGCCAATATGATTGCCAGTACTCTGGGTGACACTTCAAAAATTATTACTCTGGCAGTTGGCACCACCCTATCTAACGCAGATAGCTGGAATTACTCTAACTATAGAGGAGCCAAATATTACATCACTGTCGTGTCCACAGACACAGGAGAATCTTCAAACATAGAAGCCCTGGTGGTACATGATGGAGTAAGTGCTTATGTGACCACATTCAATGAAGTTTACAGTCAAAATAATGGATTAATTTCTCTGGCAGCTGACATAAATGGCAGCAACGTAAGATTGAGAGCATCATGTAATGGTCCTTGTAACCTATACATTCACAGAATATTATTGAGTGATTCTGAAGCTGTGGATGCTACAAATGCATATGAAAAAACTATTGGATCTGTCAACGTTTCTGGTTCTACCTATGCAGTATTAGATTCTTACGATTATCAAGACAATGCATATTCTGGTGCTTTCTATATAGTGACATCTTACAATTCAACCACAGCCACTTCGTCTGTTTCTGAAGTTTATATGGCTACCAACGGATCTACCACATCTTCTGTGTGCAGCAGCTATGTTTCATCTAAAGCATCCAATTGCCTGGAGTTCACCACAACCATAGACAGTGACGGCATTGTAAAATTATGGGCTGCCAGCACCGATACCACAGGTACCACAGTTTGTAGCATATATAGAGTGGCTCTATCAGATCCCCCAGAAGCACTGGCGTTCAAGACCATGGACACTTTTGACAAGACACTGTATAGAGGATCCAGATACTCCATAGCAGTTTGGTCACCGATACTAAACGAGGGCAACCAGTTTGATGTGCAGGTTACGCACAACGGAACCACGGCCTTCGTGGCGCAGTACGGCTGGATCACCACAGGCACCACATATGCATATCCAGGATTCATCACAGTGGATGCAGATATATCAGGACAGAACGTTATATTAAAAGGGGTCAGCACCGGAGAAGCCTCACTGAGAATCACCATGGCTAGACATAGAATACCTATTTAATAGTAGAAAAAATTAAACTATAAGATCCAATATCGTCTGTAATTTTCCTTTTATTGATCTATTATTGAGAGTGTTCCTCAACCCTGCATGCAGATTTTTCGGCCAACATTCAAATGCACACCAAGCATACGAACTGTGTTCTTCATTCAATCGTGGAAGAAATTCTTCAGAGACACAGATCACATAGGTATTGAAGAAAAACTTTTGATCGTTGCTGGTGAATAATTCCAATGGTATAACTTTTTTAAAGGCAGCAGTCAATCCAACTTCCTCTTGAATTTCCCTTTTTAATCCTTCGAACGCACTCTCTGTGTATTTGTTTCTTCCACCCACCAATCCCCACATGCCACGAGTTTTAGCATCGTTGCGTTGTACAAATAAGAATCTTTTCGTGTTTACTGCGTAGAACAACGCACCAGAACATATGATATTTTCTTGCATTTAATTATTATAGCACAAATGTCCACTTGCCTGCAATATAGATACCTTCATAGCTCTTGACCCAGTTTGTGCCGTTGTATTTGTATTGAATACCTGTGTTAAGATTAGTAACATATTCCACAGTAGAATCAAATGTAGATGAAGACCACACCACGCTCCATGAGTTGGTGGCACTGTTGTATTGCACAATATCGTTGGCTTGAGCATTTAAATCTCCTGGCCAATATTGCGTGCTGTCGCCAATATCTTCTGTGATAAGATATCTTGTGCCATTGGCAGGAGCAGCACTGGCATCAAATGTTAATGGATTTATAATTTTATTAACTGATGTTATAGTGTTGGCAGGTATAGTATCACTGTCAATGTTCAATAGTAGAATAGTTTCATCCAATGGAGACACCGATATAGTGCCCACTACTTCGTTGCCATTTTCTTGTTCTAATTTAACTTGACTCAATCCGTTTGTAATTTTTCCATATTGATTTAATAACACATTCCAGTTAACTGGAGGTCCAAATTGTTCAAAAGGATCCAGCGTGGTTTCTGCTCGAGCACCGGTGTAAAATCCATCACCACCTGAGCTCACATTGGTGCCTGTGCTGCCCAATATTCTCAACTGATTGCCTGTTAATAATAGAGCATAGTTGTTGGGTGTAACAAAGGATTTTGATATCAGGGTACCGTCTATCAATCCTTCGGCTATGCCTCCATCGTCATCGTAGATGCTCATGATAATTTTCTGTATCACTCCCAATTTAGAAACTTTGACCGGTGGACTCAACCATATGGGCATGCTGAAGCTGATGGACGCCACGTCTATCTCTGTGTCAGCACCCATGGGAATGGTTCTTGAACTGTATGTTATCCCTGTCAGCTCGATATAACTCAAACTGGTCCAATCGATATAGTTGTCACTCTTTTGAATTTCAAAGTCTGGATTGAAAAGATATAGAATTTGTTCCAATATTTGTAATTTCATATCTGTATTAGTGGTATAGATATCAGCACTAACATTCAATCTAAACGGACTGGGCATAACTTTTTCTATGGTGTATCCTGCTCCCAGAGTATCTTCATACTCACCAGTGGCCTCATTGTAGGTCCTCTCCTTGAGATGTTGTTTTTCTATGTGATAAGGATTCTGCATCCTTTCTCGGTCATATTCTAGTGCTGTGATATATGCAGCAATCTTTGGTGCTGCTTGTAGAGCATTCTCACTGTTGTTTCTAATAATATTGGCCACCTGTCGAGTCATGTCACCATATGTCACCGGCACCTGTCTCAGTTGTACCACACCATCTTTGCCTTTGCCTAATTCAATAGAAAAATTACTCAGCACTCGAATGAACTGAGTTAAAAATTTTCTTATTTGGCCGTCGTAAAAATGCAACATTAGTTGTCAGCCTTTGGTTTTAGAGCATTACTCAGTGTCTGTCTCTGCTCCACAGTCAATCCATTGATTGTGGTAGTGCTGCTATTGTTAACGAACCCGGTTTTAAATGTATTTCTAGTATCATTATTAGTTGTGGTCAATCTCATGCTGTCTTCCACCTTGACCCATCTTATTCCATCCCAACGAAATAATCTATTGGGTAAGAAATCTAATCTTAAGAAATAATCTCCTTTGTTAACACTTGATGTGGGGAAACTGGTTCCTGCACCTGCCACATAACCATTGGGTGGTATGCCATCGCCGTTGTAATAGAATCCATAATGACTGCTGGCTGGGGTATCAATGACAGCATTGATGGGTTGATCAGATGAAATGGATTCATCTGAATTGATACCTTCTAATCGTATGTTGCCTCGCTCATCGATGGGAGTAACATAAAATTGTTTGTAATTAAATCCTGATTTTGGAGCATCTGCTTCTGCTTGATTAATAATGGCTTCGTTAATCTCTTTTTCTTTGTTGTAGGTGCTCATGTAACTTGCCAGAGAGCCCGCTGTGGTGGCATCGCCTAATATATCACGGAATTCTTGACTGTCCACCATTGTTTTTAATTTTAATCTCAATAGATGTGGCCAATAGGTGGGAGAGAATCCTTCGGCTGATCTGTTCACATCTTCAACGACATAAAATCTTTTTAGAGCGATAGGTATGCTGGCATCTAGACTGTAATCATCTTTTAAATTGGGAAATTCTACCACATCTCCTGACATGGGTTTTCTGCCTAATCTTTCCACTATATCATTTAAATGCACTGTTAGAAATAAAGTATCGTTTTGTAGGAACATACCGAATTGACTGAGATTAAAATCTGTATCTTGCACATTATAAATGCCTCTGATAACATATACATCTGCATCGTATTTTCTGTCTCTGTTTTCTAAGAAAAGCAAGTCTTGTATGCTTCTTTCTCCCAGTGTGCTGGCAGCAGGCAATGTAGCACTAGCAGGGCCATCCTTGTTTGTGGCACCCTGATCGTATGTGCCTATGTATTTGTGCAAAAAGATGTCCACTCCACCCACTTGGAACATCTCATTTATGTTGCGATCAAAAAACTTATAATCGTTGCCCTTTTCCGGCTTGTATATTGATAAACGTGGCATACTAACCATATTTATAGAAAAGACAGCAGCCATAAATATCCATATGTCAGAGTTACAAACAGCACAGCAAGAAGTATTTGAATACGTTAAAACTAACCTGGGCGATGGTATGATTGAGGTGGAATTAGACCCAAAACACTACCAAGTTGCACTGGAAAGAGCCGTAAACCGTTTTAGACAAAGATCTAACAATGCTGTGGAAGAGAGCTATTCTTTCTTGGATCTTAAAGAAAATCAAAACAAATACATTCTACCCAAAGAAGTTATCAATGTTAGAGAAATAGCAAGATCCACAGTGGGCTCTCGAGGAGATGGTCAAGGGGGAACTCTTTTTGAACCATTCAATCTAGCCTACACCAATACCTATCTTATGCGAGCAGGTGCCGCAGGTGGTTTGGCAACTTATTATGCTTTTGCATCTTATCAAGAATTGGTAGGAAAAATGTTTGGTTCTTTTATACAGTTTCATTATGACCATGCCACACAGACTTTGACCATAACACAGCGTCCAAGAATTGACACTGAGAGAGTTTTATTACACACAGACAATTACAGGCCCGATATTATTTTATTAAATGACATCTATGTTAAACCCTGGGTTAGAGATTATACTCTTGCAGTTTGCAAAGTTATGCTGGGCGAAGCAAGAAGTAAATTTGGAACTATTGCAGGACCACAAGGTGGAACCACCCTGAATGGTGAAACACTAAAACAAGAAGGCATGGCCATGATGGAAAAATTAGATCAAGAAATTGTTCTTAACATGGATGGTGGTGCGGCAACTAGTTTTATTATCGGTTAATTCTTTTTATTGTCTTAGAATTCTTTAACACTTCAGATTAAATATATCTGATTATGGCTAACACAGGCATCAAAAAAATTCAGGATCTAACACTCGAAGAACTGGAAGATCTAGTTACCGCATTGGAAAATATGAGCAGAGTAGCTGATAAACCTGCAATGCAACAACAAATATTAAACACTGTTAAAAAAACTCAGCAAGAGATTGCAAAAAGATTAAAAAACCTGTAATATACTTACATGCTGATAGGATTAGTAGGATTAATTGGGTCTGGCAAAGACACAGTCGCAGAGTTTTTGGTTAAAGAACACGAATTTCAAAGAGACAGTTTCGCAAAATCATTAAAAGATGCTGTCAGTGCAATATTTGGCTGGGATAGAGAATTATTAGAAGGAGCCACACAAGAGAGCAGGATGTGGAGAGAAAGAATAGATCCTTACTGGAGCAATAAACTCAATAAAGCGGTGACTCCACGACATGTGCTACAGTATTGGGGTACAGAAATCATGCGAGGACATTTCCATGACAGTATTTGGATAGATTCATTCACTGCTCGTTACAAGGGTGGAAAAATAGTACTCAGCGACACAAGATTTATCAACGAGATAGAAACCATTAGAGCATTAAAAGGCCGAGTCGTGCTCGTTAGACGAGGACCTATACCCACACAAAAAGAGATGCAAGAGAGATCAGTGCATCAAAGCGAGTGGGATTGGATAGGACAACGATTCGATTATGAGATAGATAATTCAGGCAATCTAGAAGATTTAAAAATAAAAGTGGATGATATGATCAAGCATCTACTTCAAGATCCCCAATAGACCACCCCAGCTCTTGCGTGCTTTTTAAACGCTGACAATTAGAACAGATAGTTTTTAAATTATAAATTGATATGTTGTTCCTATTGCCATCCACATGAAACACATCCATTTGCTGTTCATTAACAGCCTTAAATCCACACAGCTCACAGCGTGTTTTTTTACGATAGCCAGACTGGAACCAACGAGCGGGACCGTTAGTTTTTAGATTCTTACGTTTGCGTATACAGGTGTCGCATCGACTACGCCAATAGATTTTAGTGCCCTTTTTATAGCCATATGCTCTGGGCTTGGATTTACAATTATTACACAGTGGTCTCTTCATGCATGTATTTACGTGCCCTATATAGGCACCAAAATTGTTAAGATAACGCCGCAAAAACCGTGCAGAACAATAAATACATCAAGTTATACTTGCAAGGAGAACTAAAAATGGCATTAACATCACCAGGCGTAGAAGTCACAGTAATAAACGAGAGTTTCTATGTACCATCAGATGCGGGAACAACACCACTAATAATTGTTGCTTCAGCACAAGACAAATTAAACGGCGCAGGATCGGCCGTAGCAGCAGGCACTAAAACTGCCAACGCAAGC
>Ga0209400_1003431_pt1 | contig 11542 bp, 23 predicted proteins | sample M_130807_EF_Meta_FD_187313 | JGI IMG/M metagenome (GOLD analysis project Ga0209400, IMG submission 187313) | Freshwater microbial communities from Lake Montjoie, Canada to study carbon cycling - M_130807_EF_MetaG (SPAdes) (version 2) | ecosystem: Environmental > Aquatic > Freshwater > Lake... | reverse complement strand
CCCAAGAAGCCCAATTTACAGCAATAAAATCTTGTAGTGCTTCCTCGTCATTTAGGTAAGTATAACCATGACGATAAGCGGTTGTCTTTGTTGCTTTGATTGCTTCCTCGACAGTAACACGAATTACGTTGGTACTATCTTCATATGGCTCGCAGTATTCAAGGTATCGCATGTTGTTATCTTATCCTCTCTCGTTTAGGCTGTCAAGGGATTTCTGTTTCATCTTATCTTCCCAATAATTACAATTCAAACAAATTGTATCTTCATAGGGGATAATTGTATTCCATCCACACTTATTGCAATGAATTAGAGAACCTTGATTTAGAACAAGATACTTCTTTCTCAGTTTCTTGTATTTCTTCTTCCATTTATTCATTTGACACCTTCAATAAGTCTGCTTCGTTGTAATGTGCATGATGTTCTTGATCATCAAAAAAAACAATTATAATATTGTAATTGTAATATCTTCCATTTCTTATTTCTTGGATGAAACCATAAAACTCAGGTTCATCGGGATAATTGATCAGCCTTACAATATCTCCCACTTCAAGCATTATCTTCGTCTTGATAAGCGGCTGGCATCAATATCTGCCATTAGAAATATAGATATTGACAAAAAGAGATACAATTAGAGGAATAACAAATGAGCTAATAATTGCAATAATATATTGTGACTCGATCATATCTTCCTCCAATATTTTAGGTTGTCTTCGGCAATCTCTCTGTTGCGTCCATATTCATCATCAGAATTAATACAGATTCCTCTATACTTTCTTCTATAAATGCTATTGATCAAAACAGTAGTAATAGTACCATCATGATCTGCATATTGATAACGAATAAGATCTCCCACCTTTACATTATGGGGTCCAGCAATTTCTGCATCGTGCTTCATAACTTCCCTTTGCTCCTACAAGAATTTGGTCTTTCGTATTTACAAGTCTTTGAGAACGTGTAGCATCAGCACCACACTTCATACAGACAGCAGATACCTTAGTAACCTTATCTGCAAGAGCAAGCAAGTAAGGCATACTACCAAAAGGTTTACCAGCAGAATCAAGGTCAAGCCCTGCCACATAAACGTCTACATTATTTCTTGTAAGGAATTCTACTACCTCGACAACATCTGAGTCAAAGAATTGTGCCTCATCAATGCCTACAACATCAACATTCTTTGTCCAGTAAAGAATCTCATTAGAGTTATTGACAGCAATTGACTTATATTTATGTCCAGAATGAGAAGCGATATCTTCCTCAGAGTATCGGTTATCGATTGCTGGCTTGAAAGCTACAATACGCTTCTTCGCATATCCAGCACGGTTGAGTCTTTGAATTAGTAGCTCAGACTTCCCTGCAAACATTCCTCCACAAATAACTTCAAACATTTTTATTCTCGTCCTTATCTTCGAATATGTCTATAAGCTTTGCCATTTTTCTGTCAATGCGAATAAACATAAATGTAAGATAAGCTACAACAATTCCATAAGCAACAAATATCATTATGGCTCTCCTATAAATGTAAGCCAATCTTCATAAGCGTCAGTAAATTTTGTACCATCAAGCAAAATGTGGACAGTATATCTTATAGATACTGCTTGAGTTTTGTCAATTATAATTTCTGTAATAACACCATAATACCAGTCAAGAGAAAGATCTAACTTTACTAAGTCTCCTATTTGATATTTTGGTTTTAGTTGCTGTGTCATTACGAAACAATAGATGAATTCTCGTTGACATAAGAAACAAGAAGCTTATAGCAGTTTTCAAAACCACCATGAGAAAAATACTTACGATTAGAAAAGTGAGTATAATTTCCCATAGGAGTTACAATAAAACGCTTATCTCCATCGTGTCCAATGATCAACAGGGTATCATAGGTAGTCATAACATGCCTTTTTGCAACCCTAACTTCATTATTGTACGGATCATGTTCCTTGATATCTTCGAAAGTCTGAACGCAGCACTTGACAATATCACCGATCTTGAATCCCTTTGGCTTCTTGAGCATGTTACCCCTAACGGCTAATGGTTACGTTCTAATAGTAACAGGTTGCCTCAAAACAGTCAAGCCCCCAATCTTTCGACCAGAGGCTTGATGTTTAGTTTTTAGTTGTTTTAGTCGTCAAGAGCGTCATTTAGAAAACGCTGGAGAACCTTTGCTTCTCGTAGGCTCATGCGAATAGTTTGACCATCTACTCGCCAATCCTCAGACTTTACTGTAATGCTAAGGTTGTTACTACCAGCTTGCTTATCTGCATTACCAGCAGAAAGGAAGAATACGGAACGCTCAGTCTCACGAAGCTTACGAATTTTATTGTCCATTTTGTACTCCTTTGTTTATTAGTAAAGTGCGCCAGCAAGAATGGCTGGCATGAAAATAGTCCCAAGAATCAGAACTGCAAGAACAAACTTATCCATTTGTTTCCTCTTTATAAGAACGAAATTCTAACATATCCAATGATGATGAACATGATCGTCTTGAACACCAATACTAACATTGCTTTCGTTAGCGTGTCAAGAACAAAACTGTTGAATAGTAGTGTTGGCATAGACATAAATATAAACTTGTAGTGGATAAAAAGAGAGGACTTTCGACTGATCTCGCCGTCTGCTCGCTATTTCTGTATACTTTCATTTATAATATCTCCCCTGCTTTTTGGCAAGGTGCCTGACGTATCAGATTTACGATACATAAAGAGAGCCATGAGAACAGAACAAACTCATGGGGTCACAATAATTTACTGCTGTTAGTCCTCAAAACTGTAACAGCAACTAATTAAATTTACAACAAGGGATTTATTTTATAAACTACAAGTTTATATTTATATCTACGAAACTCCTTTGTATAACAAAAGAAACTTCTCTGATATTAGTCTATCTTCAGAGAGGTCATAGAAGATACTAAATCTAACCTTATTCATGGGTTTGACAAGGTATCTTTTTTCTTTCTTTGTGAATTCTTTTGTAGCTGGTTGAACTATAAGCCCAATCCATTTGTTTTGGTCTATAAGCTTATATCCATATTCTCCGACTACATAAACAAGATCGCCAACATTATACTTGGGAACATCATAATACGAACGAATAGCTTTGTCAACATATTTATTCTCCACGATCATTTTGTATTGTTTACGAGTTGGAACGAAGTCATTAGGAGAGTTTATGCCTTTTAGTATAACACTTTTATACTTTCTATAAAAAGCATGGGATCCTACTACTTGATAATATTTGCAAGCTAACTCAAAATTAAGTTGCTTTTCGTAGCTCCATTCATTTAGCCAAGCTTGCCGTTCTTCGTTTACTCTATGTAACCTGTTCTCTATCTTCGTCAAGGTACTTAGTTGTCGTTCTGTTAGAGAAGTTGAATTTTTGAATGACTTATAAAAGTTTCTCTCCCAAGCAAGAAGGGGTTGGCCTTTTAGCTTTTCCATTCTTATTGGAATTTGCTTTTTAAGTTTTGTATGGATCATAATACTTCTCTACAAACTCTTTTGTTCTATTGAACTTGTATATCTTATCTTCTTCAAACAAGTTAGTCAAGATATAAAACTCAAAAGGTTTCTCAATATATTCAAGAACAATACAAATGGTACTAATATCTTTTTCGTGTTCTAATGTATAATATATCGGATTTATTATAATTAAATCACCTATTTTATACTTTTGTTCCATTTAGAATTCTGGCGTTCTTTAGTAAGTATTCTTTTGGAAGCTTGAAAGAACCATTTTTTCCATAAATTCTTTTTGTATTTGAGTTTACAGGTCTTACAACAACCAATTGACCTTCATCAGCTTCAATAAGAAGTATCTCTTTTTCTTGTAAAACGTTGTTAGCACTTACGACGTATCTGAATGTATGCTCTATCATATCGCCTACTTGCATGTTTTATTCTTCCTTATTATCTCGACAAGCGTATTTATTGGTTTCCTTCTTTCGGTCCTTGAAAACACGCTTAGAACCACGCCACATAGAAGGAGTGCCACCGTTTTCAAAGAAGTGACGACGAGCAGAACCCTTTTCCATGTTACGAGTATTTTCAGACATAACAAAGTCCTTTATCAAATATTGTGGAGTTTCAATAGCTTTTGTGTATAGTGACAGAAGGTTTCCATACAACACCAATAAATAGTATTATATGGTTCTTTCTTCAAGGTTTTTACAATTTTAGGATATACTTCCGCTGTCATTACTTATTTCTGCTTTGTAGTGTTCAAGATGTTCTTCATATTCCCAACGTGTCTTTTCAAGTTTTATCCAATACACTTTAGAAATATTGGTTGGAGTTGCAGTCAGGTTCTTTTTTGTTATTGGTTTATCTTTTTTATCCTCATAGATCCCGTTTGTCAAGCCATGAGGGAAAACAAATAACTCTTCTAACTTGTCAACTATTATACCAATTCCAAAATCATCTATATTCTCAACAAAATAGTTTTTTTGTCTAACCAAAGTCTTTCTTTTTTTTTTCTCAATAATAACTACAAGATCACCTATTTCAAACTTATTACGCATCGCCTACATACGTGGATCTATTGAAAAGATCCTCGATGAACTTCCTCTCTGCTTCTTGCATACGTTGAAAGTCTGCTTGTTTTAGCTCCTCAAGATAGTCCCATAGAAGCTCGTTTTCAGACCTAACATAATCCAGTTCTTCTTGTAGTTTTTTGATTATCTGGTCTTTATCTTCCATTTATTAGTGTCCTGTATATTTTATTTTTAGTGACTGTTTACCACCCTTTTTGAATTTACCACCCTTCTCTCTTGAACCAAAATTTGCAATCATTGTCTCAATATTCTTTTGATCATCATCAGAGAAACCAATTTGTATTTTAGCTCCCTTTGATGCATGTTTTCTAATACTTTTAGCTTGTGTATTTACATATTCAATAAAGTCATTTAGTGCTTCGACCTTTAGTTGTTCTGGGCTTGCTGCACTACCTCCACCAAAAGATACTGGATGGAACTTACATTTGTCAAGGTAATCATCAACCAATTCTTCTGGTGACATTTCTTTTGTTGTACCATAAAGCTCATTGTATTTTTTGATACTTTCTACTACTTTATTAGTTTCTATACCATTGAAGCCACTAAGAATATATCTTTTGCAAGCTTCTTTCAATATAGTTGGAGTATGACCTCTTGCAGTAATAATAGCAAATAAAGAAGCTCCTTCAACACATTCTTTGAAGTCCTTGAATGAAGGTCCAAGTTTAGCACTCATAATATCTTTCAAGAATTGAGCATCGCCTTGTACTCTAAAGTTTCTAAAAGGATTCTCAGCATAGTTTTTTATAATATGACCTTCGTATGGAAACTCTTCTTTGCCTATCTTTTCTCTATATTTAGCGAAAGCATGAGTTGACATACCCACTTCATCGCCTTGATTATCGACAAGCATTATTTGAGTAGGCATAAATACGACGTTATCATCCCAATCAAAAGCATAATATTTTAGGTCTGGTGTTCCTTCTTTTGAAATACCTTCATTGACAAACTCTTTCCAGCCTTTTAATATTGATGTGTAGTTCATTATACCAACCCCTTTCTTTTCTTTATAGCATACTCTCTCATTAGTCTCTTGAATCTTTGTTTTTTAGTTTCTTCTATTCTTGTTACATAGTCTTCAAAACCAGTATTTACAAGTGCTTGCTTATATGTATCAACAGCAATTTGATCTATGGTTGTTTGATCATTTAGAAGTGCTAACACAAAGCCAACTGCTGCTTGTACATTTTCTTCTTCCAATTGTTCATCTATTACAACTTTTAGTCTTATTGAAACTTTTATTCTTATTTTTTCTGCTGAAGTACCTATGCTTGCGTCTGCACTTATTCTTTCTGCTGAGAGAACCAATCGACCTTCATATACTAAATAATCCAAACTCTTGAATATTGCTGGCATATTCAAGTCTGATGGAATATCACTAAATAAAGTCAGTTGTTGAGCTACTTCTTTTTTTATTCTATCTTTGTTTTTCTTCATAAGATCTTTGAAGATCCACTCAGACTTATTTTCAATCAACTGCATATCATTAGAATAACCTTTACCTTCTGAGCTTATTGTAAATAAATTCTTTTGATATATTATTGTATCTTTTGAAGCTGTTCTATCAATTGAAAAATATTCGTCATTTTCATCAATTAAGTTTTCTATTTCATCTATTTGTTCTTTATATGTGTCTCTTGTGCTTGGTTGTGCAATTCCTAACTGTCTCAAAGCTCTTAGGATATCGTTAGCAAATGATTCTGCGTCGCCACAGTAATCATTGAGAAATCTTTCAAAGTCGTCTAATATACTTTGATATGGTCTTAGTTCTGGTGTATTTCGGTTATCGTTCCAGCTAACTTCATAACTATCTCTGTAACCAAACATTACTCGATTACCATCAGTATAAACTTCGTCAAGACTTACTGACGGCCAAGACATAGAAGCTCTTCCAAGAATATCTTCACTATTCAAATAACTTATTGCTTCTCTATCAAGATTTCTAAACCTATCGGGATCAATAATATAATCTGGGTTTATCATGACAGAAATATCAATTGCTAAACTAACTGATACACTATTGTTACCAAGTATTTCATGATCAATATATGGTTGAACAGTAACAGTACCATCTGAAAAGTCTCTAACTCTTCTTGCAAATGGTCGGAAGATTTCATTAGCTGCTCTTTCTATTTCATCTGTGTGGTCTTGTTCTTCCTCAAATTCACTTGGATCTCCGCCACCAAATTCTATTGAATCATATTCAAGTCTTTGTCTATATTCTCTCCATTCAAAAGATTCGAAGAAAGACTTATCGACACCACCATAGATCATTGCAGTTCTAGCCAATAAAGCAAAGTTTGAACCTACATTTTGTTGTCCACCGTCTTCATATTGCCCACCATAACGCATCAAACTATCTTGATCTGGAAGATATGGTTTTCCATCTGGTAATACAAACTTATCTTTTTGCATTTCACCAAAATATTTGAAAGTTTGTGTTCTAAAACTTGCCATTTGCTCACCATATATTCTTGTGTCTGGTACAGCAAAAGAAACATCGTCTGCATGTTCTACTCTTCTAAGACGTAATCTTGCTTTTGGAGCAAATTTTACATCTGAAAAAGACATAGGTTTGTTTGGATCTTGATATCTTTGTATTTTTATTCCTCTTCTATCTTTATCAGAAAAGATCTCGCCCTTTTGAGGAATGATAGAGTCTGGGAATAGTTCCAAAAATTTACTTTTGTCTACTGTAAAGATAATTGCACCACCAGAAGCAACTTCCTGTTGACAGTTAGAGAAGTATTCTGCTCCAGGACTGTGGCAAGATCTTATCCCTGCTTCTGAAAAATCGGACATTCTAAGAACATCGATTGGGTGTCTTGAGATCATAACTAATGTATTTGATTCTTTTTCTAATTCTTCTTTATAACTTTTATAATAATATTGTAATGATCTTTTGTTTACATCTTTTATTATCTGATCTGTTACTTGAAAGTTATTAGTAAAGAATGTTTGTCTACCACTAATATTATTTTTTTTATCTCCTTGCCACCATGTAACTTCCTCTGGTGCAAATTGATTTAGTAACTTAAAAACTGGTTGTTTTGCTTCTATAGATTTATCGCCACTTTTGAAAGTTCTATATCTATAATATAGGGTTATTGTTGCAGTATCTACATCAACTGTAGGTATTGGTTCACCTTGTACCCATCCTAAAGGTTTTTTCTGGACTTGTACTGTTTGTTTTGTACATATGTATTCTGGATGCAACACCATTAGGTCCGTGTAGTTATAAACCGTGCTTTTTTCTTCTGGAGAAGCCTGGTTATATTGTTTTTCAAGCATACCCATTATTCTCACGTATTCTGCATTTCTCAAGAATTCTAGAATAACTTTGAACTTTTCAACATCATCAGTACCATATGGCATCAACATTCTTAGTTTTGGGTCTTCTGGAGTACCTTTACCGAATATCTCTGAGAATGTTTCTAACTCACCATTCTCGGCTCTTTCTATGGCTCCTTCAAATTTATCAACAATGTATTGTTCAACTTCAAGCAATACTTTTTGTTCTCTTTTTGTTTCATATTTGAAGTTTGACCACTTTTTTAGAGTTACATTATCCATTTTTTTATCCTAATATAAATAGCTAAAAACAAGAAAGGCGGCACTTTTTATGCCGCCTTTACTTCAATTATTTCATTTTATGGGTTAGCATCGACCGTATTTCTATTGTAATCATCAGAAAGTCGTACAACGTCCCATAGCTCTGGTGTTGATACTTCTACAAGTTGTACCCTTTCTTCGCGGGCTTCAAACCTGTGAATGAGCTTTGATGGTACATGGAATACATCACCTTCAACCATTTCCTTTACGATAACTTCCTCAGAGGATGCTGGTTGATAATGTAGGTAAAGTCTCCCACTAATAACTCTAATAGTTTCAGTTTTTAGATTATGAAACTGAAGTGATAGTTTGCTATGTGGGTTGATATATAGGATCTTGCCGACATATGAATCGGTTTGAGCCCATATCTCCTCACTCCCCCATGGCTTCGGTACATGAGTAATTGGCATTTATTCTCCTTCTCCAAAAAACATTTTAGACTTCTTCTCATTAGTGAAGAAGATAACAGACATTCTATTTTCGCTCTTTACCTTGAAATAGTAAGGCATAAGGTCGCCAAAACGCTTGAGCTTATTCTTGCTTTGATTCTTAGTTAGATAAGAAATGCAGCCAGTATAGATCTCCTTGTCCGTATGACCCTCAGAACGAAGCTTATCAATATTTACATTGATGTGTGCAACGATAGGATAAATAGGACGGTTAGAAACTACTGGAAATCTGCAAGTAGAATAACACCCAAACTTCTGCTTTTCATCATCTTTTGGAGGTACAATTCCAGCCCACTCATACATAGGCTCAAATTCACATTCAAAAGTATGATTGATACCAGCAAAAGGATTCACATAGTTTTCTTGGGAATTTAGCTTCTCATTTACTTCTACCGAGCTTTTTGCATCTTCTTCGGCAGTAATAATTTGAATCTTTCCCTTCTTAGCTACGGTACGAATAAGCGTAGGTGTAGTTTGCTTTGCTGTGTTCTTTGAGCCTGGTGGCCGACCTCTGCGCTTTGGCACATCTGATACTTGTGTAGTTGTTTCTACAGCTTGAACAACAATAGGCTCAGAAACTGCAATCTTTGGCTTATTCTTAGAACCCTTTGGGCGACCCATTTATTACTCCTTGATGTAAGTTGAAGTTACGTGATTTCCAGCAATTACAGCTACAACTTGGATGCCAGGAAATAGCTTATATGCATCATTAATTGCATCTTTTCCACTCTGCGTGCCGTGAAAGCTATGCACTACTGTCTTAGTATCCTTACGACCGATTACTGTCCAGATCATTGTTTCACCCCTTTAGAAGAGAGCGGCGAGTATTGATGCTCTCATAAATTTCACTTACACTACCTACAACTGTGGTTTCATAAGTAGAAGAACCACGATTTATAACAAGCTTAGTATGTTTGCCACCCCTTACGGAAGAATAATGTGTATCTTCACGAACCATTACAATATGCTCTGGATTGATATAAACGTCCCTCATTTCATAGTTTTCTGCACTTGAAGCAGTATTAGTAATATGACCTCCACGACGTTCAATAACTTCTGTGAATCTAATCATTTGTTCTCCTTTTATATTTGTAGATATTGTCATTTGTTACGGCCCAATATTCTCCATCAACATAGACTTTACTATGTGATGAATTAATAGAGCCTAAAAATACACCAACACTAGGTTTCTCCATCGTTTTATATTTACGAGGAGAATCTAAGTTAGTATCATATAAATAAATTCCCGATGGTATATGAGCGAGATCCCCCTCTACAAGCTCATTATTCTCCATCGGTTTGTTCATTTGTTGACTCTTGTTGGACTAACGCTTTAGTATAACCCGTTAGAATAGACTGGCAATCGTTTAGTACCATATCAATTGCACTAAGTTTTTTACGAACAAGATCAATATTATCTATAGCAACCAAATAGTTTTTTTGACTTAGTGATTCATACACATTATTCATCATATCGTCATATTTCAAATTGGTTTTTAAATTTAGGATTGTGTTCACTTCATTTGGAACATCATCCAAATCAACAGTATATGAGAGTTTTACTTTCATTCTAATATCCTTTCTACTATCATACTAACAGTTTCTGCATCAACTGGCAAGTTTTCAACATTTCTTCTGTTCAAGTATTTGATAATTTCTTTGGAATATCTTTTTATTGGAGATATGTCTGATAGTTTTTCCAGATAAGTTGGATGAACAAATACAACATTACCAGAAACTTTCACAGAAATTGGTATTTCATCAATAAATAAAATATTATTTATTGTCCACATATTGCCAGATCTATTTTTATATGGTTTGAGTCTTCGTAGACCATCTTTATTTACAAAAGCAAAAATAACAGTTTCATTTGTATCTGTTCTGAATTCTTCTTTATGTTCTATATACCAATTATATAGTGTTTTGGCTTTTGACATTATAGCTCCACATTAAGAGTATAACTCACCTATGCTATGCTATCAAGTCCCAAAGTTGTTTTGCTATAACAACTAAAATGGTAGAAAAGAAAACCCATGTAACTTTGGAATATGTTTCTTTCCAAGATTCAAGGGCTTTCATTCTAACGTAAAGACCACTTTCTGGGTCTTTTATATGTGTCATATCTATATTTAGACCACTTGTAACATGTTTTTGTGAATCTAAATCTCGTACTTTAGTAAACAGCCCGTCATTTGGATCATATAAGTTATCTTTTATTCTAGAGATATCTTTACCTATGTCGTCGTTTCTTTCTTTTAAGTTGTTGATAAGATTCATCATTCTATCAACTTTCTTATCTATGTTAGCTATAGAATCCTTAAGTTCGGTAAACTCAGACATAGGTATAGCCCTCCTAAATCGAAAAGATAGCGCGTACTATAAATAGTTTGCTTATTTGATTACGGCATAGTTGGTTGTAATTAAAGTGCTCGCTGCTGAGACAGAATTTTGAACAGCACAACGAGTTACTTTTGCGGGGTCTATAATGCCAGCTTTTACCATTTGCTTGATAGTATCGGTTGAAAAGTCATAACCTTCAAACCAATCCTCTTGTTGTTGAATCTTCTGGATAATAAGATCTGGAGATAGACCAGCATTTAGTGCCATTTGTCTGATTGGTTCTTGACAAGCTCTAACCACAATAGCTGCACCAAGTTTTTCATTTTCACTAAGCGTATCAGTCTTTACGAGTTCTGAAATACGTAATAGTGCAACTCCTCCGCCTGGCAAAATACCTTCTTGTTGTGCGGACTTTACGGCTTCCAAAGCATCTTCAATACGATGTTTCTTCTCGATCATTTCAACTTCTGTAGCAGCACCAACACGAATAATAGCAATGCCAGAAGCTAAACGTGTGATTCTCTCTTGGATTCTGGTAGCTTCATTCATATTATCGGTAGCAAGAAGTTCTGCTTTTAGAGCTTCAATTCTTTTATCT
>Ga0209400_1003425_pt1 | contig 11554 bp, 8 predicted proteins | sample M_130807_EF_Meta_FD_187313 | JGI IMG/M metagenome (GOLD analysis project Ga0209400, IMG submission 187313) | Freshwater microbial communities from Lake Montjoie, Canada to study carbon cycling - M_130807_EF_MetaG (SPAdes) (version 2) | ecosystem: Environmental > Aquatic > Freshwater > Lake... | reverse complement strand
AGATTAGTCAAAAGCCTGAGCAACTCTAGCGAGTCGGTCGGCATCACATGCGCCTCATCCACCAGAATGACCACATGCCTCCCTGCCCGATACCTCGCCAACAACAGCTCTTGGAGCCTCTGGATCGCCCCCTCACTGATATCAGACGGCTCACCCAGATCGGATAAGATTTGTCGGATCAGATCTTTCTCCCCCACCCGCGGGTTGAGAATCAGTGCGTGATCCACTTCTCCTGGTCGGAGCTCCCGCAAGATCTTTCGACAAATCGTCGTCTTTCCTGAGCCCACAGGACCTGTGACCAGGCAAATTCCCTTGAAATGGTTTAAAGAAAAACGGATATGCTCGAGAGCTTCCTCATGGACCCGACTCGGATACAAGAATTCTGGATCCGGACTGATTTGAAAAGGGGGATGTTCCAAACCGAAAAAGGACTCGTACATGAAGATTTTCTTTTTATCTAACGATCTACTCCGCCATCGGAACATCTTTGACCACAGTCGGACTTACAAAAAATACAAGTTCCTTTAAAACTTTTGCATCTACCATTCCAGTAAAGAGCACCCCCAGACCAGGAATATCACCTAGGAATGGGATTTTCTTTCTAGTCTGCACAGTTTCCTCTTCAACAAGCCCCCCCATTATCGCTGTCTCTTGATCCTTAACCTTGATCAGCGTGGCTGCTTGGCGAATGTCAACCACAGGAGCAGTTGCATTTGTGGAGGTAACCGTGCTTTGTTCCCCTAACGAGTTAGTGACTGTTACGGGTTGTATAAAGGACTCAGTACGGAGAATTCGCGAAACCACTGGAATAATATCGAGTGCAATCACATCATTTTCGGAAATCTGGGGAGTAATGGAAAGCAACGTTCCAGTCGTAACATTGTTAACCTGAATATTATTTCCCTGAGCATTCCCACTTTGACTTTGTAGAACATTGGACTGCGATACGAAGAATGGATCGGTCCTTTGTATTTTTATAACTGCAGGTTGATGATTGAGAGTTCGAACTCTGGGCTGAGTCAGAATTTTCAGTTTTCCTTGTTGTTCGATTGCTTTAATTACGGCATTAACTTTACTGTTTGCCACAGTAATTGACATAGGGCTTGCCACAAATCCTGAAACTGTAATAGGAAGGCTCGCAGGCGCAAGCAACGCAGACCCTGTAATCAACGTATTTCCTGCGACAACGGCAACTTGATTCCAATCGATAGCCAGCTCACGGCCATCGGTGAACTCAACGGAGTATATTTTTACACTAAGATCTACTTGTCGCTGCAAACTGCGTTTAACTTGTTCAATATACAATGTAATTGACTTAATGTTCTCACGCTTATCTCTCACCAATATCACACCAGAAACAGAGTCTGAAAAAAGGCGTGGCCCCTTAGCGAACTTTTCCATAAATTTTTCGGCTTTTTCAAAATTCACCGCTGAGGAACTTGTGCCACTACCATCTGAATTTTGCTGGGAGGTTCTTTCGGTGGCAAGTTCTGCAGCGCCTCCCAATGTACTAGCCGCACTTGGATCGCTTTCAGATAAGAGAGTTCTAATGTGCCCTATAATCGTATCCCACATGTCCAACGAATCTTTTGAAGTAATTGATATGGTGCTCGAATCTCCCGACTCACCCCCGCCACCCCCGCCACCCCCGCCGCTACTGCTGCCACTACTTCCACCTGAACCCCCTCCTCCACTACTAACAGAGGGAAGCGATATTTGTCCCTGGGTAGATGTCGAACCCTCTCTTTTAGCCCTTGGATAATCGATCACAAAGCGTCGTGTCTCCATCGCTCTCACACGAATCAATCCCCCCTCCTCTTCCGCGTAGTAACCAAAGTTGAGAAGCATCGCATCCATTGCCTTTTCCAAAGAGAGGCCCCGAAAGGTAACCGTCAGCAAACCATCCGCGCTGGGATCGGGCAGGATATTGAGCCCGTTTAACTTGCCGAATAACGCAAGTGCATCCTTCAGCGGCATATCCTTGGCAGTGAAACTGTAGCTTGGCTCATTTTCTGTACCCACCGCTCCTTGCCCCCTTCCCGCCCGTGCAAGACGTCCGAGGTTACCATCTGCATCTCGAGTCGCTCGGTTTCTTTCTGTCAGAAGGAGCAAGTCAGGTGCTGGAGCTTCTGGACCAAGCGCTTTCAAAATCTTTCCCAGCTCCCCCGCTTGCTCCAAGGTCACCGGATCCACTCGCACACGCCGCAGTTTTTCCGTTTTCGGCATCGCCGTGGCCTCCACTTTCACCCCTGCCCAGGAAACTCGCTCTTTTTTTAGTCGCTGAATTTTCTCCAAGATCGGTTCCTGCATCTCCACGGGAAGCGAACTCGCCTCCCATAAGTAAAGATCCTGAGAGCCCATCACACCCAAACGCCCAATCTTCATATCCATCCCGCCCGCTTCACGAGTACCGCTTTTCCCCATTTTTTTTGAGGCCGCCGCACGGAACCTCCCCTCAACATCCAGCTTCCACTGCCGATACTGCAGATCCTCTGGTTTGCGAGCCTGCAGATCTGCCACAAGAGCCTCTTGTCGTGCCAGATCCCCCGAATCTACCGCCTTCTGATAACTGATACGCAAATCCTCCTCAACCAGATCATCCGAAGTATTTCCCCGTTTTCGACTCCACTCTTCCTGTGAAGGCCCATCAATACTAAACTTCGAATTTAGGTAATTCGTCCAAATAGGAACTGTTCGGTTATCAACATTCTCAGCAAAAATCAAGCTTGAGCCGACCCATAGGTAAGCAAACACGGCATAGAATGCCTTTTGCCAATTAGGCTTAAGCGACTGGTTCACAGTATTTTGCATATTAATGGATTAATAAAGGTGGTCAATGATTTAAAGTAATTATGCGTAAATATGTAAAAACCATATAGATAGGTATTTATCCGAGCCCCTTGTTTTTACGCCTCGCAGACCACAACCTCACCAGACCACAACTCGCACTAGGCTACTTTTTCTTATCCCCCGCTTTGTTACCGTCCCCAACTGTAGCCTTCTCCTCTTTTGCCTTTTTCCCTTCACCCATCCCCACCATCTGACCCACCACCATCTCCCTCGTCCCAAGTGCGTGGCGAAACACCACCCGATCCTCACTGATACTCTCAACCAGAAAGGGATCCAAAATCTCCCCCTCTCGAACCATTTTTCCCGAAATCACGGCCACCCGCTCATCAGCCGAAATATAAATCGAGCTCAAATGCCACCCCGGGGTCAATTCCGGAAGAACCATCGACTTCTCACTTTCTTCCTTGGGCACCTCATCAAATATTGTCGGTATAACTTTTGTTCCCTCCAACGACTGCTGCCACTTATCGGGAAGATTTTGTGGTACCATTCGATAAAACTTCATCTCATCCGATCCCTGCTCGGGAATCGGAGCCGGAAGCACAGGCTTGGGGGGCGGAGCCGTCACCTTACGCCAAAAGTCTGGACCGTGTAGATACACACCCAGCCCGAGGGAGAGGAGAATCGCCCCACCAATAAACTTCGGATTCTCGGTAATTCTAGCCACGACGAATCCTATAGTAGTGGTACGTTAATTTTGCGGAGAAACCATCCTTCACATCCGAAAGAATCTCCATCCCCACCAGCTGATGTTTCGCCTGCAGGCCATCCAGCTTGCGGACAAGCCGAAATAAACGGCCCTGATCACTCTCTCGGCTGGCTCTCGAGAACTCTGGCGGCACAGAAACCTCCAGCACCACAGGAACAGAAAAAAGCGAAGGAACCTCACTCGTCGGTTGCATCACTGCCTGGGGTGTGATCTTCGCCTTCCAGCCCTCTTTCTTTATGATCGTTGCGATCTGCTGCAACACACTCCGGAGATCCTCATCCTTGTCCACCGTCTGACCCTGCGCAGCTCGGACTCGAGCCTGTAAATCCTGCTCTCTCTCCTGCGGGAGCTTCTTCTCGAGATCCACGAGTTGATTTCGCACCAGCTGCGAGGACTGCTTTTCCACCCGAAGACGAGCCTGATCGGGTTGCACCCATATTTCCGCCAAATAGACGATTCCTGCACACACCAGCGCCGCAGCCACTTGGATCCACGGCGGAATAAGCAGCTCCAAGAACCTCTGCCAGAGGCTCTTTTTTTCGCGTGGTTTGGATTCAGCGCGTGTGGCCATAAAAATAAAACCTCCCAGGTCCCTTCAACTCCGCTGCCACCTCAGGCCCCGCCCGGGCCTCCCCGCTAGCCGAATCTGCCATAATTTCCCATGGTTTTTTCTCCAGATTTTCCCGCAACTTGGCCACAAGGGGCAAGACAGCCTCATTTTGATTTCGCGTTCGCCCCTCTAGGCGGATCTGATACACGGGCTGCGGGGGCGCTCCGCCAGCTATTTTTTCGTCCAAAAGAATCTGACATCGATTTAATAAAAACCCTGTCGGCATCAATTCCGGCAGGCTACGTACAATCAGTTCCGCTACAGGTACCAAAGTCTCCTCATCAACCACCCGTACCCCGTCCGCATCCCGAAAGTACTCCCGTAACTCGTTCTGCAAACGCTCCACATTCCTTTGCTCCTGCTTACGAAACCCCTCCTCTTGAAGACATCGCGCCAAAAGTGAATAGTGCTCCACTGACTTCGTAGCCACCCACGCCACTGTAAAGGCAATCATTCCCACCAGCCCCAGATTCAAAGCCATTCGCCACCGTCTCGTTCGCTCTCGTAGAGCAATCTCCCTTGGTAAAACATTCTCGTCAGATGCGGGCGAAAAGCGGGCCAACGAGGCTCCCACCACCGGAGCGGTTAATCCCCGTCCCAAGATCTGCACCTCAACTCCCTCTCCCAGCTCCATCCCCGCCTGCAACCTCTCCAGCTCCTGTGACAACAGAATCAGGGGAATTTTTAAATTTAGTTTCTGCTCCGCAAAGAGCAGGGTTCTCCGGACTTCCCGCTGCAAACCATCTACCGTCCCACCCCCGGCCATCGATAGGCTGCGATAGAACAGAATCGTTCCATCCGATCTGCCCACAACCTGATACAGCGCTTTCTCAATCCCCAGTACCATCAGAAAAGGCTGACCCGCAGGCGAAGACGCCTGCTTCAGTTGCGGGCGCAACCCCACAGCCAACGGAACAACTCCCACCAGCATATGCCCCGTTTCCGTTACAAGCGCATCCAGCTGCTTCAGCCACGCAAGGGGACCCACCGTGACCAGGTAGCGTCGGGGCGGTGGCTTATCGCCCGGTTGCACAATCGGTTGAATCCCCAAAGAGAACGGCTCGTTGATCAACTTCGCTTTTTCGACCCGCTTCGCCAACAACTTCGCCGCTAATTTCCCATCAGCAGGTGGCACCTCCTCCAACGCAGGAAGAAGAAGTTGGGAATCGGTGACAAAAAGAACACTTTTACTGCTTCCCCGCTTCCCCTGGGATAAGAGCACCCGCAGTTCGACAGCCAGCTCTTCAGGAGTCGAGACGGAATGGCTAGCCTCCTGACTTCTGGCTTGGCTCCCCAGCGGATCCACCAGATAAAGATTCCCCTGTACCCATACAACAACTCGTAATGCCATATTCTTAAATTAAGCCGTTCGGGAACAAATGGGATGTTTTTTTAGATTAAGAGTTTTGAGACATTTAATCCACTTGGTTCCAGGTGTTATTGTAATATTTATACTGCGCGTCTGATTGGATAATTACAGACCTATTAAGCGCATTTGCTCCATCAAACAAATTAATGGACTGCCCTTTGAGCACATAAAATGTTTGTGTTTGGTTAACCAAAAAGCTTCCGGCACCAGGCCCTACAGTTGCAATCAAATCGTAAGTTGGGGCATCGGGACTTTTGGGGGCATCAAACAAAGCTGACCCTCCTGGGATCGGTAGTTTCAGTTGTGCTATGTGACGATTATTGTAACCAGAGCACTGACTAAAGGTGGGTAGCATTGCCATCGTAATCCCCCCAGAAGCATTATATGCACCATCCGAATTGTTATCATTTAAGATATCTCCTAAATCATATTTTTCATTTTTGTTAACGTCGACGTATGTATCACAAGGAGTAGTTCTAAAAGCCAATATATTTCCATTATAGTTTACCTGAACTGAGGAACTAGGCGGATAACCAGTGCCTGCTGTACTAACAGTGAAGTCCGTTATTTTTTCTGGCGCTGCTGTATCTGCTAACTCCACCCTACAAAAAAGCGGCCTGAGATCTACAACCTTAACATGCAGATATTCCCCTTTACTGTTCCAAAGATTGCTAAACGGATTGTTAGGCAAAGCGGGTACTGCTACCACGCCTCCAGCAAAGACCTTATTCCAATTTCGTAACTCCTGCTGATCTAATAAAGTTAAATTCACCCCAGCATTTCCCGGTAGGACGGGATCCACACGGGAATCGGGTGGGTTTGAAATTCCTCGAGAGCTGCTGACTATCAGAATCCTTAATGCTCCAACTGGAAAACCAGCCTCCGGAAAACCTGTAGGAGGAGTCTGATAAGGAGTGGAGAGAGCTTGAAGATAGGCATCAAAAGTGGGATCCAGATAGTACCGCCTTTCACTGTAAGAATTACCGGGAAACACATTCCGAAAGCCGTCCTGCGACAGTGCAGTGTAGGGCTGTGCCAAAGCGGACCAGCCCGCCGCATTGTTGGCAACAACATTCGGATTCGGTATCGTTCCCGTCGCCTTAATCCCCTCCACAATTGCCCGAGCCACTTCGTTTAGATTTGCATCCTCGTTCACTGTTTGCGCCTGTCGAATCTGCCGAAGAATCGGAGGCACGGTCATCGAGGCCAAAATTCCCATGATCGCCAATACCCCGATCAGTTCGATCAACGAAAATCCCCGCTCTGCTCGGACCCACACCCCGCCTCTCATCTTTCGCAGGTTGCTTAGATCTATTTTAACTTTCCTTAAACCCTGAACCCCTTGATCCCTATTCTCCCTCATTTTGCCGTGCTCATCATCTGTACGATCGGAAGAAAGACCGAAAGCGCCACTGTCCCCACCATCAGGATCAAGCCAATGATGATACTTGGCTCCAAAATTCCGAAAATCGCCTTCACCTTCCGTGGCAACTGATCGTCATAGTAGTTCACCATATTGTCCAAGGATTCCGCCAGCTTGCCCGTCGTCTCCCCCGTTGTGACCATCTGGATGATCAGAGTTGGAAAGATATTCGCCTCCCGCATCATCTCGTTGATCTTCCGTCCCGTCGCCACCCCGTCGTGCATCTGATCCACCGCCTGAGCAATGGCACGGTTTCCCACCAGCTCCCGACAGATTTTGAGCGACTCTAAAAGTAGAATACCCGATCGGTACATCGTGGCCAGATTCCGACCAAAACGGGAAATGCAGATCATCATGTTCACCTCCCCAAATAGGGGAAGCTTTAGCTTGGTTCGATCCATCCAGATCGCAAACGGAGAATAGTATTTCATTAGTAGTTTATAAATCACCACCACCACCACCGCCCCCACAATCATATGAAACCAGTAGTTCTGAAACACATGGGTAAAAGCGATCACCTGCTTGGTCAACCAAGGCAGGGGGAGTTTAATCTCCTCCAAAATGGCAATGAACTTAGGCATGACAAAGGTGAAGATGACAAACATGAACGCAATCACCGCCAGAATCAGAATCGAGGGCATAAGCAACGCGCTCCGAATATCCCCATAAAGTTTGTCCAGCCACTCCAGATAACGACGTAGCTCGGCACAGATACTGGGCGTGGTTCCACTCCGCTCCGCCACACGCATCAGGGAGATTGTCACCACGGGAAAACTTAAGGGAAACTGCGCCATCGAATCCGCCAACGTGTTCCCCGACTGAACCTGCGCTGATAGATTCCGTACAATTCCCTTAAATCTTCGGTTGGGAATATCGTCCCCCACTAACTCCAACGCCCGCAGAAGTGTTACGCCGGATTGCAAAAGCACGGAAAGTTGAAAGAAAAGGTCAGCCAACTCTCGCCGAGATACCTTCTCTCGCCCCGTCACATCCTGGACCATGTCCCCGCCCACTCCGCGCGACTTTGCATCCACTTCGATCAATTCCAAATTGTCCCGCTCCAAACCAGATAAGAGCGCTTCCATACTGGTAGCACTGGTCGAACCGCGGATCTCCCGCCCCTCGGTGTTGATCGCAAGATAGCGGTACTCAGGCATAACTTAGTGCGAGGTCACTCGGTAGATCTCCTCCAGCGTGGTCAATCCCCGGGTGGCCTTGATCAACCCATCCTGGAACATGGTTCGAAATCCTTTGCTCTCAGCTAACTGCTTGAGCTTTACGGGATCATTCCCCTGAAGAATGACCTGATAGTAATCATCATCCATCGTCACAAATTCCACCACAGACAACCGCCCCCGATAACCCGTGTCCCTGCACTTTTCACAACCCACAGGACGCCAAAGCTCCCTCGGACAATCTTCGGGAATCGCAGTGGGTAGTTTTTCCAAAATAGACTCTGCGTTCGGAATAGGAACCCGGCAGGCGGGGCAGAGCACCCTGACCAATCGTTGGCTCAAAACACCCAACAGGCATGCAGGCAACATGTAGGGGGGAATCCCCAGATCTACCAGACGGGGGATTGCCCCTAGTGCGTCATTGGTATGCAGGGTGGATAAAACCAAATGCCCCGTCAGCGCCGCCCGGACCATCAATTCGGCCGTCTCCTGATCCCGCGTCTCTCCCACCAAAATAATGTCAGGATCTTGTCGCAAGAGGGTTCGCAAACCTGTCGCAAAGGTAAGGCCAATTTTTTCGTTCACCTGCGTCTGACGAACGAGTGGAAGATGAAACTCCACAGGATCCTCAAGGGTGAAGATACTTTTCTTATCGGAGGGCAGTTTCGAAAGAGCCGCATATAGTGTGGTTGTTTTTCCCGATCCCGTGGGGCCTGTGACCAGAATCACCCCGTGGGGTCGATCCAACAGACTGGTAAAGCGATGCTCCGTATCCGCCTCAAAACCCAAGGTGGTCAACTCCAACTGGAGACTGCTTCGATCCAAAAGCCGCAATACGATCGACTCTCCAAAAGTGCTGGGAAGGGATGAAAAACGAAAGTCCACCGGCTTGCCTCCCGCATCGTAATTATAGCGCCCGGCCTGCGGCAGGCGGGTTTCGGTGATGTCCATATCCCCCAAAATCTTGATACGCGCAGTCAGCGCGTTCTGAATCTCCTTGGGAACCAACACACCCTCGTTAAGAATTCCATCTTTTCGCATTCGGATCCGGACAATTCGCTCCTCGGGGTGGATGTGGATATCACTCACCCCGTTCGCAATCGCATGCATCAGAATATCATCTACCAGACGGATCATTGGCGCATCTTGTTCGCTCGTTGCGGCCAGTTCCGCCGCATCCATCCCAAGAATCTCGTCGATCGTTTTTTCCAGGTGGCCCTCCTGCACGTACAGCCGCGTCACCGCGTCCCGAACATCCCCTTCTGTGGAGGCCACGAACTCCACTGGCATGGGAACCATTCGGGCAATCGCATCGGCGGCGGTAATGTCGAGTGGGTTTCCCAGCGCCACAGTCAGTCGATTCCCCTCGAGTTTAACTGGGAGAGCTAGGTAACGAAGGGCGGCCTCGCGAGGTATCAGTTCACGTATTGCCGCAGGGACTGAAAGCTTACGGACATCTATGTTTTCACTTTCAGCACGTTGGGCAAAGTAACTACCCAGAACACGTGGATCGACAAACTGAAGATCCTTGAGAGTATCGGCGATATTGGCCCGCTTCCGTTTCGCCTCTCGGGTGGCAAGATCAAATTGGGCGGGGGTGATATGGCCCCAAGTCATCAACCAATCGCCCAACTCCATTTTTTTTGCACTGAACTGGGCCGGATCCTCTGCCGGATCGACGCCGTTTATTAGTCCCTGCTCATCCACAACAACAGACATAACTTAAGTATTTATACCCAGCTCCTAATTACAAGAAAAAGGGCGCCTTATGGAAGGCGCCCTTTTCGAAGCAATGAGGATGTCTGTAGTTTTACTCGTGTGCGACGTAGCACCAAGCATCGTACCCTCCAACCGTGACCGCGGACGCTGTGAGCAAACAATTACCTCGATTCACAGCCTCAGCTACAGCACCGGTTCCAGTACCGGCAACAGTCTTAGTGACCAGATCGGATGCGCCGGTAATTGACTCGTTAAAAGGACCATCGATTTTTGTTTTTAAACCAGCGGCTTCAAGAGTTGTCAAACCTGGGATGAGAATCAAAACAACTCGAGTAGAGTTTTGTGCTGAAGAAAAAAGTCGTGTGGTCGAAGCCAGGGAGGAATAAGAACGACACAGAACAAGCGGATAGTTGATACTCGATGCATTGGCTGGTTTGGCGTTAGCCGTACCGGTCGTTGCTAGAGTGACTCCAGCGGTTGTATACCCAACTGCAGTTGGAGTGCCGTTCGGACCGATTGGAATAGTTAGCTTATCTAACATACCTTCGCTGATAAGAATGTCCCCGAAGGTTGTATTTGCGGCTGCAGACAAAGCTGCGGCGTCTCCGTATGGCCGAGTAAAGGGGGTATTTACAGGCGCCTTAGTCCCGTCGAGTGGAATATTGTTATATTTTCTTGCATAATCAGTGGTTGAAGATTTAAGAGTCTGCAATACTGCAACCGCACCAGTAATTTTTGCATCTCGGATCGCATCAAAAACCTTAGGTGCGACCACGGATGCAAGAATACCGATGATCGCCAAAACGCCGATCATTTCGATTAAGCTGAACGCTTTTGAACTGTTAGTTTTTATATTACGCATAAAATTAGATTAATCTATTCATGTCGCGGGTAAAGCTGAATTTACTTTTTTTTGATTTTTTATCTCAGCTAAAAGCACTCCCCAAAAGCTCTGTTTGATAGCCCAAAAAGGATATAAATGCCTCAATCTCAGCCCTTTGATTCGGATCATCTTTCGCTGGCCCCTTCCCCATAGAAATCCCCTGCTTTATCGTAGAACGTCTGTCCTCTCCCAATCTTTTACCCCCAATCACCCCCCCCATTTTTTGCGCCAAAAGATGATCGATTGCGAATTAAACACTTTCTCTCTACCGCCCGAAAACTTACTCTCCCTCTGTGAACTCCCCCTCCCCATCAGGCTATGACCTCCTCAAATTGCTCGATCTAGTCATCGAGCGAAAAGCATCCGACCTCCATCTCCAAGTCGGGCAATCTCCCGTCCTGCGCGTTTCCGGGGAAATGGAGCCCACCCAAGGCCCTTCCCTCACCCCCGAAGATACCCGCCATCTCATCGGCACCATCATCCCCCCCCACGATCTCGAACGTGCCGAAAAATCAGGCGGTGCCGACTTCGCCATCTCCCACGGCACCGAGGCCCGCTTCCGCGTCAGTGTCCTTCGCGCCAAAGGAAACTATGGGGTGGTCTTCCGTCTCATCCCCAGCCGCCTTCTGCAAATGGATGACATCGGTCTTCCTCCCATGATCAAAGACCTGCTCACCCGCCCTCGTGGCCTCATTCTCGTCACCGGCCCCACCGGCTCGGGAAAGTCCACCACCCTCGCCTCTATGGTAAACTGGATCAACGAACAGCGCCAAACCCACATCATCACCATCGAAGATCCCATCGAGTACTATCACC
>Ga0209400_1003422_pt1 | contig 11563 bp, 21 predicted proteins | sample M_130807_EF_Meta_FD_187313 | JGI IMG/M metagenome (GOLD analysis project Ga0209400, IMG submission 187313) | Freshwater microbial communities from Lake Montjoie, Canada to study carbon cycling - M_130807_EF_MetaG (SPAdes) (version 2) | ecosystem: Environmental > Aquatic > Freshwater > Lake... | reverse complement strand
CGATAGGATAAACGAGGCGCATAGCTTGCCACTTTGTTTACTGGGTTAAGTGGTTTAAGTGCATTCATTATAATTGTATAATCGCTGCCAGTGCTTCTAGTGTCCCTGCTGTTGCCTGCTGGGTCGCCGTAAACGAATACCTTAGGAGCATTTGGATAAAGGTCTAGGATAGCATTGCAGAGGCTTTGTGTGTTATTTTTTGGATAGGCAAGGCAAATCTCGTTAATAATGTTAAGGGTGTACCCTACTTCTTGCTTTTGAATTTGCGCCACGATTGCAGTACAATACGGCACAACATTGAAGTCGAAACTAATATGAATTGGGTTATCAACATTGTAATGATTGCTTGCCACATTGTTCAAGCCCCAATTTCTGTAAAATTCTGCACCAGTAGTTATCTTTCCCCATTCACCTAAGGCATAAATCCTATAATAATTCTCATTAACTAACTTTAACTGCTCCATCCTTGCTCCGTGTTCTGCAGAAAGAAAGCGGTTATCTAGGTAGGTGGTGCTTAGCGTGGTGGTGCTTGGTTGCTGGTTATCAAAGAAACGAGCCTTTAACCAGTGCTGTTCGCTAATAGGGTTGAATGATAGGCAAATTTGCTGGTAGTAGTTGGTGCTCCCTCGTAAACGTAGGTCTAATTGGTCAAAGTCGTTAGGTTCAAAATCCGTGGCTTCTTCAATCCAAATGCCAGTAATGCCCGATAGTGATTTCATTTTTTCGGGGTCATCGGCACCTATGAAAATTATCTTGTTTTTATTTCGGCAGCGGATTTCAAGGGGTGAAGTAATGCAGGTAAATAGGTGGTTTACGCCTAGGTCGTTTATAACCGTTACCAGTTCCTGAAATACAGAATTTTTTAAGGTATCCTTTACTTTCCGGGTAACTAGGAACCGATGCCCCTGCTCACCTAACATTCTTAGGATTAGCTTTTGAGCAATGGCACGACTTTTCCCGCTCCCACCGCTTCCCTTGAGTACTAAATAGCGGTCTTGGTTGTTAAAAATAATAGGCTCATAAACTGGGTTAATGTTAAGCGTTGCCTTCATCGCCCTTGTTTACTGTTAAATTTACTACTCCATTACCTTTGTCTTCTTTTGGTCTATCTGATAGCCCTAAACGGCTTTTTAAGGCAAATATAAGCGCACCAGTAAACTTTGGGTCGTACTCACCCGATAACGCTGCTCGGTGGGCTGCTAGTTGCAAGTCTGCTTTACCAGTACTTTTCTTTTGACGAGAATAGGTTGCATAGGTAATGCCGTTGTCTTTTTCACATCTGCGGTAAAGAGTTGCCTTATCGATGCCCAATTTATCTGCAATCGTAACAGCCTGTACACCTGCCTCGATGTAAGTTGAAACTTGTTCCCAATCAATCTTAGCAAGTTGCCGTTCTGATTGCTTTTGTCGTGCTTCCTGCGTTTTAGGTTTTCCTGCCATAATTTAAACGCTTGTTTAACAAAGGTAAATAAAAAAACCCAAAACAAATTAGTCTTGGGCTTTTTCCAATTAAACACACCAAATTTAACCAAAAAACTACACGGTTATTTTTTTTCGCTTGTGGATAGGGTTATTTACGTTTATTACATCTTTGAGATGCTCTGGGTAGAAACTTATTACAAAGTGGTACTTGGTATTGAAGCGAGCCATAAGGGCAAGTAACTCTGTAAAGTAGTTAGTGCAAAGGCTAATTTCTTTGAGAGTAAACTGCTGCATATAAGGTTTAGACTGCTTTATGGCTTTATAGATTCCATTGATTTTGTTTTCAAGGAATACCACCGAATTGGCAATGTCGATGGCTTCTTGGACTTGTATGGGTAGTTTTTGCATAAGTTAAAATGGGTAGTAATAGTTGCGTGCTTTAGCTAAGTTCCATTGTGCCGATGTTAATGCTTCAATCGCATTAAGTTTAGCTTCTAAGGCTTTAACATAGCTGTAGGTGCGCTGCAAGTAATAGCATCAGGATTGCGTAACACTTCCATCTGGCGTTGTTAGTTTTCATTCGGTGATTAGTGTTAGGTCGGTGAGGGGTACTTCTTCTACAATGCCAGTAAAAGACGAATTGAATAAAATACAACTACTTTCTTTTTGGTGTATGTAACATATAACCATTTCATAGTTTTTATAAAGCACCCTATCACCCACCTTAAAAGCTGTTTCAGGTTTGGGGGTTACTTGGATGTGAGCGTAAGTAGCTTTTTTATGAAATGCGATAGGGAATATATATTCACTACTTATTAAGCCATTTTCAGTTGCTTTAACACATAATTGCCTTTTATCAGGGGCTTCTATAAATAGAAACTCGTGTACACTCTTTGGCACTGGCAACTTATTCAAGTGCTTAAATTCAAGTTCTATAGTCTGCATAAGTTATTCTTACCCTCATCAATGAGGGTAAGTTAGGTTAAATGATTGATTGATATGTGTTTGCGGGGCTGAAAAGTTAAATAACTCTTGGGGGTTGAATAAAGCTATTAGCCTTCCAAAGTACAATTACCCTTTCTTGAGCATCGATAATCGAAGAATAAGAACTTGCTTTCTCCTGCCAAAATGAAGATGCTGTTTTTAATCTTTTTACTTTATCCTCTAACTCAAAATATTCAGGTTTATCAAACTGCTCTTTAATACTTTCAAGTTCATTTTGATGTTGTTCTTCAAGTTGTCTAACTCCTTCTTTTTCTTCTTCTATTTGACGCTTTAGCTTTTCTTCTAACTCCAACACTTGCATTTTCAAACTAGCAATCTCAGCTGCTTGGGCTTCATACTTAGCTTTCCAATCGGTAGCATCCGCATTTGCTTTAGTCTTTTCGGCAACTGGTTCCGCTTCCACTCTGAAGTTGTTTTTCATTTATTGATGATTTTTATTTATAATAAATTCACTCCATTGACTTGCCATTGCTAATGCTATTCCAGTAAAAGTCTTCGAACGATTTTTTGCTGTTTTTGCAATACCTCTACTATAAGACTGTCCTTTATTTACACCTCCAGTGTTTGAAGGTAAATAGGTTTTAAAATCTTGTATTATAAAAGTAGGCTGTAATAATGGTAAGTTTTTAAGCCATAACAAAGTCTTTTTACTGTACGGATGCCCATACTGGTATGGTTGAATTATTTGGCTATGTATTGGTAATTCAATAACTTTTAAAGGTTGAGGGTTTTCTACTGCAATATGATTTATAGGAGCATTTAATAATTTTATAAAAAACTTTTTCGCTTCCATTGCCATTGAAAATCGTTCACTTGATAATTGCCCAGCTTTAGGGTACATCCACCTTGCTCCTGCATTACTCATATAAGTACAAGGTGGGTGAGCAATCATCATATCATACTTTCCACTATACGCTTCGGCGATAGCATCTCCTTTTATATGCCATTCAGGGTGCATACCACTACAATCTTGTAAATCGCAACTATAAGCCTCAAAGCCTAGTTCTCTAAATGCCTTACAGACCTCTTGAGATTCTTCGCAAGCTATTAATATTTTCATTTTGTGATTAGGGTTAGTTTATTTAATGGTTATTTGATTACAATTTTTCCGTTACGGTCGCATTGGCGGTAAATCCACTTGCCATCCTTTTCAAAGAAGCGGTGAATAATGCCACGAGGGATTTGGTTTCTTTGGTGAATTTGAATGTGTAGCCAACCTGCGTTTTCATCGGTTCCTTTCTCCCAAATTAGGTAGTCAAAGATTTGCCCAAATTGCTCTTGGTAGTGGTCGATAATAAATTGGAATATTTGCTTGTTTTGGCGGTTGTCAGGTGTGTCAATGTCTATGGCTAAACCTTGCAGGTGATAGCTATTTGGGTCGCCTCCAACGGCTTTATTGAAGGCTAGACTGCGGTAACCACAATTTAGCAATAGGTCAGGAAAGTGAGACTTTAGCCAGTCGTAAACTTGCTTAATCCTTTGAAAGTTTGGCTCTAAGTGAGCAGGCAAGGAATTGTTTACGGTGCGTAGGTTACACTTAATAAATTCAGTTAGTGTTAGCTTATTCATTGGTTTTAACTGTTTTAAGTTTGGCTAATAATGTTGGGATTGCGTAGGCAATACTTTCGTGTGCAGTTTCTAATTCTACGTTATCTAAAATCTTTATTGCATATTGGTTTATTAACGGCTCATTAAATAAGTTATCTACCGTTAAGTTATCGTACCCAAATTCAGTAAGTTTCTTGACAATTCTTTCGGCTAATACCTTTTCAAGGTCGGTTAGGGTTAGTGCCATTAGCTAAAGATAAATTTAAGGTTATACTGTGGCAGGTCTTTGGCTGCCAATTTGGTGAAGTGGTTTACTATATGCTGTTTGCACTCGGCTTCAGTGCCTTCAAAATATTGACCCGTGGGTTTGCTTATGCACCATAAATTTTCCTTAAAAGGATGCTTCCCTAATTTACATTCACGGTCTAAGTAATGAATTAACAAATCTCCGTTTGGCATTAATTCAGCTTTGCCTTTCAAATCCACCACATCACCGAAATAGTGGCGGTAATCGTGGGGAAGAATCCGCAAATACATTTTGGTAAATAATGGAAGTGTTAATGCTTTCTTTGCGTGAACTTCAAACCAATTGCCAGTAATTGAATTATGGCAATAAACTGGATTATCTTGGTTTAACAGTTCCTGAAACTGGTGGTATGTTATCGGCACTGTGTTAGGTGGTTGCATCTGCTAATTGTTTAAAGGTTTTTGAAAGGGAATTGTAGTTTTCGGGTTTAGCTTTATCATCTGCTGCGTATAAATTCGGCAAAAGATTTGGCTATATCTAAATCAAAAAAATACCCAATAAATTTACCATTGTCTCTTAGCTGATACTCAATATTGGTTAGCTTATCACCATTAATATCTGTATCATATTCAGATATCGTAAAGTATTCAACTCGTGATTGATGTAATCCTTCTGTTGCTTTCACCCACTCCAGCGGTTCGGGCTTGGTGGCTTCAAGGAGTAATTTAGCTTGGTCAATGGCTTGTTCTCTAATCTGCTTTAACGACAAAGGTTGGTTCCTGAAATCGACAAGCATACCTGCCATTAAGGTAGCTGCTACTTGTTGCAATGGGGTTAGGTCTAGGTTATTCATTGTTTACTTTGGTTTGATTGTTCACAAAGGTAATTATTTATTTTTAATTAACAAAATTTATTTTATTTATTTTCCATCTGACTATCAATTAACCCCCTTGTGTAGTCAATCGCTCTTTGGTAATGCCCTTCCATAATCCGTTCCGATTTCTGCAACCGTTCTTTGGTATCTCTAATGGCTTGGGTTAGTTCACCCTGTGAGCGTGCCTGCCTTAACTGCTGGTGCTGGTCTTCTGCCTCTGCTTCATTTATAGCCTGCTTTTCACGCAAATAAGTCTGAATACAAACAGTTATATCGTTAATATTCAACTTGCTATAAATTTTAATTTCTCCATTTACAAACTTATTAAGGCAATGCCCAACTTCTATAAGCGTGAGCGAACCAAACTGCTTAACTAAAATCTTAGCAAGGCTTTGACTTATACCTGCCTCTATTTGGTCTTTCAGGGGGGCAAGGATTGATTTGCACAAACTTTGAATAGTAAGCGAAGTGCTTAATCCTTCAATCGATTGTAGGGCGTTTATGGAAAGAATTTGAGGATAAGTAACAGATAGTTTAACAAGCTGCGGTCTTTTAGTTTCTAGTTCTGCTAGTTTATCAGGTCGTTCCTGTAATGCTTGGTCAAAGTCCTGCTTTCGGTAATCATTTCCGTATAGCTTCCTACATTCAGCAATGTAGCCCTCCAAATTGTTTAAGCCTGCAATCTGCTTATCAATTAATTTAACCTCGTTAGCGTAGGTATTACGCTCGTTTATAGCCTGAATTATTAAGTCAGTAGGTTCGGTTGCTAGTTCAGCAATGTAATCGATAGAAGAATTTATAGGCTGCTTGCTAAAATGTATAAGCATTTTGTTTTGCAATGTAGTCTGAGTAGAACTCATTAAAGCTATTCCAGTTTCTGCCTTTGGCTCGTTCTTCATCAAGGCATTGTTTTTGAAATTCGGGTGTAAATTCATTTTCGGCTTTCAGGTTATTTACGATTGCGTTTAGGTTTGATACTATTGAATTTAGTTGAGGTTTACTGCGGTAAAATTTTTCAAGGTTATCCCAATTAGTTAGTAATGCTTGAAAGGTTTGTAAGGCTAAGGCTTCATCTCCAGTAACGATTTGCTTTAGCTGGGTAATTAGCTTGCCCATCTGCCCTGCTTCCTTTGGGCTAAATGTGTGAGCAATGCCAGTATAGTTCTTATACCAAAACAAGTACATCTCCTTAAACTCATTGAACCGTTCAAATTTCGGTGCAGGTTTTTCTTTCGGTTCCTTTGGCGGTTTAGGTTTGAGAGGTTCTGCCTTAGTAGCCTCAAATAAATCAGGAGAAGCAGGCTGTTGAAAATCCGCAAAACTTGTTTTTGCTAAATTGTTTTCTTCTGTTGTTTTCTCCTTATCTTCTTCTGTTATAGATTTCCGTGTTTTACTTAAATCTATAGATTTCCGTGTTTTACTGTTTTTAATTTCAGTATTTTCCGATTTTCGGGTTTTACGATTTTCGGAATTTACGAAAATCGCATTTTCATACTTTGACAAAGCATTTTCTACTAATTTATTGAATACTTGAAAATGATAAGTAGGAGCATTATTGAACTTTTTAACCCTGCAAGTAATGAACCCTAATTCCTGCAATCTTGCTATTTCCCTGCTTATTATATCCCTGCTTAAAAATAACTCGTTTTGCAGTTCAATGGATGGCTTTGCAAATTCCTTCCCCTTCATCACATCCTGCCAAAACATAAGCCTTAGCAAAAGCATAGCTGATGTATGGCTCCCAGTAGCTACTGAATAGTATGGCTTGTACTTTAAAAAGAAATCCATTAGTAAGAAAAAAGAACCCCTAATCTGCCTCAACTGCGTTAGCAGCTCTCGGAAAACGAGGCAGATTAAAGGTTCTATTTTTTAGGTTACTCCGTTTCCGAGGCGGTTTAACTCCACAAATATAACCATTTCCCTAACGTCAGGCAAATGGTTGGAAAAAATAATCGTTTTCCCGATGGCAGGAAAACGATAAATTCCCGATTTCGGGGGAATTAAAAAAGCCCCCTAATGGAGGCTATAGGTTATACATTAATGATTTTCTGGATATGAACCAAGGCTATCTCCAAATGGTTTTTCTAATTCGGATAGAACCAAAGCCCTTCCATCACGGTCAGAAGTTATGCTAAAGTATTTCCATCTGGCATCTAAGTAGCGTTGTCTTAGGTCTTCAAATACCCTTACATCTTTAATTCCATTTAGGATACTTGTTGTAATGAAAATAGTTTCATTTTGGGTACTTTTAATAGCTTTATCGATAATCTTTTCAAGTTTATCAGCTATTGTTTTAGCATCTAAATTTCGCTCGTTTGGGGATATTGCCATTTCTAGAGTTGGATTAGTTTGTAGGTTTGGTTTTGGTATTTATCTGCACCATATTTTACAATTAATTCTTCCAAAGAAGTTCCCATTGGATGTGTTCGCCAACTTCCATTATGTACTTTAAAAGCGTGTATTTTGTCTAGTTGTAAATCGTGTACCAATAAAGCATACCCCTCCTTTGCCTTTGGCAAATTATCAGGGTCAAAAGCAGTCCATTCGGGCTTACTATCCGTTATTACTTCCAGCCTCAAATGGTTAGTCCCATCGGCTGGTTCTTCACTATCAGGGTCAGGATTAGGTATTGGGAACTCTCTGGATAATACCAGCTTGCCTTGTACTCCATTGGCAAATGCTTTGACTTGGAACTCATCTACTCCTTTAAAGTAGGGTATTAGCTGGGCTATTGTTAGTTGGCTCATTAGCTTGGGTTTGTTTGATTGTTTGTAATAATTGGTCTAGTGCTTCATTAGTTGCAGCAGGATTAAGTATTGAGGCTTCTATCGCCATCCCTAAGGCACTTGCTACCTCATTCATAAGTTCTAGTTCCTTATTGGTAAAATCAGCATTTAACTGGTTCGTGTACCGTCTTAATTCGGTTGCCATTCTAGCCCTAGCCTGTTGCAACTTAGGGCGTTTATTAAATACTGGTACAAAGCCTTCAAATGCTTTAAGCTGCAAGAGCAGGCTATTGTAAATGTAGAAGTTGATAGTTAGGTTATCCATTAGAATGGCAGGTCGTCAGGTTCTCCGATTATTGGTTTTGCAGGCTTGCTGCTTGCTATTTCCTTCATCGTTTCGGCAATCGGAATAGCTGTATTGCTTTCCCCTTTAGCACCGTGAAGCACTATGCTAAGCACCTTGACTTTGGTAGCAACGTATTGCCCATTGTTGCCAGTTTGGATTGAATTGCTAGTAAGTTCCCCAATAATGGTAACTGGCGTGCCTTTTAGCAGGTAAGGCAATAGCTTTAAGCCTTGATTACCCCATAAAGCACAACTTGTCCAAATGGTTTCGTTTTCTTTGCCATTCCAAAATTGGCTGCCTACTCTAAAGTTGGCAACATCGTATTGGTCAGGTTTAACTGCATCGGCTGCTAAAAAGCCTGTAAGCGTGATTTGATACATAGGTTAGTGATTGTTTAGTATGCCTATAATTAGCAGGCAAAGTAGAATGATAGTGAATTGAAATCGTTGCTTGCTTACCATTATACAATGTTGATAAGAATAGTTGCAGTTGGGTCAATAGCTTGAACTAACTCGATAACCTTACCTAACGTAGCATTGCCACCACTCCGAACTATTTTTCGGTATAGCTGGTATTGGTTAGTGCTTAGTTGTGCTATAATTAGCTTATTCGTATCGGTAGGCTTTAGTTTTAATGCTTTGCGCCTCCTATAAACTGCCTCGGTAACCAATTCTTTGGCTACCAGCTTAGGGTCGGTATCTGTTATTTTTTTCATAGCGCAAAGTTAAATAAACTAACGTAATAAAAAAATATTTGTTAATATAAATAATTTTACTACCTTTGCCATACACTAAAACACTCCAACAAATGGAACTTCAAAAGTACAACGGCAGGGTTAATGACCTACCCGAACTAATTAAACTAGCTGAATTATTTGCAGCATCAGGTATGTTCACCGATGCGAGAGAGAAAGGTCAGGCACTCGTTAAAATACAAGCAGGTGCAGAACTGGGTATACCTCCATTTCAAGCTATGTGCGGTGTCCATATCATTAAGGGTAAGCCTGCAATAGGTTCAGGGCTAATTGCAGCTAAAATTAAAGCTAGTGGCAAGTACACTTTTAAGGTGCTTACTCACAATGAGAAAGTTTGTAAAATTGAATTTTACGAAATGATTAACGGCAGCTTTCAGCCCATTGGCATTTCTGAAATGACTATTGACCAAGCCAGAAAGCAGGGTAGCCAGAACCTTGATAGATTGCCACTAAATATGCTATTTGCAAGGGCAATAAGCAACGGTGTAAGATGGCATTGCCCCGATGTATTTATGGGTAGCGTTTACACTCCAGATGAATTGGGTGCAAAGGTGAATGAAGATGAAACTATAATAGAAACAACGTACGAAGATGTAAAGCCTGAACCGATTGCTTTAACGGTTGAGCAAATAGCCGATAAGATTAACTTAATGGTTCCGATGTTTGAAAAGATTGGATTACCAGCCGATGAACTACTTGCTTGCATTGGCAAACTATGGGAAGAAATAATAGAAAGTGACCTAGTTATTCTTCGGGAATTATACAAAGACCTAAAGTCAGCACCTGAACGCAAAGAGCAAACCGTAACCAAATACAAAGAAATTTTTAACTTCTAATGGAAAAACTAGCAGCATACCACCTAGACCGTAAATTTATTAGTGCAAGTGGGCTAAAGGCAATCGCCAAAAGCCCACGCCACTACTGGCATCGTTACCTTAACCCCGATTACATTGCAGAAGATAGCCCTGCAATGGCTTTTGGCAACATAGTTCATACTTTAATCCTAGAACCTGACACGTTTAATCAACGCTATTCAGTAGCCCCTGAATGTGATAGGCGAACTAAGGAAGGCAAACAAACCTATGCAGACTTTGAAGCCAATAGCATCGGCAAGGAAGTAGTTAGCAATACAGATTATCTGTTAGCCTGTGCAATGGTAGCCGAAGCCAAAAGCAATCCCATAGTAAGCGACCTGTTAGAGTTCAGTATAATGGAAAAGGTTTACACGTTCGATGTATTTGGAACACCTTGTAAGATGCGTGCTGATGCGATTAACAACCTAGATAGTTGTATAATTGATATAAAGACCTGCAAAGATGCTAGTCCAGCAGGATTTGGCAGAGATGCGTACAATTTAGGCTACCTATTGCAAGCAGCTTTCTATTTGGATGGCTATTATTTAGCAACTGGCATTAATTTAAAGCGTTTTATATTTGTGGCAATGGAGAAATCAGCACCGTTTATTACCGCCATTTACGAACTTACTCCTGAGCAAATTGAAATTGGTAGGCAGCAGTATTTATCTGCATTGAAAACTTTCAAAAATTGCAAAGAAACTGGCAACTTTATGGAAGCATACGGCAATGAAATACAACCTTTACAACTTCCAAATTGGGTACGATGAAAAACGCCTGCAAGCACCTTGAACACACGATCTGGGAACGAGATGGTAAACTTTACGAATTAATTTTGGGCTTTGCTTTCTGGCGTTTAGAGCATAACAATGAGGTGGTGAACCTACCATTAACTAAGCATTGCCCAAAACCCGAACGATTAATAGACTGGATAACGGCAGCAGGTTTTGAAAAAAGATAGCTACACGGCAGCCGAATACAAAGCCTTAATTGAAGCCTCAAAGAAAGAGGCAAGCGATAGACGTATTCAGCGAATACATAATCAATTCACGGACTGGCTAACCTGTAATGGGTTAGCCTTTGTTCGTGAGTACCAGTTTGACAAAGCCAATAAGCGCAAATGGCGCAATGATTACTACCTCCCTGAATTGAACCTAGCTATCGAGGTTGAAGGGGGCGTATGGAGTAATGGTAGGCATACACGAGGTAGGGGCTACCTGAATGATATGGATAAGTATAACGCTGTAACGATGGCAGGGATAAGACTATTGCGAATTGATACAGATAGGCTTAATAGTGCCTATTTTAGAGGGTTAATAATTGAAATGAAAAATAAATAAATATTTTTATTGTTAATATAAAATATAGTGCTACCTTTGTAAGGCAATCAAGCACAACCAAACCCCACACTACAATGCAAAAAACATATTACAAGTACGAAATGACAAGAGAAGTTGCACACTTCTTAGACTATGCAGAAGCTGACCCAATCATATTTTTTGAAGATGCAAAGCGGTTTATGAAAAATAGCAAGTATAAGGTTTCTTTTATGACTGACATTGATTTTAATGGTGAAGCAGAAGTTAGCCTAATCTTTGTTGAACATAAGTATCGAGATTACGACTGTGTCGAGTTTGATCGCACTAAAGAAAGAGTTAAGCCTTATTAACCACCTTAATCAGCCCCTACGGGGGCTTTTAACCAACCCAAAACAAATGGAACTAATAACTAACTGCAATGCCCCTGTATGGTTTGCAAACCTTTGCCAAGTAGCAATAGAGGCAACT
>Ga0209400_1003420_pt1 | contig 11564 bp, 23 predicted proteins | sample M_130807_EF_Meta_FD_187313 | JGI IMG/M metagenome (GOLD analysis project Ga0209400, IMG submission 187313) | Freshwater microbial communities from Lake Montjoie, Canada to study carbon cycling - M_130807_EF_MetaG (SPAdes) (version 2) | ecosystem: Environmental > Aquatic > Freshwater > Lake... | reverse complement strand
GTATTCCGCAAGCGTGCGTGGCGGGAAAAAACAGCTGTCATTTTTTAATCTACCTTGCTAACTAAGATAGACACATTGGTGCTACCAGTACCAGTAATTGCCCAAAGTTCTTCGCCATCTTGCAAATCCAAAGTAAGTTTGTCATTGTTATCCAACTTCAAACCATTGCTACTAGTAACCCCGGCGTTGCCCACATATAGCGTGCCGGATTCACAATGCAACCTTACATGTCTTGATACATTATCTACATCAATTACTTTTACTCTAGTTGTTGTTACTGCTACTTGTGATGTCACTATCGCCATTGATCTGTTCCTCACTCTGTAATCTCTTGCGCCTGAAGCGGTCAAAGTCTTTGTGCTGTTTAGCACCTATCCACATCTTGCGTTGGTGTTCCATCTGTACACCTGTATGTGCATATAGTTTATACCCAAAACTCTTAGCCCTAATGCAAAACAGTAAGTCCTCACCAACCCATTCTTTATGCAATGGCATATCCTGATAGAAGCCCCACTTATCACCTTGATGTACCTGGTCGGCTTCTTTAACAAATCTTTCAAACACTGATCTATGGATCAAGATAGCACCTGTACCACACGCATCTATCTCAATCACTGTATCTTCTTCATAGTCATGGATAGCATACAAACCATTATCGGTACCCATCTTGAATATGCAAGGTACAGGTTCAAGGTATAACTCACCGACTTCCCAGCCACCATGCACAACACCTGACACAATAGGCCGCTTATCTTTATCAGCCGCACTAACTAACTTCTTAAAATGATCTACTGTAAATCTTTGATCTGTATCTATCTGCAATAGCCAATCATCTGTTGTTTTCTCTAAGAAGGTTGCAACAATCTGATTGCGTAACCTACTAATAACACCTGATCCTTGTAAAGATATGAATTGACCCAATTGTTTTTGTGATCTTGCCACATCTAAAATGCTTGTCATAAAGTCTGTAACTACATACCCAGGTGATGTGACCCCTATTGTAATTTTCTCTGTATCTTTCAATGCCAACCCTTCGTTAGAAAATGATGCCATGCGGCACACGCATTAGGTACTTGATTGGCTTTATCCACCCATCCATACCGGTTGCCAATATAACGCAATCCCCAATTTATTTGTTTAATTCCATCAACTTTTGATAAGTATGTTGATTTACCCTGGGGTATCCCATAATGACTACCATTTCGGGCTAAAGGGTTGAAATTACTCTCTTTGTTGTATAAATCTATCAGGCAATAAGTCTGCTCTATATTATTTAATGTCATCATAATGTATTGCTTATAGTGTGTAGGTTTGTAATTTGAATCAGATACCGCTCTATCAAAGGCTAATGGGTTAAAAACACATAGAGCAATCCCTAATAGCCAGCACCACGCGAACTCACCCTTGCAGGGTTCGCGTTTTTGCCTTTGGGGCAAATGCTTACTAGAGCCTACATTATCTGTGCAAATCATTTCAGCGTAACTCCTGTATCTATCTCAATATATGAGATGTGATTTACATCACACTAACTTAACTTCTTTTGTGTTCTTGTAATTAAATAACACACATAACAAGATTGACCAGGCATGACCCAGTTACCACATTTACATCTGATTGGTTCGCTCATTGGCTCTCTCTAACAGGACATCAACTAATTCTATGAATGGTCGGCAGTGCCGCTTCTTAACCATGTAAAACTGTTCGGTTATCTCTCTTTGTGAATCATAGTATTCCTGAATACTCCAATCATACTTTGTTGAAACAGGTATCACAAAGATATTGTGGGTAATTTGGCTAATGATTACATAGGCAAATGGCTTGATTATTTTGCTATCAAACCCATAAACCGTATCCACAATTAGGGGATTATGCGGAAAATCATCAACATCTGTAAATGCTCTACTACTACTTTTAACTTCTATCACTAAGTCATCAACAATAATATCCTTCTCATTTTCGGTCATGTCTTTGATCTCATCATGGGTAGTAGCAATGGTAAAGGCCGGTACATCTACCTTTGGCACACCAAAATGTTGCAATAGATCAGCCACATAAAGGTTGTAACCATGACCTTCAGCCATAGCCCTGTGATAATCAAATTTAGTCATTTTTGTAATCTATGTGATTAATGCAACCACAACCGGCGCATTTGCGTACGCCGTTTATGTTTAACATTCTAGGGTCATTGCAAACTTCACAACATTGACTCAATGGCACAATATCTAACTCAACGCCATTTTCAGTAAATGTGGCTCTTACCCCAGTTGGGTCAATCATTTCCATGTCACCCATTGTTTGAATCCGGGTAGTACCACTTGCCATCTTTTGACATGATCGCCCACCTAGCCGCACAACCTTTAGGGCAGGTGTAACCGTAGTAGGGCGTACCCCGGCCTTTGGCAATCCCGGTTTTCAAAACCATTTCGCCATGTTCACAATATTGAACCGCCGGGGTGCTAGTTGCAACCGCATCAACAACTTGATCCATGCTCATTGGTACAGGATTAGATTCCTGTTCAAATGATGTGCGCAATGCTCTTTCCATCAACGCTGACTTTGATCCAGGCCTGCCATAGATAGTTGCAGGCTCAGGTGTAGGTTCAACTGGCCTATCCAATAACTCTGAATCTAAAGATTGTGTTGGTGTTATAGCCCAAGATTGCCGGGCTTTAGCCGCCATCACTTCTTGTTTAGATGCAACGCGCTTTGTAGCAGATTTCATAGCCGCAACTATCGCTCTGCCCCAGGCAGAAGTTTCACAAATCATTAACTCTGATCCGGCGGTCATGCCTTTACCTGGAATTTGTTCCCAGGCAACTGCAACTCCAGGTCGTACATCATGCGGATCACGGTAACAAGCGGCGGTATAAACTACATAAGTTTTACCTTCAACTTGCACAATGTCATAAGGCTTATTGGGATTATACGGTTGCAATGATGCTTCCGGATAGGCTTCTTTTAGTTGGGCTATGCGTTCGGCCACATCAACATAATCATTCATGTTCACTATTTGTTTTCCTTATCCCAAAGGCTAACAACCTTCTCCATTAAATATTCATTGTCGGCTTCAAGCATCTTTTGTCGCATAGATGGATGAGTTCTAACAGTAAATTTCTCCATCTTTACATTTGTTTGTTTTGTATCGGCAATGCCGCGTTTATAGCCACTCTTAAAACCTTTGTCGTAGCCATTTTCAACTGCCACCATCCAGGTGACACCAATTAACAATGCCACCAAAGTAAATAAGGTGATTGTTACTAACCAACCGTATATCTCATAGTTCATATTTCACCGCTTCCTTGAACTTGTCTAACCAATAGGCTTCAACCATTTTGGCTGATAGCCTTCCTCTAACCTGTTTTGCGCCTATTGCTTTTTTGGCGTGTTTGCGGATTAGAGAAGCCTTTACAAAGTGCTTGCCTTTTGCATCAACATAAGCACCTGATTGTTTGTCATATTTAACTAATTCCAAGTCATTACCTTTTCTAATTCAGCCGGTAACTCAACCGGATCAACATCATTTATCACCTGATAAACAGTGCCGTTTGGATGTATAGATGGTGGTAGCACAACATAACCTTTGTGCTTAATATCTATACCTGGTATTAACTTGCCTTTGAATTGCTTTGTTTTATCGGCAAGGTAATAGAAATGATAACCATTATCTGTTTTAACTGTATGCGTATTAGTAGTTACACATATACGGCGATACTGTTCCCATAAAATCCTGGATGAAATATTGCGTATATCAAAATCTAAAACTACAAGATTTGATTGTGCAATGGCTAAACCAATGTTTAAGTCAGGATCATTTTTAAACCAGTTTTTAACAATTGATTTATCGCTACTTGCATCAAGATAGCCATGCCGTAAAAACTTACAAGGCTCTTTAGATTGTGGCTTTAATGGTAAAACCCACCAACCTTTTTCTAAGTAGGCTACGGCGTTCATTTAGCACCACCAAAAGATAGGTGCATGTAATCCCTGGGATGTAACTTTTTATGATAGATAGACCTATCTGAATCATCTGCATGTATATCAAATTGTATTGGAATAATAAATCTAAATTTAGGATCAATTAAAACTTCATTATCCTTAAATAGATTCTGCAATGTAGTATTCATAACCTGTTTTGGCTCTGTCACTTCTAATATGTCAGCCATAATCTTAACGGTTACCCACACACTAACCTTTTGTTTTTTAATCATTAGTTTGCCGACACTTTATTTCTTAAAGATGTGGCCTGGTCAGTATTTAAATAATCATGTATAGAAATAACATCTGACATCATTTTTTCGTTCTTGATAATTTGATCTTTTACATATTCCTGTGCATCTAATTTTGTATCAAACCAAATGACAGTGTCGTATGTTAGAACTGGATTCTTGGTAACTACATAGTATTGATTATTTAACTCATGGTGCTTGATTGTATATTTCATAATTAACCCTTCCTGGTCAATTGCGTTTGTAAATGCAATTAAACACTAGGGGGCTGACAAATGCAATTGCTTCGGGCGGCGTTTCTTGTGATTTACATCACCCAAAGGCTTTACCCATTGCCGTAAAAGACCCATCAGTGTTAAATGGAATCATCTCCACGCTCACATTGCCACGCTTGATATGCACGATCACCGCACCGGCCTGCCAGTTGGCGTAGCCTTTGGTGTAGGACATCTTTTTTAGGTCACAGGTGTGACCACACTCAACCCCTACTAAAACACGCTCTAATCGGCCATTAAAGGCTTCTGAAGCACATGTGTAGCCCAACCTGTGAGTATGCCCCGAAATTACGGAACGCCCCCACCTTTTACTAAGGTTAAGTGCCGTTTGCCCGGCTATGTTGGATATGACCCCTTCATCCCCATGACATAATACAAAGTTAGTGCCAGGTATGGCATAAGGCTGTTTAGCGTAATAAATGCCTAGATCATCAAAGCGCATAAAATTTGCATACTGTAATTCAGGTAATCCCATAAGCCCTGGGATTCGCTGTAAAGATTTGTACAATCTATCGGAATGATTTGATCTACTGACTACATCAGTTTTTAGATCATAAAGAATGTTTTGGCAGGTAGTCCGGTCATCATCTAGGGTTTGCATAAATGATTCGGCTTTACCATCTGCGAACCTAGAGATAGTATTGAAATCCATCTCATCACCAACATTTAGAACTAAATCAAATTTAAAAGCATTAACTAATTTTTTTAGGTTGGTCACCGCTTCTGAAAAATGAAATGGTACTTGCAAATCTGACACCACTAAGTATTTTGCGTTAAATGATTTATCGCGCTTAATCTTCATCCTCATCTTCTGTCGGATCAATTCGGGGAATGATCTCAGTGGGTTGGTTACCTGGATTGATCCAATCAGGCATAGATGCACCTGGTTCTGTAATTAACCAAAATGCAACATCATGGCTGAAACCTGCGGCTTTAGCCGCTTTAAAAATTTCGTTTAATGTTATGTAATGATTTTCTAGTTTGTTCAATGCTTCAGCCTTGCGTGGCGCACGCCGCCTACGCTGTGGTGCTTTTCTAGGTTTTTTAGTAGCCATAGTCACCAATTTTAGATCATACTAATCCGCGAATAGCACGATCAACGCCTTCTTCTAAACTTATTTTTGGCGTGTAGTAATCGCTCATCATGGTTGGGTCACCTACCCGGTAAGGCACACCTGCCGGCTTGTCGGTCAGTATCCTAAAATTTTGAGCCTTCTTTTCATATCCCAGGGTTTTTAATGCTATCTGTGCCAACTCTAAAAAGGTTGTTGCCCGGCCTGTACAAAGATTGACCGTTTGATTGCAATCATTTTTAACCATAGTGATTACCGCATCTACTATGTCATCAATGTGTATAAAGTCCCTAGTAGTGCTTGCCTTGCCCCAAATGTTAAATGGGTTAGCGTTCATAATAGCGCGTTCAATAATTGATGGAAATGGATAATCTAAATCTTGATCTGTGCCATAACCGCTAAATGGTCTAAGGGTTAATACCTTTGTACCTTCTTCACGCAAGTAATTCATTAACATTTCACCGGTCAGTTTTGACCAACCGTAAGACATATCCGGCCTGCCCATCTTATTGAAGTTAATATCTTTTTCTTTTAACTTACGCTTCTTAGATAATGTTTGTAACTCTGTTGGGTATGCGGCTGATGAAGAAAAATAAACAACATAAGGTTGTTCTGTTCGCATAGCCCAGGTTGCAAATTCAGCATCAATGGCTAGATCAACGGCTAATGCCAATGGTTCATTTTCAATCATCATACGGCCACCAACTACGGCGGCTAAATGAATTACAAGATCGTATTGCTTTTTATCTAATTGAAAGAACTTACGACAATCAACACCGTTTTTTAAATCTACTAAAGTTAGATTAGCGTGTGGCAATGCACGCCTAAAAGCACGGCCAACAAAACCATGTGATCCGGTGATCAAAATATTCATCTATATTTTCTTACTAACTCTGCATACTCAGGGCTTGTAAAATATCTTTGTAGTGTTAATAAATCTTGTTCATACCATTTAGGTTGATTTACCCTGGCGTAACCCTCATCCATTTCAGCCTTGCCTGCTATTGGATGTAAATGCTCAATAATTACATCAGGTAAGTATTTTAGGTATTCTAAATCTAGCCCTAATTGCTTTACAAAATTATCAAAAAATAAATGTACACAACCTGGAAATGTCATTCCTTGTAATGCTTCTACTAAATCCCTACTCATACCAAATGCTGTTGGTAAATTAGAACCTTGCAATAAATCATCACCATAAACTATTCCAGTGTTTTGGCCTAACGCCTGAATAAAGGCTTTATCCCAACCCGGCGTTCTAGGAAGGTGATCATCACCCATGAAAACAAAATAATCATATAAAGGGTACTTAGTAATATCCAATAAATGAACCGCACCGGTATTAAGAGATTTAGCACAACCACCTGTTTTATTTTCAGCCGGTAGTTTTTTGTAGTTCTCACTTTTTGCATACTCATCCCATTTTGGATCATCATTATCTATAATTACATATAGATCAGCCTCAGTATTTGTATCTTTAAAAGCCTGTGCCAAGCGTTCGGCATTTTCAGGCCTACCCCTACTAGGTACAACCACACACATCTTCATGGCCATAGGGTAGGGGATCGGGCTGACTTACTTCTTAGATATTAGAATTTGGTACAGCGTGTCTAACTTTTCTTCAATGCGTGCCACGCGGCCTTCTAGGTTATGGCGGCCATTATTATCAGGCTTCAATTCTGATAAATAATGCTTTACTAGCCATCTAACGGTAGCCACCAATGCGCCTAAAATGGTTACGGTAGATACTGCTAAAGCCGCCCAATCGTTCATGGTCATTTACTATTGATTCCAAATGACTTGTCTTTTGGGTCAAAGTATCTAGCCAAAGGTGCAACTAAAGCACCAGCCAAAATTGATAATTCAGGTTTAACATCTGCAATTAACGCCAATACGGTTGTAACGGTAGCCGCCGCAACGCTTCTTAAATATGACTTGATAATCTCTTTTTGCTTTGTAGTTAATTTCATTCTAATCCTAACTCTTTTATTTTGTTTGTAACTTGATTTTGGTTTAAAGCAATTTCAAAGTGCATATCATCTTTACGCTTCTTGTAATTGCCGCCCCAGGTTAAACCATATTTAGTTATGAGTAAGTTAATTATATTACGCTGATCCTTATTAAATGTATTTGACTTGCCCAATGGATGTTTAATTGCATTTAAGTCAATGGCTGTGCCGGATGCGTGATTACTCAAAATTCTATCTGATCCCCTGGTCTGCCTAAAAGCATAACCCCAATCATCTAGTTGGCCTTGATCTATTGGCTCAACTAATTCATGGAAATCTTTGGCAAAACTTACAAGGATTGGTGCAACGGCTTTAGCACAAGCAAACTTAATTTTTGTACCTGGCACTGCAAAAGTTTCAATGCCTAATGCTTTACGATCCTCACTAGCCGGCCAACCATTAGGGCTAGTGAGTTCTCTTATTGTTGCCATTATTTAAATGCTTATGAAAGCAACAACCGGGCTTCTTCTTGCGTAATTCCTAACTTCTTTAACAGTGCAGATTTGGCTGTTGCTTCAGCCATTTCTTTTGCTTCACGCTCTACGCGCTCTGCCTCAGCCGCTAATCTTGCAGTTTCCATATCTGCAATTTCCGCTTCTGTTAATGGCAAAACTTCTGTAATGCCTGTACTGCAATCAACTACAACCTTTGTAGGTGTCTCTGACATTGTCTTTCTCCTTTGTTAAGCGTTGGATATTCCGTATAGATAAAATGATGAGCCTGTGTCAAATGAACCTGCTGCAAGGCTTAACACTAAACTTGATACTGTCGTGGTTTGGGAATACAAACTTGCTACTGCCCCAATGTAAGCAGTAGTCGCATTGTTTTCACCAACACCAAAACTGCCTATTGGCTTATTAGTGGCTACTGTATAATTAGGCAAGTAAAACTCAGCACTACCAAAAGTGCTTGCCGTTTCTGCTGTACTTGGAACAATGTTATTTATTCTCACATATTGACCCGAAGATGTTCCAGATGTTGCCGCTGCTCCGCTACCTTGTAACCAAGTATTAGAACCATCTGAAGTGCTGCCATTTACCGCAAGTAATAAATCTTGGCGACCAGATGCAGACCTTCTAACTGAAACCCTTAAAACCAAATCCGTATAGGTAGCAGGTATTGCCGAAAAGGTAACAGATGCCGCACTTGATGATAAAACATTTGAACTGATTAAAGTATAGGTTGCCATAGTATCTCCTTAGGCTTTCAAAATTCCGTAGAGTGTTGCGGTTGTGCCTACATCAAAATTACCAGCATCTGATAATAATTTAACAGTAGAAATTGCTGTGGCAGACCTATACAAATTGACTAAACAAGAAGTAAATCCACTTCCATTTTTATCAGATGAAGTATTTGATAAAATTGTTTTGAAAGTAGAGCCAGCATAAGAAAATATATCTATCAAAGATAACGCAGGTATTCCACCAGCAGCACCTGAGCCACCAAAACCCATTAAAGCATTTGGGTTGGCAGTAGAACGATTTGAAACAACAGTGCTTCCATTTGCCCTGATTCCTGTGTATGAATACAAACTAGAAATATCATTATTTAATTCTAATAAAACATTTCCATTTGAAGTAGTAAAAAATGTTACGGCTAACCTTAAATCAGTATAACTAGAACTAATGCTACTGAAAGTTATATTTGCCGCCGCACTACCTAAAGTAGTTGTAGCAATTTTATCGTATGTGGTTGCCATATTATCCTTTGATTCCGTAAAGGGCGAAGGTTGTTGCAGTAGTAAAATAATAAGAACTTGACCAAGAGTGAGCATAAAAAGTAAGCGAAGTTATTGTATTAGTATTCATCCATAAACCGCTACGCAATTCAACAAATCCATTTGCACTATTAGTATCGCAACCATCAAAAATGCGAATAGTTTTGTTTTTTGTAGTGCTTGCATAATCTTGTATATCAATAATAGTTACACCCATTATGTTGGTGTAATTTGCTTGTGGAACTCGGCCATAAACCGGTCTGCTATTTGCTGTTCCAGATGCACTGGCAGTAGAACCATCACCGGCAAGTTCGTGATAAGCATAATTGCTGTTGGTACTATCTGCATTTATCTCCATACCGCCAGAACTTATTGATGTATCTGCTATGTTATTTTTTACAATAGCCCTAATTTGTAAATGTTTATAGGTAGCGGGTATTGAACTAAAAGTAATTGTTCCGCTTGAACCTGTGCCAGTAGCACTAGCAATAGATTCGTATGAACTGGTAGAAGCCGCCGCACCACCGCTATCTAATATCCCAAGAATTAAAGACATTAGGAAATGCCACCAACAATGTACCAACTGTCGGTACTGACTTTAATCAAACTTGCCGCTTTGTATTGAGTTGTAATTACTGGGCTTGTTGCCACTGCGCCGGCTGATGCAATAGTTACACCTGCGCCTTGCGTAATAGATACCGTGCCGGCTGATCCTATTTTAATAACATTTACTACTGAGCCAGTAGTCATTGCCACGCTTGAATAAGGTGGAATTGTAATTGTTGTTGCACCTGTATTTGAATAAGTAATAAGTTTATTATCACCATCAGCCAACACCAATGTATCTGAAGTAGTTGTAACGGCTCTAACGCTTAAATTAGCGATAGCGTTCATTTGAGCCGCCGTTAATACCTGACCAACTGAAAATGTTGCCATCTATCTATACTCCCTAATAAGCCAATAAATCTGAATCTAAAATGCCATCTACGGTAGAGTCTAGCAAAAATCCTACGGCAAAAGGTTGGGCGCAAGTAAAATTTACCATGAAACTTTTAGGGGTTATCTGATAGGTGACACCTGCGATTACGCTATCTGTAATCACATTGCCGGCAGGCAGGGTTTGTGTAACCTGTATAGGGTTAAATATGTCTAAGTTCAAAGCCGCAATAACTCTACTAGGATCAGTTTGACCATACGCATCTACGGTTAATGAGTTTAATTGGATATTTACACCCTGTTCTTTTCGGGAAGCAATAATCATTTGTGCTTGATTAAGGGCATCTGCATCTGATTGCATAATCCCTGATCTGACCCGGCTGTGTTGAAAATAATCATCAATGCTTGTTGTATTGCTATCGGTTTGCGCCACGCCGCCGGTTCTTGTAACGGTAACTTTGTTGATCATTTGATAATCTGAAATATCAAACTCAACCGCTTGATAGGTAATTTCACCCGATCCGGGTATATCGCTAAATTTAGTTAATGCATTGCCGGATAAAGTTATGATGTCGGCGCGTGACAAAAATTTTGCATATCCGCGTTCATCAATATAAAACGCACCCAACTCTGTGCCTTCTACAACCTGGCAGGCAGATAACAATGATCGTGATGTGCCATCATCTGCTTGAACTGTTGTAGTTGCGGTAGTAGAAATATCACGCATACCACCTGGCCAATCTCCGGCATCCAATAAACTTGTAATTCTTTGTGCGGTTGTTTGTCCGGCTGTGCCACCTGTAACAGTTGTTAAAGTTGTTAAATTTAATAACTGAAATCCATCAACACAATTTAAAGTAACATAGGCTGGATCAAATCCGGTTGGGCTTTGGTAATTCCATTCTTGTACATAAAATGAACCTAAGTTATATGTTGTGCCACTATATTCAGCCGTAAATTGAATCTTACGCATAGGTTTAATTTTGCCGTATAAACTTGATGAAGTATTGGCAGGATTAAATTGACCAGTTTCATCAACAAATGTGATTCTTGCAGTACCACCTGTAAATGAATCGGCTGATCTGTTAAAAGCACGCCGAATATAACATTGCGTTACATAATCTGTTATATCAACAACATCTGCGGCGGCAGTACCTAAAACTGAATAATCTAAAGGAGTCAAAGCAGAATCTAATACTAAGGCTGGATCAAAAGATGCGCCGTTTGCAAAATCAATTTTTGCTTTAAATATTGCGGCTGGCATTATCTACCTAAATTAGTTAATTGGGTTACCGACCCTGCTCTGTTTAAATTATACAAAGCATCCT
>Ga0209400_1003416_pt1 | contig 11573 bp, 10 predicted proteins | sample M_130807_EF_Meta_FD_187313 | JGI IMG/M metagenome (GOLD analysis project Ga0209400, IMG submission 187313) | Freshwater microbial communities from Lake Montjoie, Canada to study carbon cycling - M_130807_EF_MetaG (SPAdes) (version 2) | ecosystem: Environmental > Aquatic > Freshwater > Lake... | reverse complement strand
TTTAATTTTTACGAATAAACGCACTGTGACCATATATGATGTCAATATAATAGTGCGACCGGTTCCCAGAGCATTTATGGTCACAAATAAAACCTATAAAATTCAAAAATATTTGTGACGATATATGGTCACAGACTTGTACAATCCAAATCACTCTTATGGTCTCATGCTCACAGACTGCATAATCAGTAAGACATATTATATTCACATCATTTGTGTCTTACCTATTATCGTAACAAATTGACAAAAGTCGGCATTTGCGTTTAAATTGCATTTTTAGCGTAACAGTCGTCGTTATATATCGCACAATAATCACATCTAATACCGTAATAAATATTTCACTCTATATTTTACATCAATATTTCACCAAAAATTGACGTAAAAATTAAAATCTGCGCTCATAGTGAGTCATATTGACGGCGTCGCCGTCGCCAAATCAGTATATTTAGGACAACGGGCTCCGCCCTAACCTTTAGGTGTTGTCCTAAATATAATACACACGCATTATGGTTTCAAGAATAAATCTCGTATTTTATTTTTAATAGCATTTACATCTATATCTTGAATATCATACTTTATTTTATTTATATTTTCTTTATAATTAACTTTATCCACAACTAATTTTGGAATCTTATTTTTAACATTATTATTTCTTACATAATTTTTACATACATCTTTATACATATCACTTTTAATATATGTAAAATATCCTCTCGCTACTTTTTTACTACTTATTATCTTCATCATCTTCAATCTATATGCAACTGAACCAGGCGTTATATTTAATTCTTTACCAATCTCTACTATATCTTTTTCATGAGTACAATATAACTCTTTTACTTTTTCATCTATCTCATCATATATTATTGTTCTCTCCAGAACCATATTATCTATTTTGATTGGATTCTTATAATCAATCCTAGACCATACATATCCACGTACTTTTTCCCATGTATATTTTTTAATATATTCAATCGTTTTATTTCTCTCATCATCTATTGTCTTTTCTTCAACTATCTCTAGAACTTTTAATGGTTTGAATTTTTTAGTGTAAACCGAACCATTCCCATTAAAATGTTGTTCTATCCGTTGTAGCACATTTTGACTTCTACCAATATAATATCTATCATCAATTAACTTTAGAACATACACATAATCTTTCATATCATCTAAATTATTAAAATCACATACATTCATCTCATAATAATTTATTTTTATTGTCTTTATATTATTACTTTTTATTCTTTTTCTTTTTAACATCTACGTTTTCATTTTCTTCCACAAATTCTACCTCCACTTGTTCATCCGTGTTTACATCCATCTGTTTTATTTTTATCCCTTTTATTTCAAACGCGGAATTCGCATTTTTACTCTTAATAACCAAACTTGAACTTGGGACCTTTGTTTTAATAAATTGTTTAAAGTTTTCTACCTTAATATCAAACTCTTTAATTAACTCTTTTTTATCCTGTCTAAACACCATCCATAAATCTGTGGACAATTCACAACCCTCATTATTTGATTCCACATTTTTGTCCCACCAATCATCAAAAATAGAAAAATTAGAATTAACTATATTACTAGTTTCACTTTCTATTATTTCTCTCAACTCATCGTCCATATTTTGAATAATATTCTTTGAAATATTGATGTTCGTATTCAATTCACGAATACTTTTTCGAATATTTTTTATTTTATCATTTATCTTAAACTGTTTCTCTCTCATTGCAGTTAATTCTGACGTATCTACATTCACATCCGCTATTAATTTATACAACTCTTTACATGTATACCACACTATTCTCAATATTTTTTTGGGATCTTCAAAACATGACAAGTTATTAATATACACAATACACTGCGTTGTGTTGATCCACTCATACATTATTGGAGATTTATCCCACTTATCTATCGATGTGTTGAGAGAAACTAACCAACCAAAATGTATATGCGTATTTTTTAATAAATCTTTTTTTATCTTTTCTCTCTGATCAATTGGAACTTTTTTATTATAATTTTTTGCATCTGCCAATATGTCAAACTCTTCAAAATGTAAATGAAAATCACCTTCACCACCTTGCGTGTGTTTATCAATTATTTGAAAACCTTTAAAATCAATAAATGTTTCTGCATAATCATTAAATTGTTTCTCTCCTTCTGAACCTTTGTGGGATGTACTTTTGTTTGTTAATTTTATTACACTTTCTTTTAAATTATCTATCGCCTCCCGATTCAATTTATTCTGAATGTCTTTCTCTTTAAGTAATATATCGTATTTTTCTCTCGCTTTATCCACTTCACACTTTACAAAACCAGCATTTTCTGACTCATAACTCTTTATTTGTTCTCTCAAACTTACTATTACACTTTCTAACTTTTCATTCTGTTTTTTAGCTTGCTCTGCTTGACCTTCATACATTTTTGAAATCTTTTCTTCCATCAACTTTGACATTTCTCTCTGGACCAACAAATCTAACTCCAATTTATCTACCTCTACCTTTGATTCTGCTTTAATTTTTTTGTATATTTCCTCTTGAGATAAAGAAACCGCATAATTTCTACCTTCTACTATACAATTACTGCCAATCTTTATCATCATATAATTCTCACTTGGAGAGAAACTATGAATTATATCTTGTAAGACTTCATCCTCTGGAATTGCTAGGTTTATTAATTTTGTTGCCATTTTTAATATAAATATATTATGTAATAATCTTTATTATATAATAATTAATGATTTAACTTGACTCTATTTACGTCTTGTTGCCTTCTTCTTGCCTTTCTTTGATTTATTCACACGTCTTATTTTACGAACCTTTTTACTTTTTGATCTGTAATTCTTTTTTGTACGCTTTTTATTTACAGATACTCTTTTTCGCTTTGTTCTACCGCCTTTACTAACAAATGACCTAAATGGCCACCACGAGCTTTTTTTTGGGTTTTCTACAACTGTATTATTATTAACTACATTTTTTTGAAAATCTTCAGGTAATGATTCATTTGAACCAGTTGAATCAGTTATACTACTTACATTACTAGTATCTGAATTCCTATCTTCATGAGCAGTTATAAAACTTGAATTTGATGATTCACTAATACGATTAACATTTTTATTATATTGTTCTATATAATTTAAAAATATACCTATAAAATGATAGTCTTTACATTCTTTTCTACCAATATTATTCTGATCTCTATAACCTGTTTTATTATAACCTGTTTTATTATAACCTTTATAAAAGTCATGGTAAAGACTCCAATCTATGTTCATAGGTTTTGATTCTTTATCTCTCGTAATTGTAATCGTAGAACAGTCTTTTCGTACATATGGATTAATCGCCCAATTTATTTCTTTTGTTGTAGCCCTACAATTTGTATTATTTTCACGATTCAATGCACCATGAGTTGTACCTAGTGTGAATATTCGTGTTGCTTGAGACAAAACTTTATGAACTGTCATTTGACCATCTTTTTCTTTATTTCTTAATTCATGGAAACATGGTAATACTACTATTGGTGTATTTTGTGGAAATTGTTTAGAATTTAATTGTGATAAAAAATAACCGGCAGTTTGTTGTGTTCTTATCAAATCAGATACGAATACTCCATTTAAAATATTATTTCCAAAATAACTTGAAAAAAAAAAACCTGCTTTTTGTGATTGAAGTATACCATTATTGTTTATAAATTTCCATAACAACACGTTATATAAAAAATAATCAAATGAGTCGCGTAAAATAGGTTCTGTTAATATTTTTTTAATATCTTTTTGTATAGTGTCGTTTTGAGATCTAACGTTTCCTGGAATATTTTTTTCAGATGTTGATATTACATCAAGCAATGATTTTATTATTAAATTATTGTCATTTTTAATTCCAAACAAATTTGCTATTTTTTCTTTCGTATCTTCATCAACAATATCAATAACATCATCTTCATCATCATCATCATCATCATCATCATTGTTCAATGATATTCTATTAATAGTACTTATCCTAATCTCGTCTTGGTTTTCATCTTCTATCCTCTTAATATTTTCTGGCAAATCTAAAATTTTTTTTAATTTTATTAAATGGACTATCTCTATGACATTAATTATACTTTTTTTTTTTAAATTAACTATATTGTCGTAATCTTTATTATTTTTAATGAATCCTATCAAAATACTATATACTATTTTTTCTATTCCAGTTCTAATTTCAATAAATTGGTCGTCTGAATCAATGTAATCCAATATATTATTTATATAATTTTTGTCTCGACGTCTTAATTCGGCTTTTATATCCGAAAGGTTTTTTTTATTATTCGAAAGGTTTTTATAAATATTAATTATTTTTTTATCAATATTATTTTCATTATCACTTTTGCCATCTAATAATTTTATTTCTTTTAAATGATCAATTAAAATTGTTATGTAAATGTATATTGAAATTTTAAATTCATCAGCAATGTCTTGTGACACACTTTGTGAATGAATATAAGACCTAGTTTCTAAAAGATAATAAAATATTATCTTTATAAAAAAAACTACTATAATATTAATATTATTATTATTATTATTATTTCCTAAGATTTGGTATTCTGTGTTTGTATTAATATTATCTATAAAGTTACTAATAGTTTCATGATATAAATTTTTATTTAATTCAAAATTCATAATAGAATCTTTTTTTAATAACTCATTAATTTTTTCAATATATTTTTCACCGGTTAATTCTGTGTTTGTTTCTAACTTTAATTTCTGCCAAAAACTTTTTTTATTATGATCAGAAAACCCGTGACGTACAAAATATAAATCTAACGGTTTTTGTATATCATTTATATCATTTATATCATTTATATCATTTATTTGGATTTTTGATTTAAAATTAGAATTGAATGAATTAATACTACATGTAATTATTTTTTCATTAAATTCTTTCAATTCTTCTTCTTTTTTTAGTGATGGCAGCGATGATGATGGTTGTGATGATGATGGTTGTGATGATGATGATGATGATGATGATGATGGTTCTGGTGCTGGTTCTCTTGGTGTAACCCAATAAGATTTTTTTTTTTTGCGTGTCTTTGTATCACCGTCATATATTAATGATAATTCTAATTGAAGATTTTTATCATTAGTTTTTGAAATAGTTAATTTCAATATCGAACCGTTACAAAATCTTGTTTTTTTATCTATTGGTTGGGTGCCATCGTTTACTAATTTATTAAAACTATCTACAATATACTCTTTGAATCTATTTTGATGACCAAAAAATATATAATTAAGACTATCATTACTAATACTCATATTATTATTATTAATCCTATTATATAAATAATAATATTATATTTATTTACGTTTACTAAATTTATGCTTTTGTGATTTTTTTGATTTTGTCTTTCTATTTTTACGTTTTTGCGTTTTTCGTTTGTTCTTCTTTGTCCTATTTCTTTTATTACCGCCTTCTTCAAAATCAGGATCTTCATTTTTAAATTCATAATCATCATGAACAAGAGCTGAATTATAACTCGCATTTGGTAGTATATTTAAAGGAGTTTTGTTTAATTTATTTATTTCGTCCAATTTATTAAAAAATATACCTAAAAAAGTATTTTTTCTACAAAAATCTCGGTTCCTTTGACTATAATATTGTCTATCCCAATGTATTTCATCTCTATATCCATATTTATAAAAATTCAAATATAAGATCCAATCGATTGGTATTTTATCTCTCATTGTACTTGTACATGGTGGGTTCTCTAATTTTAAATATCTACAATCTTCAAACCTAGCATAGTTTTTATATTCTTTTGCAACTTCATAATATGGATTCAAGACATCGTCTTTATATATATCATTTAATGACTTATTTTTTATATTAGTTACTATATAGTTAATATTACTCACACTAGTTCTTTGCATTTGCATATTTTGTATATTGGATTTTAACGTTGCATCTTTATTATCCATTTTTTCATCATTTCTACAATTCGTTCTCTCATCATTTCTTGATGAGTATTCGCCAGCTCTACCTACTATTTCATGTAAACATGGTAATACTATTATTTTGGTTATTTTATCACAAAAACTCGATAAAAAATAACCTGCTATATCTTGACACCATTTCATATCTGAAACAAAAACGTTTATCTTATTTGATTTCATCTTTGTTTCAAATTCTTCGCCTTGCTTTTTTATATAGGCAAACGGTACCTCTAATTCGTCTATTATTTTTTTTAACATTTCAACCTTTATATCATCTGAATCTAATGGAAATTCTGGATTTTCTTTATTTTTTATATTTTTAAATATGTCTTTTACTTTTTCTTCTTCTATTATTTTTTTATTTATAAGATTTTTTATTGGATCCCAATCAGCTACACTATTTGCGTCATTAATATTTATGCTTTGATAAAATTTAACAGATATTTTTAAATTGTATTTATTATTATAACTGTTTTCTTGTAAATAGTTTGATGTACCTTCCTCTGACATTCCATCTGGTGGGTTTGGATCAAAATTTGTTGATTTTTTTCCAGGTGACAAATGTTTACCAAAATAAAATAAATCATTTAATTCATTCAAATCACTATCACTATAATTTTTTAATGGTGGTAATATATAAAAAAATAATTTCAAACTATCTGGAATTTCTACTTTTTCATTTATTTTAAAATTTAATTTAAAAGATTCTAATTTAATTGCTATATCTGTTATATATGTATGGTTTTTTAATAATTTTAGACTAACTAGTCTCTCTTTTGATAATAGTGATTGCTTATCTTTGTCACCAAAATAACCCAAAGAATCATCAGAATTATTGGAATCAATAGAATAAGAACTAGGTGCTTGAACATGGGATAATGTCACTTGAAATAAATCATTTTCCTTTATATCAATATTAATCTGTAAATTAATTGGTTTTATAAAATATTCATAAAATCGTTTTTTACCTACAAAAAATATATTATTTTCATTCATATTATTTTCATTCATCTTATATTAATTATATATTTTAATTCAATCTTAATTGATTCATATCTCTCTGTGTATTTAACAACATGTTTATTTTTATTATCTCATCATTTATATTTTGTGTTGAAATTTTTGCTAATCTTGTTACACCATAACTATGCGTCTTCTTTAATATTTCTTCATTTTCTAATAATTCAACGGATTTATTTTCTATCATTTCGTTTAAATACTGTTCATCACTTACAAATATCTGATTACGATATGCTATAATCGATAAAATCAATAATGCCAACATTATAAAGTATTTATTTGTACTTCTCGTATCATAACTTATATCATGTATCATTATTTCTACTACACCTACACTAAATGCAACTACTAACGCCAAATAAAATTTACCTAAACTATGTCTTATATACATTGGTGTAGTCGTTGTCACAACACTGACTAAAAAATATTGAATCAAAATTGTGGCGACTACCAAAAAAGCGAGTGTTTGAGAGAATTTCATTTGTTTTATGGATATGGATATTTGTTTGATGTATATTATATCTATAGATTTTTATGTAGTTTTATATTTCTAAAACCACATAAAATAGTTTATTGGTTGGGTGTTCTTGTGTTTATTTTTTACTGTATCTTTTTGCTGTTCTTCTTCTTTTTGAATGTTTTTTGCCACCTTTTTTGCTAGTAGATGATCTTGAAGAAGATATTGAAGAAGTTCTGGATCTGGATCTGGATCTGGATCTGGATCGTGAAGATGTTCCAGATAAGTCAGATATTCTACTCATTGCTTCAAAAAAATTAAATCCTAATACTGCGTCAAACCCATGAGGAACACCACTAGTGTAACCATATGGAGATACTACATATGATACATTTTCAAATATATTCATTCCATTTGATTTATGTTTAAAAATACCAATATACACTACTTTCAAGTTTTTATCTCTTATTCTTATGTCTTCTATATAATATTTTTTACCTGGTGTTAAATCTTCTATTCTTTTATTTATCAACATTTTGGGTAATTTTTTATATTCGGAAAATGTTATTATTGTCATTATATATATTATATATATATATATATATATTTATTTATACAATTAAATAAAGATATTATTTTATAGTTGCTAAATTTTTTTATAAATCGTCATTTAATCTATGAGATGATCTAGAGGATAATGATCTTTGTGAAGATAGGGATGATCGTCTTGATGATGAACGTGTTGAACGCGAATTACTAGAGGATGATCTAGACACATGTTTTCTCGAAGATCTAGAGGAGGATAATGACGAACGCTGTTTTGATCTATTGTTAAATTTATCACGCACTTTTCTATAATCTTTTCCAAAAAATGATACATTTGGCGTACTTTCGTGCGGTTCCGCTTTTTTCCCGCGTATAAAATCCTCCAACTCTTTCATTGTAATTTTTTTATTTTTAATGTCTGTTTTGGTAGGTGTTGGATCTACTACTTCATAATATTTTTCTACGTTGCCAAATATTTCACCTGGTTCTCTGCGATGTTGTGAAGTTTTCACTAAATATTTGACTTCTTCGAATCTGTAATTATATAATACTGAATTATCATTGTAATACATTACTGGTTTTACATATTTTCCAACATAAACAGGATTTGTTTTATTTCTTATATCACGTATATAATACAATTTACCTGGTTCTAGTGCTCTGCCTGATACGGAAGCTTTTTTGGGTAATTTTTCAAATTGCTCTATAGTGATTATTTTCATTATATATATTATTGGTATTTTAATGTTTTCGTGATTTTTTGTTGGACTGTTTATTTGTAAAACATATTAGAATATTGACAAAGTACTAAAATTGTTGTGTAAATATGATATAGGTCAAAAACAAACCTACAAAATTCTTGGAAAACAAATCCAATATATTATAGAATGTATTTTTAATATGATATGGTAATAATGCAATGACACCATACAACGACCAAAAAAACAAAAAGTAAAAATATATTTTATATCCATCATTTGATAATATTGCATATTTTGAATAAATGATATAATAGTAAATTAAAAATGGTATAAATCCTATTACAACTCCTAATATTATTGGGATTACATTTATTTCACCTAAATATCCTAATAAAAGCATTAACCAATTTAATATTAATACAGTCATTATAGGTGTGAAATTTTTATGAAATAAATCGAAAAACTCTAGTTTATCATTTGAATTACTCTCTCTGTAATGTAAATATATCAAATATAAAATCAATTGTATTAACATGGTTGGTGTTGTTATTGCCCAATCAAAATATCTTTTTGATGTTATATTTTTTACATTATTAAAATTAAAATACAACCATAAATAGAAATAGCCTTCTATTATTTGAACTATTAATTCTAGTGCTAATAACTGTTTTATTAAAAAATATTTTACTGGGATTTTCACTAATAAACCTATAATCTCTATTAATCCTGTTATACCTTGTATTATGATGGATATTATCAATGTAAAAAACACATTTGATTTGTTCATAAATAAATTACTACTATATTACTACTATATTACTACTATATTACAACTATATTAATTTTTTTCTATTGCCACCTCTTTTGCTATTTTTCGAATTATTTTTTCTTTGTTTTTCTCTCCGTTTGCATGAATACCACCACCCATTGTTTCCATAATTATTTTGTTGTATTCATCTGATTTTTTCGATTCTGGATTCATACATTGAGGGTATTTATTTTCATACTCTGGTAATAATTGTAGATTCTTTGAAACAACACTGCTTATTACACTCTTGATATGTTTTTTATCGTCTTCTTCTTTCTGCCATTCGTCATCCTCTTTCACGTATACTATCTCTCTCTTTTTATCTGTACAATGTAGCGGACGTTGTGTTACGTCCAAAGCATTCAGATTTTTAATGATGATATTGGAAACTCCATCCACGTAACCTAGCTTTCCCATATTCTCCAAATCGGAGAGCTGGAGAGAAATATTATCAATAAACTCGGAAATATTCATTGCATCTTTGCACGTTTCGTTCAAAAACACTTGTAGATTGAATGTCTTGTTGTTACTATTACAAGTATTGTTACTATAATTGTTTGTACCGTTTTTTATTATTTCTAACAATTCCGCATTCTGTTTTACTAGTATCATGATAAGATCTTTGTCACATACCATTGTTGTTTCTTTTGTATCATTTACTTCATCATCATGAACAACAATATCATTACAAATTTTTTTATGACGATATAACCCTGTTCTTTCTTTATAGGATTTACCGCAATTACACCTAAACATGGAACTTTTTTGTTGATTATTGTTGAAATTTGTTGAATTTATATGTTTAGATGTATTTAGATGTCTTTTATATTGGCTATATCGTGACGTATTATAGTCACAATTATTGCAACAAAATTTTTCCGAACTTTTAGGAACTGAACTTTTCAACATATCTGTTATATTGTCAACATAAAAAGTTCCTAAAGTAATAACGCAAAAAAAATTATCGTAACAAATTGAAAATTATTTTTTTTGCGCCCTTACGCTAATTTTCAATTATGGTCACAAAACACGTTTTTTTCGGGAAAAGTTTTCCGTATTTTGAAAAATGGACAAAAATAAATGTCCATTTTTTGATTTTCCAAAAAAGTTTTGCAAAATTTTTCGTTGTTTTAAATAATAAATTGGATTTTTAACTTAAAGAACGACAATTTATTATTTTCTGGATTTTTTATATTTTCTTGACTTTTTTGATTTTTTATATTTTCTTGACTTTTTTGATTTTTTATTTGTTTTTCTTCTTTTTCCTCCATTTCTTCTTTTTCCTCCATTAGTAGGTTGAGTAGGTTGAATAGGTTGAGTAGGTTGAGCATTTATCTCGTTTTTTTCGATTATTTGATTTTTTATATCTGTTAATATTCCCTGTGGTAATATTTTATCCTTATTTTTGTATATATGACATTTGGAACTTACAGGTGGATAAATAACAAATTGTTTTTCTAGTTCAGGAAATAAGTCTTGTTTAATACGTTCGTCAGTATTATTATTAATTAATATTGCACTATAATCTTTAATATTTGGTTGTATTATATTCTTGTAATTTTTTATCATTTTTTGATTAGCATCAATACTTAATAATGTAAATGTATTATTTTTAAACCTTGTATTTTGCACAAAATTATTTATAAACAATATTTGCTTATTTTCATTATTGTAATAATTAACCGACATACTACCATAGTCATCAAATATTAAATCTATAATATATTCACTTTCTGCAATATTCCTTAGATCATTTTTTAAATTGATAAGTTTGGATGGGAAATTATTAATCAATGTTTTTATTTCTTCTTTATGTATTAAAAATAAAAATTTTTCACTCATTATATATATATATATATTAACAATATATTAATTTTTTTCTATTGCCACCTCTTTTGCTATTTTACGAATTATTTTTTCTTTGTTTTTCTCTCCGTTTGCATGAATTCCACCACCCATCGTCTCCATGATTATTTTGTTGTATTCATCTGATTTTTTCGATTCTGGATTCATACATTGAGGGTATTTATTTTCATACTCTGGTAATAATTGTAGATTCTTTGAAACAACACC
>Ga0209400_1003413_pt1 | contig 11579 bp, 10 predicted proteins | sample M_130807_EF_Meta_FD_187313 | JGI IMG/M metagenome (GOLD analysis project Ga0209400, IMG submission 187313) | Freshwater microbial communities from Lake Montjoie, Canada to study carbon cycling - M_130807_EF_MetaG (SPAdes) (version 2) | ecosystem: Environmental > Aquatic > Freshwater > Lake... | reverse complement strand
AAATTAAATTGTGGATACAATTATATTACCACTCTAAATAATCTACCACAAACACTTAGATATTTAGATTGTTGTAATAATAAAATTACTAGTCTAGATAATCTCCCACTAACACTAATAAAATTAGATTGTTCTTGTAATAATATTACATCTTTAGAAAATCTTCCACAAACACTTACAGAATTAAATTGTTCTCATAATTTTATTAGTAGTCTAGATAATCTACCATTAACACTTACAGAATTAAATTGTTATAATAATCAAATTACAAAATTAGATAATCTTCCATTAACACTTGAAATATTAGATTGTTCTAACAATCATAATACTAGTCTAGATAATCTTCCATTAACACTTACATATGTAGATTGTCGTACTAATAAAATTACTAGTCTAGATAATCTTCCATTAACACTTACAAAATTATATTGTGGATACAATAATATTACTAGTTTAGATAATCTTCCATTAACACTTATATATTTAGATTGTTTCTTTAATGAGATTGCCACACTAGATAATCTACCATTAACACTTAAATATTTATATTGTCATAGAAATCCATTACAATATGATTTTGAACCTACAATAGAAAACATAAGAAAACACAATAAACCATAAGAAAAAATTGAAATTTAGTTTTGTTTGTATATTTTTTATTATAATAGAAAACATAGAAACAATATCGAACAAATCAAAAACAATGGACTACTCAAATATTACTGAATTAAATTTATCTAATAAAGGATTAACAAAATTACCGGATTTGAGTATCTATACTAATTTAAAAAAATTATATTGTTGCAACAATGAGATTACCACGCTAGATAATCTACCACAAACACTTACATATTTAAATTGTTCTTATAATAAAATTACTAATCTAGATAATCTTCCATTAACACTTATAAAATTAAATTGTGTCTGCAATAAAATTACTAGTCTAGATAATCTTCCACTAACACTTACAGAATTATACTGCTCCTGCAATAAGATTGCCACTCTTGATAATCTTTGTAATGGACTTACAGAATTAGATTGTTCAAACAATAAGATTGCCACGCTAGATAATCTTTCATTAACACTTACAGAATTAAATTGTTCTAATAATAATATTGTTAAGCTAGATAATCTTCCATTAACACTTACATATTTAAATTGTTCTAGCAATCATATTACCGCTCTAGATAATCTTCCATTAACACTTACAAAATTATATTGTAGTTATAATAAACTTGCTAGTTTAGATAATCTTCCATTAATACTTACAATATTAGATTGTTCTAGCAATCGTATTACTAGTCTAGATAATCTTCCATTAACACTTACAAAATTATATTGTTCTCGTAATCCATTACAATATGATTTTGAAACTACATTAGAAAACATTAGAAAACACAATAAACCATAAGAAAAAATTGAAATTTAGCTTTGTTTTTATATTTTTTATTATAATAGAAAACATAGAAACAATATCAAAAAAATCAAACACAATGGACTACTCAAATATTACTAAATTAGATTTATCTAATAAAGGATTAACAAAATTACCAGACTTAAGTATCTATACTAATTTAAAAAAATTATATTGTTCTTATAATAAGATTACCACTCTAGATAATCTTCCATTAACACTTACATATTTAGATTGTTATAATAATGAAATTACAAGTCTAGATAATCTACCATTAACACTTACAGCATTATATTGTCATTATAATCGTATTAGTAGGCTAGATAATCTTCCATTAACACTTGAAATATTGGATTGTTCTATAAATAATATTACAAGTCTAGATAATCTACCTCCAACAATAATAGAATTATATTGTTCCTGTTGTAATATTACTAGTCTAGATAATCTTCCATTAACACTTGTAGAATTATATTGTAATAGAAATCTTATTACTAGTCTAGATTATCTCCCATTAACACTTAAAAAATTAGATTGTTCTGAAAATAAAATTACATCGTTAGATAATCTTCCTAATACACTTACAGAATTAAGTTGTTCTAGCAATAATATTACATCGCTAGATAATCTTCCTCATACACTTACACAATTATATTGTTTTTATAATAAAATTACTAGTCTAGATAATCTTCCATTAACACTTACAATATTAGATTGTTCTTATAATCAAATTGCTACACTAGATAATCTTCCATTAACACTTACAGAATTATATTGTTATCGTAATCCATTACAATATAATTTTGAACCTACAATAGAAAACATTAGAAAACACAATAAGCCATAAGAAAAAATTGAAATTTAGTTTTGTTTTTTTATTTTTTATTACAATAGAAAACATAGAAACAATATCAAAAACATCAAAAACAATGGATTATTCAAATATTACTGAATTAGATTTATCTAACAAAGGATTAACAAAATTACCAGATTTGAGTATCTATACTAATTTAAAAAAATTAAATTGTTCCAATAATGAGATTACCACTCTAGATAATCTTCCACTAACACTTAAAAATTTATATTGTTATAATAATAAAATTACTAGTCTAGATAATCTTCCACTAACACTTACAGAATTAATTTGTGGATACAATAATATTAATAGGCTAGATAATCTTCCTCCAACACTTAGAAAATTAAATTGTTCTATTAATCAAATTACTAGTTTAGATAATCTTCCTTCAACAATAATAACATTATATTGTTATAGCAACCTAATTACCAGTTTAGATAATCTTCCATTAACACTTATATATTTATATTGTTTTAATAATAAAATTACAAGGTTAGATAATCTTCCTTCAACTATAAAAGAATTAGATTGTTCTCACAATAATATTATTAGTCTAGGTAATCTTCCTCTAAAACTTACATATTTAAATTGTTCTGCTAATCCATTGCAATATAATTTTTATCCTACTTTAGAAAATATAAGAAGACGCAATAAAACACACTAAACCATAAGAAAAAAATTGAAATTTGATTATGTTTTTGTGTATTTTTTATTATAATAGAAAAAGTAGTAAACAGATAAAACAGATGAAAACAGATGAAAACAGATGAAAACAGATGAAAACAGATAAAACATAATGGATTACGCAAATATTACAGAATTAGATTTATCTAATAAAGGATTAACAAAATTACCGGATTTGAGTATCTATACTAATTTAAAAAAATTATATTGTTCTTTTAATAAAATTACTAATCTAGATAATCTTCCTCCAACAATAATAGAATTATATTGTGTCTGCAATAAAATTACTAGTCTAGATAATCTTCCTCCAACAATAACAAAATTATATTGTTCTAAAAATCTAATTACTAGTCTAGATAATCTTCCTCTAACACTAATATATTTAGATTGTTCTATGAATAAAATTACTAGTTTAGATAATCTTCCTCCAACAATAATAACATTATATTGTTATGGCAACCTAATTACCAGGTTAGATAATCTACCTCTAACAATAATAGAATTATATTGTTATGGTAATCCATTACATTATAATTTTGAACCTACATTAGAAAACATTAGAAAACATAAGAAAACATAATAATAAAATTGAAATTTAGTTTTGTTTTTTATATTTTTTATCACAATAAAAATAAAACATAATGGACTACTCAAATATTACTGAATTGAATTTATATAATAAACGATTAACAAAATTACCAGATTTGAGTATCTATACTAATTTAAAAAAATTATATTGTTCGTTTAATAAAATTACTAATCTAGATAATCTTCCATTAACACTTACAAAATTAGATTGTTCTGAAAATAAAATTACATCGCTAGATAATCTTCCACTAACACTTACAGAATTAAGTTGTTCTTATAATCTTATTAATAGGCTAGATAATCTTCCATTAACACTTACAGAATTAAGTTGTTCTTATAATCTTATTAATAGGCTAGATAATCTACCACAAACACTTACATATTTAAATTGTTCTGGTAATAAGATTGTCAAGCTAGATAATCTTCCACTAACACTTAAAAATTTATATTGTTCTTTTAATCAAATTACAAGTCTAGATAATCTTCCATTAACACTTACAGATTTAGATTGTTCTAGCAATCATATTACTAGTCTAGATAATCTTCCATTAACACTTACAAAATTATATTGTGGATACAATAATATTACTAATTTAGATAATCTTCCATTAACACTTACATATTTAAATTGTTCTAGCAATCATATTACTAGTCTAGATAATCTTCCATTAACACTTACACAATTATATTGTTTTTATAATAAAATCACATCGCTAGATAATCTTCCACTAACACTTACAGAATTAAGTTGTTATCGTAATCCATTACAATATAATTTTGAACCTACATTAGAAAACATAAGAAAACATAATAATAAAATTGAAATTTAGTTTTGTTTTTTATATTTTTTATCACAATAAAAATAAAACATAATGGACTACTCAAATATTACTGAATTAGATTTATCTTATAAAGAATTAACAAATTTACCGGATTTGAGTATCTATACTAATTTAAAAAAATTAAATTGTTCCAACAATGAGATTACATCACTAGATAATCTTCCATTAACACTTACATATTTAGATTGTTATAATAATAAAATTACAAGTCTAGATAATCTTCCATTAACACTTACATATTTAGATTGTTATAATAATAAAATTACAAGTCTAGATAATCTTCCATTAACACTTACAGAATTATATTGTCATTATAATCTTATTAGTAGTTTAGATAATCTACCACCAATACTAACATATTTAAATTGTTCTAGAAATCTAATTACTAGGCTAGATAATCTTTCATTAACACTTACAAAATTATATTGTTCCGGCAATCCATTACTATATGATTTTATACCTACTTTAAAAAAAATAAGAGAACATAATAAAATATAAGAAAAAACATAAAAATTATATATTTTTTATTTGTAAAACTATATATAATGTCTATTCAACTAAATCAATCTTATAATATTGCTACAATCGCCCATAATGCCGGGTTTAGCATTTATAACCTGAATTCTATTATACATTTGAAAACACGTAATATAGGTTCTATTAAATTATGTTCTATTTTAGCTCGTAGTAATATTATAGCATTAGTAGGTGATGGAAACGGCAGAAATTCATTTGGTTCTAGTAATACTGTATATATATGGGATGAACTTAATAAAGAAAAAATTATAAATATTGAGTATAAAACTCATATTACTAATATTCAATTCATAAGAGATTCACATTTTATAGTATGTTTAAGCAATATGATATATATTTATAAATGTTTGACAAATACCAACAATAAATTTGGTATTGAACTTTCACTAATAGAAAAATTAAATACTTATGATAATCCTAATGGTATTTTTGAATATGATAAACTAGATGTATTTAATAATTACTCAATATCTTATATTACATTAGGTAATCAACAAGGACAAATATATTATAATACACTATTAACTAATACAAAAGTATTAGGTAATACACTATTAACTAATACGAAAGTGTTAGGTAATACACTATTAACTAATACGAAAGTATTAGGTAATACACTATTAACTAATACGAAAGTGTTAGGTAATACACTATTAACTAATACGAAAGTGTTAGGTAATACACTATTAACTAATACGAAAGTATTAGGTAATACACTATTAACTAATACGAAAGTATTAGGTAATACACTATTAACTAATACGCCAGTGTTAGGTAATACACTATTAACTAATACGAAAGTATTAGGTAATACACCAGTGTTAGGTAATAAATTAGATTTTTGCAATGCTAAAACTGATGCAATATTAATAGCACATAAATCGCCTATTGTATGTTTGGCTATAAATGGGTATTTAGTTGCTACTGCATCAGCTTATGGAACACATATTCATATTTATGATATGCTTAAGAAAACTCAAATTCATAAATTGCGAAGAGGATTTACAAGTTCTAATATTAATGGATTATTATTTTCGTGTGATTCTACATTTATAATATGTTATACAGATTTCTCTATACATAGATTTAATCTTACAACACCAGAAAAAAAACATATTAGCTATGAATTTGAATTGCCTTTAAATATGAAAATTAGTTGGTTGGATAATAATAATTTTGAATTTATTATACTATATAATGGCTGCAATACGATTTCAAATACGATTTCAAATAAAAATTCAAAATATTTTTGGAAATCTATGAAAATTATTGATGATGTATTTACTTTAACAGGATTCGGTCATTTATTAAAACCCGATATATATGATTTATTTAGAATAAATACTAGTTTATGAATTCCAATCACTTATGCCACCTACATAATGCATGGTATTATAAAATCCTAAACCGGTTAACTGCATCCATAATTTCTCGGCAGCGGTGCATTTTGGATTATAGCAATATATGATTATAGGTGTAGTTGAATTTGAGCCTTTAGGAAAAATCCGCATAACTTCTGCAAGAGTCCATTTATGGCTAGCAGGTAGATTCACGGCACCTGGTATATGATCCTTTTTGAAATAGGATTCATCTAGAGCATCTACTATTACCACCTTCTCCTGACTTTTAGACTTTGCCGAAATCATTTTCCGCACAAAGGCCTTATCTACATTACAAAATATTTGATGTGTGTATATACGAGAATCCCATTTTTGTTTTTTTGTTATCCAATATATAATGTGAAAATGCCGGGAATATACATTTCCATCTTCTGCTAGATATACCTGAGGGCAACCAACCCATACGTCCACATTACCTTTTGCATCTGTCTTTACAACACCACTATTTTGCAATTTATCATATGCATTGGCAAAATGTTGTATCGGTTTTGTAAAATCTTTGCTATTCGTAGCAAAATAGAATAATGTAGTGTTAGGTTTAAGACCTTCAAGCAGAACGTGTTCTAATTGATGATGTTTAGATTGTGGATTTGCTCGTAATGTGGCATCATCGGGCAAGAATGTACGGAGATGAGTATCACCACTACGGAGTTTATATAACCCGGATTTTTTGGATATTTTACGAGTGGTACAAACCTCACACGGCGCCTTTTTTGTTTTCATAGTTTTCATAGTTTTCATAGTTTTCATAGTTTTCATAGTTTTCTTAGTTTTCATAGTTTTCATAGTTTTCTTAGTTTTCATATTTTTTCGTTGCATTATCTTAATTAGTATATCTTAATTAGTATATACTAATATATTTATTTATGAATCTATTACATCAACCAAGAAAACAAATGCAATAAAAAATGCAAAAAATGCAATAAATACAATAAATAAGCTAGAATTAATCCAACAAGTCTATCTGGCACTAGATTATATTCATAAATCTTGAAATAATCGGTGAACTAGGTAATTCTCCTGCAAATCGTAATCTAACTACTTCCGCCCAGATAAGTAATCCAAATCCTACTTTTGCTATTACATCTAGAATATTATAACTCATATTTTTAGCTGTATTTGGTAAGAAATATACTATTCCATATAATGCCCATACTATTATGAATACCGTAAATATCGATTTATTCTTTATTACATCACCATACCATTGCCAGATATACCAAAATAGCGCAATAAATGGAATAAAACCTAGAATACAACCTAGCAGATGGTTAATTCTTCCAGTTTCACCTAGAAAACCAAATACTAGCATCGCGAAATTTAAAAGAATTATAATACCTAGCCGATCATATTGAAATTCCACTACGGCTGGTTTATTTTTATCCCTCCTATATTCCAATGTGGTATCTAATGCGGTATCTAATGTGGCATCTAATGTGGCATCTAATGTGGCATCTGTTGATGTATTCTTATTCTTTAGGTATTGTAAATATAGAGTAAATGAAATAAGTAATAACGGTGTAGTCGCAAACCAATCTAGATATCGAAAATGCGTAAGACCACTATAATTAGGTTGATTTATAAAGCCCAGTAAATTATTATAGGCAACACTTGCAATTATATTGACTGTAGTTTCAATAGCTAGAATATATTTCAATGCTTGATAACTAGCTGGAAAATAGCTAAATACTTCAAAAGCAGTGAGGGCACTTGAACCAGCTAGAAATATATACGCAAAATAAAAAGATACCTCAAATAATGAAAACATTCTTATCTATAAGTAATTTATATCTTAACAATCTAATTTTTTCATTAGATATTTTTCATTAGATATTTTTCATTAGATATTTTGCATTGCATTATGTTTCACAATTAATCAAGAATAGCAAATAAATAAAATAATCTATTTGAAAAAACAAAAAACAAATCTATTTGAAAGACTAAATTAACTTTCTAGAGTGCATTAAACACTTTTATCATATTCTCGGTTTCCTGATTAATATATCCCGTGCCACTACGAACTGTTTCCAAGATTTTCTCTACACATTCGCTAGAGACATAGATTTCTGCATTGCTGCTCTTCCTACCGCGACCTGCTCGGCTCATTAATTGATATAGTGTATTTAGACTATGTGTCATTGCAAATTCTGGCGTGATAATAACACCACCTATAGGATAATCTGTTCCATAGCAAATGCTAGAATCAGATACTAAGGTTTCAACATTACGTAAGCTAGTCATTTCCAATGCAGTATTTAAATAATCCTCATCTTCATCTGGCGCGGTATTTGGGGATGCATAAAAGCAGACACCACTCAATAGCCCTAGTTTCAAGTCTTCGGTGATATGAAATTCATCTAGCATATTGGCATCTAGAGTATTAGGAATTCGAAATTTAGCGGAATTCACTACTGCTAGAGCGTGTTTAGAATATTTATTGATATGTGCACGGGTATTAATCTGGCAATCATCCGGATAAACAAAGCTAGGACGAGAATCCGCGTGTTCACTTAATTGCTTAGAAAGTGCATCAGGATTTTTAATCTTCTTTTCTAATGCATCACGACCAGCCTGCCAAGCGTCTATACATTGTTCATAATAACTCTGTAATCTAGCAATAGAAGTAATTTTCTTTTTAACATCATCTAGCAGACTAGAATAACTATCTTGCAAGAATGTTCGAGGAGTATTTGAAGCAATTAGATTAAGATATGGAAATCGCCACGCCTCTTTTGTTCCCAATTGGCTGAAATCAATATCGGTTATGGCTACAGATACATTCTCAGCTACATTATCACTATCAGCCACATTCTCGACTACATTATCACTATCAGCCATATTCTCGGCTACATTCTCACCATCTGATTCTTTCGATTCATTATCAGTGTCATCAGTTTCATATTCAATAGGTTCACCACTACATATTTCTTCAATCTCGGAATCATTTAATTCCAACATAGCTTTCAAAATATCTAGGCTAACTGTTCGAATCTTATCTGGAAATAAGTTATCTACATCATTAAAAATTCGCATTATCCGCGGTACTTTTGCTACAAATTGTTTATTTTCAAAACCAATTGCGCAAGCGCGTTCATAGAGTTCTTTAGTACTAATAGGTGTATATAGTTTTCCAAGAAATGGATTATTATTGATATGGCTTATGGCACGTGCTAATTCATCTTGAGTTCGAATACCTAGATGCGGCGTGATAATACTACCATCAAACTTTCGCAGATTACAACAACTATATATTTCGGCACTAGTATTATCAATAAATTCCGCATCTGGAAATCGCGTACGATGATGTTCGATAAATACCTGCGCTTTTTCAGGTTCATAAGGTAATGTGGCACTTGAAAATATCGACCATTTAGGCGCGTTTTTCATTACCGCCATATTTACCTTTAACTGTGGTGAATCGGCGGATTCAGCGTGCATAGTGGGTTCATCGTGTAATAGAATAAACCGCTTGCTAGCATTAGGTGCATTTTGTAAAATCTTCAATGCAATATCTGTAGGGCAAATGATAACCAACCTATCTTTAAGGGATTTACAGGTATCACTATTTGAAAATCGCATATCTACATCTACACAATCACGATCTTCATCCATTTCTTTTTTAGCTTTTAGTAGTACTTTTTTAGCAATTTCAGAATTGTTAGGTATATTTCGTTTGGCACCGATGCCAAATGGATAATTGGCGTGATAGAGTAGTTGCCCCCAGCGTAAAATTACCGGATTAACATCACAAGTCGCGATAACTTGCAAATCACCAAATACACTAGGAAATTTCTTGCGAAGTAATTCTACAACGGCGGCAATATTGATTATACTGGACGTTTTACCCGAATTAGTCATAGTACGATAGAACATCATAAATCCATTTTTTAAGAATTCTTTAGTAAGTAATGTTTCGCTTACCTTTATTTGATGTGGAAATCCAGTGCGTGCCTTCCTGGGAAGATATACATCTAGAGGACATCCTAAAATAAGTTCGCTTGCTTTAGTATATAGTGTTATACCATTATAATCATATGCCTTAATAAGTTGGTTTTGTAAACTCCGTAAATCTGATACCATTGTAGAACTAAATTCCATACTAGCGCGTGGATTTGCGACATTGTAGCCTACATATCCATCACATAGTTTGATTAGTCTTTGCAAAGATACAATAACACTCAAAGGAAACACATATTCTTCCATAGCAATATAATTACTAGTATTGGATAACAAGTGCCAAGCCATATAAATGAATCCTATTGCTCTCATCTCTAGAACATCGGATTTTAAAATTGCTTCTCCAGGTTGAATATATTTATCATAATTTAATGATTCTATAATTTTATCTAACCGCTCTGTAAGTTTATCAATTGTAGCGCGTTGTAATATTATTTCAACTTTAGTAGGTGGTATATCCTTTTTCTTTTGGCTTTTACCAGTATTTGGCTTATTTTCTGTCGTTTCAGGCTCCGGGCTTTTAGGTTCCATTGATTCTGTCATGATATCGACACCTTGCAAATCGCATCCAGGTAATAAATTAATCTTTTTGCCATTAGGCGTTTTGAACTTAATTATTTTTTCGCGCATCACTAAATATAATTTATCACCATAACATCCATATTTATCATCAGTAGACGTGGATATATGGAATTTGGAATTATATCCAAGACTAGCAGTATTATTAGAATGTATAGTGGATTTTAGAGCGTCAATAATTTCCATATCAAATTCACTAGGACGTTGTGCAATAATTTCCCACATCTTGCGAATAGTAGTGGAAAAGTCAATCTTATGGGTTTTCTTACTAACTTTGAAATCTTTTTCTTCCATTGCAAATCAAAAATTTATTTCAGGTGCAAAGACTCTGGCAAACAAGATAAAATATATAAAAAATTATATTAAAATAATAATCAATTTTTATATATGATATATGATATTTAAGAATAAATATAGAAAATATAGATTAAATATAGATTAAATATAGAGAAAATATAGAGAAAATATAGAGAAAATATAGATTAAATATAGATTAAATATAGAGCAAATATAGAGCAAATATAACATATTTTATTATGGATTATAGACAACCAACTTCATCAACAGTAGATTTATCACATATAAGTCATTTTATGACTTATTTTATTTTTGGATTACTTTATCCTAATAAATACAAGATTATTTTATGTATTTCCATTTTATGGGAACTTCTTGAAATAATTATAGTTCATAATAATATTTTATATTATTTAACTAAAACA
>Ga0209400_1003412_pt1 | contig 11580 bp, 15 predicted proteins | sample M_130807_EF_Meta_FD_187313 | JGI IMG/M metagenome (GOLD analysis project Ga0209400, IMG submission 187313) | Freshwater microbial communities from Lake Montjoie, Canada to study carbon cycling - M_130807_EF_MetaG (SPAdes) (version 2) | ecosystem: Environmental > Aquatic > Freshwater > Lake... | reverse complement strand
CTCCGCGGGTAAGCAATCGGACGAGGTAGGATTCGAACCTACGAATGCCTTTCGGCATCTGCGGTTTTCAAGACCGCCGCGTTCAACCGCTCCGCCACTCGTCCCTCGTCCTATGAATAGACGGGTTTTGTGGTGAAAGCGAGTCCACCCCGACTCCTGATCCTGGGTGCGGGTTTCCTCGGGAGGGAAGTCGCGAGGCAAGCAGTGGCAGGAGGATGGTCAGTTTTTCCGATCGTGCGAACCGAAGATTCTGCCCGGGAACTGAGGCATTGGTTCCCGTTCGCTCAAGCGGCGGACGGATTGGAGTCCTGTTTCTGGGACGAGTTGGTTGGAGAATGGGGAGGTTTAGCCTGGTCGATGAGTCCTTCCCGAAAAGTGGACGAGGGGAATTTTGATGTCATGCATCGGCAGGGGGTTTTATTGGCTGCCGAATGGGCGAAAAAAAACAGGGTTCCCTTCGTGTATCTTTCCTCGACTTCGGTTTATGCAGAATCCGAAGGGAGATGGGTCAATGAAGTGGCTCCGACGGCGCAAGATGATCCTCGTGCCCAAGCGATGGTGACGGCGGAAAAGGCGGCGCTTCGGGCCGGAGGCTCGGTTTTACGATGTGCCGGGCTTTATGGACAAGGACGGGAACTTAGGACGAATGCGGCCGGACCGGAGAGATGGCTCAACGTGATTCATGTGGAAGATGCGGCGCGGGCTGTGGGGGTGGCTTTGCGAAGGTCGGGTGAAGTATTCAATGCATGTGAGGATGATCCTTTGGCCCGGGGAACTCCCGGGGGTGTCTGGGGTGAGAAATCGGTTCGGAGCCGGAGAAGCAAAAGAGTGCAAAATGGAAAACTTCGAGAGGCTGGATGGACACCACTGCATCGGGCGAATTAAAAAAAGAGAAAAAGTTGCGAGAAATATTCGGGTTGCGGCTAGAGATTCCAGCCCCCGGAGAGGATCAGATTTGTGCCGGAGACTTGAGAAGCTTCGGGCGAGAGAAGGTAACGCATCGCGGAAGCGACCTCTTGGAAGGAAACAGGTCGACCGGCGGGAAGGGAGCGAGACGGTGGGAGTCCGATGCTGTTCTCCAGATAACCCGGGGAGATGAGATTCACGGTGATCTTGCGGCGGATCAGTTCTACGGCGAAGGAGCGAGTGAGGAGCGTGACACCGGTTTTGCCAACGTGATATCCGGGGGCCATCCGTCGGGCGTGAAGTCGATCCCCAGCGGCATCCCCAAGATTGATGATTCGGCCTCCGGATTTTGGAAAAAGAGGAAGGGAACCCTGGGTCGTGAGAAAAACCGCAGTTGCGGTGCTTTCCAGACCGGCCTGCCAATCCTCGAAACGGGTACGGAGGAGGGGGGTGGGGCGGTAGGTGCCTGCATTGTTGATCAAGACATCCAGGCGGCCGAATTTTTTGCGAATCTGCAGGATCATGCGGTTCACGTCCTTGGGGCGGGACAGATCGGCCTGGATGACTTCGGTTGGGGTTCCTTGGGCACGAAGCTGGCGGGCCAACCGAAGAGTCGCTTGCTTTCCGCTTCGATGGTGGAGGACGAGGGAGTAGCCCAGATCGGCCAATTCCCGAGCGAGGAAGGCCCCCAGCCCTCCGGAGGCACCGGTGACTAGAGCGACGCCAGAGGAGGATCTTTTCATGAAAGAATGCCGAGAGTTCGGGCAACGGCGCGAACCTTGGGGATTTCGTGGGTACGCAGAAGATCGGTTTTGCCAAGAAGAGCGAGGACGGCAAAGAGGGGTTCTGCCGAGCGAACCTCGTCCTGGAAAAATTCGAAAGCATGCGGAAGGGCATGACAAACGGGCCACCCCAGCTTTCGCAGGCGAAAGCTGTTTAAAAAAGTTTCCGCCTGATAGCGGATTCGAGCCGAGCTGTCCTGAAGGTTGCGATAATAAAACCCCATTCCCGGATCGATCCAGATGGCATGGACACCGGCTTGAACGGCCCGATCGATTTCAGTCTGGAAATACTCGACCAGGGTATGGGTATGGTCAGCTGAAGAGGTGAAGTCTCCGACTTCGCGAACATTTTTTCCCTGTACGTAGCAAAGAATCACGCCGGCTCGATGCTCGGCAACCATACGGTAGACTTCATCGGACGGGCGCGTTCCCGTGAGATTGAGAACAGCGGCACCGGCTTCCAGGCAGCGGCGGGCGACTTCCGGTTGGTAGGTTTCCACCGAGATCAGGGCACCTGCACGGGAGAGGGGTTCAAGGATGGGAAGAAGGGTTTGGATTTGTTGTTGGGTATCTGCCCGGGCGGCATGAGCGAGGGTGGACTCGGCGCCGAGGTCAATGAGATGGGCTCCTTCCGCCTGAAGGCGTTGGGCCCGGGCAATGGCCGCGTCGGCTCCTGTGGCCACGCTTTCCCGGTACCAAGAGTCGGGACTGAGGTTGATGACTCCCATGAGGTGTGGGCTGTTTGCGGATGAAAAAGAATGACCTCGGAGGGTAAATTCTGCAGTACGGGCAGTCAGGTCAGACGCATATTTTTGCGCCAGTTCAGCCAAATGTTCCAAGGAAAGCATGAGGGCTTCAGCTTAGGGGGGAAATCGGCGGTGGGCGAGAGTGGGGATGGACGGGAGGGGGTGGACGAATCCAGAGTGGCTGGATGAACTCGGAACCCATGAGCCAGTCGGAGTTGATGGCCTGGGAGATCAAGGCCCGCCGCTGGTTGGTGTTGGGCTTGGTGGGGTTGGTGACTGGGGTGTTTGGAGTGGGATTGATCACTCTACAGATGAGTTATGAGATGTTGAAAAAGACCGACGTGATGCGGGAAGCGAAAGGCCGGATTTTTCGGGATGAAAGAGTCCTGAAGGAGTTGGGAAGCCCTCTCCGACTCGGTTGGGCGGTGGCGGGAGAAATCGAGGATCTTCCTGACCGGGGAACCGCCCGGTTCAATTTTTATGTGTGGGGCCCCCGGGGACGGGCGGCGGTCAATCTGCGTGCGGAAAAGAACCCAACGGGAAAATGGAAGTATCTTCTTTTGGAAGTGAAAGCGCCGGGTCATCCGGCGATTTCCTGTGCGGACGGATTGCTTCGTCCGGGGATTTAGTGGGCTCCGGCGGCAGTTTCCGTTTCGTTGACCGGGACGGATTTGGCGACGGCTTCCTTGTTATCCACGATATTTTCGAGAGCGGCATCCAGCTGATCCAGTCCGTGTTTCTGGATGATGTTGCGGATATGCGTCAGGTAGTCCGTATCCGGGCAATAGCCGGAGGAGAGGAGACCCGAGACAAACTTCACGCCGGATTTTTCCCCGACATATTTATGGTACCGCTCGTTCGAGAGTAGGAATTGGGCATATCCTTGGAATCCAGCCCCAAGATTTGGGTAGGCTCGAAAATCAGCCGTGGTGTCGACTCCGCTGTCGCGGGTCGGCATGTTGAGGGCGCGTGCACCGGTCCAGCTGTCGAATGCCTTCATTCCGAAATAATTGTTATATTCCTTCGCCAAGATGCTGTTTCCATACCCGGATTCGAAGATGGCCATGGCAAGCACAGCGGAAGCGGGAATCTGGGTGCTGGTTTGGATGAGCATGGCTTCCGGGATGGCACTTTCGAGAAAGCGCCGTTGCCGGCCGTTCGTTGAGTCGAGAATTTTGGAAATGCGGGTCGCGAGTCCGAGCACATCGGTGGTATCGGAGGTATGGGAGGCGATCAAACGGGCGATCCGCATATCCCGCTCTTCGAGTTCTTTTCTCTGGGCCAGACGGTTTTGCAGAGAATTCCATTTTTCCTCAAGGTAGCTTTTGGAGAGAGCTGCGGAGAAGCGTGTCACCCCAATCAGGGAGAAAACGGCGATTCCAAAGAGAACTAACCAGGCAAAATTCGAGAGGACCAGAGTTCCAAATAAACCCAGACGAAACTTGGGTTTTTGGGCAAAGGTCTTTCGGGCAATCGCCGGAGTCAAATCAACGATTTGAGGCATTGATATAATGCTAGAACGGAAGGAGGAATCGTCAACCCACAGGCGAGACGCGTAAAATATTGATAATCAACGCATCGATTATCTGTTTTGCGGGGTTTAGTTGTGTGATTTTTTTTGGTCTTTGAGTATGGAGGCGACGATGGACAGGGTTAGAACGCTGATGACAAAGCCAAGGGTCCATGAGATCGGCAGGTGGACGTAGCCCGAGATGAGCATTTTGATTCCAATAAAGGACAGAATGATTGCCAAGCCGACATTTAGGTAGGCAAACAGTTTAATCAGGCCGGCAATGGCGAAATAGAGGGCCCGCAGCCCGAGAACGGCAAAGGCATTCGAGGTCAGTACAAGGAACGGGTCGCGGGTGATGGCAAGAATGGCGGGGATCGAATCAATTGCGAATACGAGGTCGGTGGTTCCGAGGGCAATCAGAACCAGAAAAAGAGGGGTGCCGACCCACCGGTGATTTTGGCGGACAAAGAAATGACCTTCATGAAAATGTGGGGTGATCGGAATGAATTTTCGGGTCAGGCGAACGAGGAAATTCTGGTCGGGTTCCACTTTGGCCTCTCCTCCTTTGAGGAGTTTAATCCCCGTGTACACGAGCAGGGCGCCGAAAACATAAATGAGCCAATGGAAGCGGTTGATCATGGCGATGCCGGTAAAAATAAAGAGAGCCCTGAGGAACAGGGCTCCGATGATGCCCCAGAAAAGAGCGGGGAATTGTGATTTTTCCGGGACTGCAAAATACCGAAGGAGAACGGCAAAAACAAAAACATTGTCGACACTGAGAGAGAGTTCAACGACGTATCCGGTGAAAAATTCCATGGCCGGAGCAAATCCCAAAGTGAGGGCGATCAGTCCCCCAAAGACGCAGGCCAAGGCGACCCAGCCGGCCGTCGCTTGGAGGGAGCGCCGAAGGTCGACCGGTCGCGGGTCCCGGTGGAAAAGAATCAAATCAGTGGCGAGAAGAGCCAGAACGAGGGGGCCGAAAAGAATCCAACCCAGATGAAGATCAGGCAGAGTCATCGTAGCTTTTGCTAGCAGGAGGCCGAAGGAGAGTCGAAGGGGAAGTGAGTCAAGGCGTGACAGAAGGGGTAGGCGGAAGGCACTTTAGGGGGCGTGAGCAACAAAACTTTGGAAGGAAAAGTCGGATTGGTCTTTGGTGTCGCCAACAAACGGAGCATTGCCTGGGGAATTGCCAAGGCTTGGGCGGATGCAGGGGCAAAGTTGATCTTCAATTATCAGGGGGAACGATTGAAGGAGAATGTGGAGGAATTGGTCGGCACCTTTGGGTCTGACACACCCGTGGCCCCATGCGATGTGAGCCGGGATGAGGACATCACAAAGTTTTTTGAATTTGTAAAGGGCAAGACGGCGAAGGTGGATCTTCTTTTGCATAGCGTGGCCTTTGCACCCAAGGAGGCGTTGGAAGGAAATTTTGTCGACACCTCGCGGGAGGCCTTCCGGGTCGCCCATGATATCAGCGCTTATTCTCTCATCGCAGTGAGCCGGGCCGCTGCACCGATGATGAGTTCCGGGGGGAGCATTGTGACCATGAGTTACTATGGGGCGGAGAAGGTGGTTCCTCATTATAATGTGATGGGTGTGGCGAAAGCGGCTCTGGAAGCGAGTGTGCGGTATCTGGCGTACGATCTCGGTCCGAAAAAAATACGGGTCAATGCGATCAGTGCGGGTCCGGTCAACACCTTGGCAGCCCGTGGGATCAGTGGCTTTTCCGCGATGTTGAATCACTACGAGGCCCATGCCCCGCTGAAGAGGAACATCACGCTCGAGGAACTGGGGGCGACGGGAGTGTTTTTGGCTTCCGACGGGGCGGCCGGAATCACGGGTCAGACGTTGTATGCCGATTCCGGATACAGCGTGATGGGCATGTGAAGCCGTCCGCGAAGTTACCCCGGAAACTGCTGCTCTGGGACATTGACGGAACGATCCTGCACACCGGCAAGGCCGGGGAGACGGCGCTGGGCCGGGCCATGGAAAAACTTCACGGGATCAACCGTGGGTTGCAGGGGCTGGAAATTGCCGGCCGGACCGACAAATGGATTGTGGAGCAGTTGCTGGCGCGGGATGGAAAACCGAACGGACCGGATGAAGTGGCTTATTTTCTCGATGTCTATGTCGAGCTTTTGGCGGAGGAATTGCCCCGAAGAAATGGAGGCCTGCATCCGGGGGTTCTGGGCATTTTGGAGGAGGCGCACAAGAGACCAGAATTGGTCCAGGCTCTTTTGACGGGAAACATTGAAAAGGGGGCGAGGTTGAAGCTCACTCGGTATGGCGTGAATCACTTTTTTGGATTTGGGGCGTTTGCAGACGATTCAGCGGTGCGAAATGAATTGGGACCCCATGCGAAACGCCGGGCAAAGGAGCATCATGGCGAAGAATTCCCCTCAGAAAGAATTTTTGTCATCGGTGACACGCCGCATGACATCGCCTGTGCGAGAGCGATCGGGGCGAAGGCGATCGCAGTGGCGACGGGTGCTTTTACGGAAAAGCAGCTCAAGGATTGCGGGGCGGACGCCGTGTTTACCGATTTGGCCCATCCCAAGGCATTTTTTCAGCTCTTGGATTCTTAAGAGCGGGCACGCCTCCGGAATCGAACCGGAGGTAGTTTTTAGAAGACCCCAGGGGGCTATGTGGACAGCACTTGCTCTCCGGGTGTGGTTTGCGAAGAAAAGGCATGGGTTTCCGGCAAATTCTCATTTTTATAACGGCCTTTTTTGCGGGGGCCACGATCCTTTTGGCGGCGCAGACACCGGAACAGCATCAGAAGTTGGTGGAAACCTGTCGTTGGCTTTCGAAACAGGATTTGGCCTACGCCCAGTCGTGGCAACCCCCAGGGCATCCTTATGTCATCACGATGGATTGTTCGAACACGATCCGTTACATCGTCTGGAAGGTGTTTGGCCTCGATATTCCGAGAACCGCTTCGGACCAGTTTCTGTATTTCAAAAAGAAGGGGAAAGTCAGGGAGGTGCCGACGGAGTCCGGTGGCAAGGTTGATGCGGAAAAACTATTCGCTGAAATGAGAAGCGGGGATCTTCTTTTTTGGGAATGGACGTACAATGTGCCCAGAGATCCGCCGATCAGCCACGTGATGATCTATTTGGGGAGAAAAAAGGACGGACACGCCATGGTCGCAGGATCCTCCCAACGGATGGACGGGGAGAGAGGCGGGGGAGTGGACGTGTATGCGTTCGACCCCAATGCCCCTTGTGGGAATGCGAAGAATTTCTTTAACTTTGTTACCCATCGGGGCCGGTTGGTGGCGTTTGCACGGCCGGCGGCCCGGACGGGGTGGGCGGAGCGGGGCGGGTTAGAATAAGGTCGGCATTCCCTCGACGAGGAAACGTACATCGGCCAACCGGCCCGCCCGGGTGGCTTCCTGCATCAGACGCTGGGGAGGTTCGTGGAGGGGTTCATAGCTAAGCCGGTAGGTCCCAAAATGCATCGGGATGAGGACCTTCGCCTTAAGATCTTCAAAGGCACGGAGGGATTCTTCCGGATCCATATGGTTTTCCCCGAATTTCGGACCGTGATAGGCCCCGATGGGGAGGAGGGCGATTTCGGGGTGAAGTTTTTTTCCGATTTCGCGGAAACCCGGAAAGTAACCCGAGTCGCCCGCGTGATAAATGGTGCGGCCGCCCATATCGATCACATATCCGCCATATCCACGATGGTGATCGGTGACCTTTCGGGCGCCCCAGTGTTTGGCGGGCACAAAGGTGATGGCCGCCCCCGGAAACCGGAGCCGTTCCCACCATTTCATTTCATAAACTTTTTCAAATCCGAGCCCGTGCACGAGATCGCCGACTCCGTATGGAACAACAATGGGCTGGTTGGCGGCGATTCGGCGCAGGCTACGCCGGTTGAGGTGGTCGAAGTGGGCGTGGGTGATGAGAACCAAATCGATCGAGGGGAGGTGATGGTGGGCAAGACCGGCATGGCGCAGTCGACGGACCACGAGAAGCCAGTTGGCCCAGTTCGGGTCGACCAGAATGTTTCCTTGGTGGCTTTGAATGAGGAAGGAGGCATGACCGATCCACGTGATGCAGATCTGGCCCTTTCGGAGTTTTGGGAAAATAGGGGGAGGTCCGTGCCGATGGCCGCGTTTTCTGGAAAAAAGGGCGGGCAAAAGCACATCGATGATAAAACGGTGGGCGGGCCGTCGGGTTCGTTTTCCTGTCCGTGCACTCAAGGGGTCAAGAATGATGCCAAAAAGAGGCGGAGGCAACCGTGTCGCCGAGATTGGCTGCATTTGATGATTCAGGCATGATCGAAGTCGATGCTTTCACAAGCCAAGTCGACTCTCCGCGAGGAAGTCCGCCAGCGGATTTCCAAGTTGCCGGAAGAGATTCGGATTCAGGCCTCCCGGCGGATGGAGGAGTCTTTGGTGGGGAGGCCTGAATGGAAAATGGCTGAGACGGTGGCGCTGTTTCTCTCGCTCCCCGACGAACCCCAAACCCGCGGGATCCTGCGATCGGCTTGGGAAGCGGGAAAGAGGGTTGTTCTGCCGAAAATTGACATCCGAGAGGGTCTCACTTGGTGGCGGATGCTCCCAAGTAATCTTCCGGAAACATCGACCCTGTGGGAACCATCCCCTGAAAAAGCGGAGCATGTTTCGGTGGAAAAAATCGATGCTTTTTTAGTCCCTGGCCGGGCTTTTGACTCACGGGGAGGGCGTTTGGGACGGGGAGGGGGACATTATGACCGCACGCTTTCCCGGCGGTCACGGGGTACATGGGTGGCGGGGCTGTTTTTTGCCGTGCAGGAGGTCGAGCTTCTGCCTCAGGAACCTCATGATATTCCAATGCCGTTTGTAGTTACGGAGAATGGCTGGAGGAAAACAGGATGAGGGACAACGAAAAACCTTTTTTGGACCATTTGGAGGATCTGCGCGGGGTGATTTTAAAATGTGCCGCCGCGATCGGTGCAGGATCCCTGTTGGGTGTGATGGCGATTGGGCAGGTGATGGAAATTTTGCGGTGGCCGCTGACCCGGGCTCAAGCTGGCATGGTCCAGCCTGCTCCGACGACTCTTCTGGCTCTGCAGGTGACGGATCCCATGACGGTGACCTTGCAGATCGGTATTGGAGCAGGGATTCTTGTCTCCCTTCCCTTCGTCCTTTTTTTTATTGGCCAGTATCTTCTGCCGGCATTGGAGTCCCGGGAGAGAGGATTGCTTCTGCCCGCCTTTTTGGTTGGTGCGTTGCTTTTTCTCTTGGGTGCCTCCTTTTGTTATTTTGTCGTTCTTCCGCAGGCTCTGCGGTTTTTTCAGGATTTCAATCATTGGCTGGGGTTGGAGACCAGTTGGACCATGGCCAGCTATACGGATTTTGTGCTTCAGATGCTGGTGGGGTTTGGACTTTCCTTTGAGCTTCCCCTCGTGATGGTGATTTTAGCCCGACTGGGGATTTTGCAACGTTCGGTTGTCGTTGATCATCGGCGGCATGCCGTCGTTGCCCTTTTGGCCATCGCAGCCTGTGTAACCCCCACTTCGGATCCCTTCAATTTGGCCCTGATGTTTGTGCCGCTCTACGGTCTTTTCGAACTAGGGTTGGTGGGGATGGGTTGGGTGGAGCGACCTGCCCGAAATCGGGGGGATTCCCCGAGCGTCTCTTAAATTTAAATTGTCGACCGGGAAAGCAGCTTTTAAAACATGAGGGAATTATGGATTGGAACAATCGTTCCCACAGGATTAACCGTCTCAAGGAAAAAGAGAACTTCCGTGCCGTCATTATGCCTTTGAGTTACGTGGGGGCCGGGCTCGGAGTCTTGGCCTTCCTTTGGGAAGGGGTTGTGAAAATCGACGGAGGCCTTTGTCATCCAACCGTTCTGGTCCCTGCCGCTTTTTTTATAGGTCTTCCATTCCCCCTTTCTTTTTATCGGCTTCTGCGCGGGCATTTCAGTAAACGGCTTTTTGCCTAATCCTCTCTTTGGGGATTTTCTCCCGGCCTTCCTTCGGGCAGCATCCTGTGTCCATGCCTTCCGTATTCCTTAAGACCTATGGCTGCCAGATGAACGAAAGGGATTCCGAACAGGTTGCCCGGCAACTTCTGGACCGCGGTTACCAACGCGCGACTTCAGAGAAAGAGGCCGATGTGATTTTGCTCAACACCTGCAGTGTTCGCGATCTGGCGGAGCAAAAAGCCCTTCGAAAAATGAGTAATCTTCGGGCTTTGCGAAAAAAGAATCCCGGCGTGGTTCTCGGGTTTCTTGGGTGTATGGCCCAACGCCGGGGAGAGGGTCTGCAAAACGATCTTCAGGGGCTGGATCTGGTGGTGGGGACTCAAAAGTTTCATCGGGTGGCGGATTTGGTCGAGGAGGCCCGGGAAGCCCGATTGAAGGGGCATCCCCGGTTTGTCTCAGAGGTTGGGGAAGAGGAGGGGTCGGAAAGAACCATCCGGGACCACACTTTGGCCCCCCGGCAGGTCACTGCCTTTGTTTCCGTTATGCAGGGTTGTGACATGCACTGCTCGTTCTGCATTGTCCCGACCACGCGGGGGAAAGAACGTTCGCGACCGATCGGGGAGATTGTGGGCGAGGTCAGGGGCTTGGTCGAACAGGGGGTGAAGGAGGTCACCCTTCTTGGGCAGATTGTGAACATGTACGGACGGCGCGAGATTCCGACTCTCCATGGGAAAACGGCATTCGTGCAGCTTTTGGAAGAACTGGAGAAAGTTGAGGGGTTGGAGCGCTTGCGTTTTACTTCCCCGCATCCTCGTGGGATGAAGGAGGATCTGATCGGGTGTTATGGTCGACTGACCAAACTATGCGAACACCTCCATCTGCCCGTACAGTCCGGTTCCGACCGGATCCTAAAGCAGATGGGGCGCGGTTATACAACCGAGCAGTATCGCAAGATCATCGAAAAAGTCCGGCAAGCCTGTCCAGGGGTGGGTTTGACCACGGATGTTATTGTGGGGTATCCGGGGGAGACCGAGGAGGACTTTCAGGCAACACGGCAGTTGATGGAGGAAATTGAATTCGATAACGGTTTTATTTTCCGGTATTCGCCCCGGGAGGGCACCCGGGCGGCCGAGGAGACCGGAAAAGAAGTTCCGGAGACGATCAAAGAAAAATGGAATCAGGAGCTGCTCGACCTTCTGGATCAGCAGGTGGCGATCAGTTCCAAAAAGAGAATCGGCACATTAACGGAGATTCTTGTCGAGGGGCCCAGCAAAACCAATGCTAGCCGGCTGACTGGGCGTTCGCGGCAGAACCGGCCGGTGGTTTTTGAGGGTGGGACGCGGCATCTGGGACAGTTGATCGATGTACGGATTACCGAATCAACGGGATTTACCGACTACGCCAATCCGGCCATTCTGAACTGATCCCTATGATCTATTCCTTTACTCTTCCGCAGGTTTCCGTCTGGGTGGGGCTGGGAATTTTTCTGAGCCATGGATGGGGGCTTCTGGATTACGCCAAGACCACGGCCCGGTTGAGAAGTTTTCCAAGAAACGATGGGGTGGGGGGCTCTTTGTTGGCTTTGGCCACGGCTTGGGCTGCCTGGTTAGCTGGAACAATCAATTTGATGGAATACACCCGCTTCCGCCCGCTCTTCATTCTTGGAGTGATCGGGTTGGGGGTGACGAGTTGGCTTTATGTTCGTGAATTCATTG
>Ga0209400_1003410_pt1 | contig 11581 bp, 10 predicted proteins | sample M_130807_EF_Meta_FD_187313 | JGI IMG/M metagenome (GOLD analysis project Ga0209400, IMG submission 187313) | Freshwater microbial communities from Lake Montjoie, Canada to study carbon cycling - M_130807_EF_MetaG (SPAdes) (version 2) | ecosystem: Environmental > Aquatic > Freshwater > Lake... | reverse complement strand
CTTAAATTCTGAAATTGGTCAAATTAAAGTAGCAGGGTTACTTGAATCTCACTACGCACCAAAGGCAAAGGTATTTCTTACCGGATCACCCACGATGGGAGATGGCTTTATTGCACTTAACTCAATTACAACACCGTCTGGGGCGGTGAGAATTGCAGCGCCTAAGACAAATGAAGAATATGCACAAATTCTCTATGAGGCATTTAGATTGGCAGATACGAAGGGTTTAAAAAGGATATTTGTAGTACCCCCGACAGGGAACGACATTGCAGTTGCAATAAATGATCGTTTGATTAAATCAGCCTTTGAGAAACCTGTCACTAAAATACCTATATGATTATTCCGTACGCTTATTGATCTTTACCTACCAAAGGTAGCCTTCAATACCGTTTTCTTTGGGGCCTTTAGCTCAGTCGGTAGAGCAACAGACTTTTAATCTGTGGGTCGTCGGTTCGATCCCGACAGGGCCCACTTGTATCTGATTTATTATTTACATTGAATTTATTTTTTCTTATACCACTCAATATATTTTTGTATTCCGGATTTAAGTTCTGTTTCTTTATAAGAAACATAATCATTCAGAAGTGTTGTATCTGGCAATCTCCTTAAAACGCTACCAGTAAAATTTTTAACTGGAATAATATCGCCTTCTATTTTTAGCTCATTCATAATCAATTTTGCTAAGTCTAGTATGTGTGTTTCTTTAGAGGATCCGATATGAAATATTCTATTTTTAAATTCATTAGTTTCAAAGATAAATTTTACTAAAATTTGAATTAAGTCATCAATATACATAAATGCTCGAGTCTCATTTACGCCATGGACTTCGAAATTACCATTAATAAATTTCTCAACCAAGTCTGGGATAACATGATTATTACCCATTCTTGGACCGTATATATTATGCACTCTCAGTATTATTGAATTTAGTCCAAACTGTTCTAAATTTGCCATCGAGGCTACTTCTCCGATTGTTTTACTCGCTGCATAACTCCACCTAAGATTTAATGGACTGTCGATAATTAATGGAACATTTTCAGGTGTTGGAATAGTTACGATACCTAATTCAAGTCCACTTGCATACGACTCAGGTGTGCCTAAGTAAATGTATTTATTTATTCCTATCTTTGATCCATATTCAGCTGCAAGGATTGAAGTAATTGCAGAATTTCTAATTACCTGGACTGGAAAATCATAAAAATTTTGAGTTCCATTTAATGCAGCACAATTTACAACATAATCACCTCGTTGGAAAAGGTTTTCATATGAAGATTCAATAGAAAGGTCTAAATCAATTGCCCGAACATTTTCCATCTCTGATAAGTTTTTATATGCAATGTCATTTGAACCTCTAGCATGGTTATCAACAATAACCAGTGAAACCCCTTTAATTTTAGAAAGTTCTAGACTTAAATGGAACCCAATGAAGCCGGCCGCCCCTAAAACAATAATTCTTTGATTTTCTATTAAAGACATTTATTTTCCTAGCGAATTACCAAATTGGTATAAAGATGCTTGAAGAGCACCTGCATTGCTAATCACACCCCACATATCTATTATTAATGAATCTTTTCTTAAGTTATTCAAGTATGTAGATACTTCTTCGGATAACATAAAATTGGAATTATTTCCAATAACAACAATGTTAAAGTCATTTATGCTCAAATTAGATAAATAGAATTTCGCATAATCAAATAAGTCTACAGGAGTTAAATTAGGGTCCCAAATGTTAATATCTAACTTAAGGCTAGATTTAAGAAGTTTTTCTACTAAGTTTTTCGTAAAGCTTTCACGAAAATCATTTGTATCTGGTTTACCTTTAAATGCTGCACCTAAAAATAGAACTCTCAGATTTACATTCTTTTTAGCCGTATACTCAAATATTTTGCTCAAAGCTATTTCTTCAAGACTTTCATTTAAAATACGCGCAGCGCCAATTAACCTATTTCTGGGAAAATTTTTTGGTAACGATTCGAGCAAAATATATGTATCTTTAGATAAACAAGGACCGCCTACTGGACCTGGCATTGGAATTCTGGATCTTGGATATTCAAAATTTGCTTTCTCAATTAGGTCGTATGTATTTAAGCCAAGTGACTCACCAATCATGGCAAAGTCATTAGATATCGCGAAGGTAGTGTCTCGCCAAATGTTACACATAAGTTTAACAAACTCAGCAGAATCAGCATTTGAAACAGGAACTACTTCAAAATCTAAACTAGCTAATATTTCACTTCCTTTTGCTAGTTCATTTTGTTTTACACTCCCCAAGATTTGAGGCAATGAATCTAACTCTTTTAACGCAACTCCTTCCGCAGTTCTTTCAGGTGCATAAAATACACAAATATCGTTCCTATTTGAATTTTCAATGTATTGATTTAGCTTAGATGTGGTTCCAATTTGCACAGTTGATCTAAGAAAAATACTTGCAGAAGGGTTTAAAGCTTCCGAGTATTTATCAAATATTTGACACAGAATGCTAAGATTTTTCTCAAATAATTGATTTTTTGGCGTACTAATACATATAAACATATAATTACATTTAGAAGTTGGTAAATCTGAAGCAAATGTTAGCCTATTATCTGTCATTGCAGCGCTTAAACCTGCATCTAGTCCAGGCTCATTAACTCCAAAAATTTTTTTATTGAAATTTTTAATCTTATTTTGATCAGAATCAACTAGTACTACGGAAACATTTTTATTTTTCAATAGCCTAGCTGTTAATGTTAATCCAACAAAACCGCCCCCAACTATCAGGGAGGTGTATTTATTCGAGCCCATTCCACCATGGTATAGGATTTAAGTGTGAAAAAATCAAGTTATCCTAGGATGCTACTCATTGGTGTTTTCGCTAACAGAAATTGGATTTTAGGTAATTGGCTTAAAGAAGTTAATCAAAGAGCGCCCAGAATTTTTTCAGTTGTTTGGGTTCCGACTATTTTTGCTGGCAAAAGATGGTTTGAGAAATATATTCCTAAATTTCTACCTAAGCGCCAAGCATATTTTTTTTCATATTTGACAATTTTCGAAAAATATTTCAATAATAATGTATCTAAATACTCAAATAATTCAATTGTTTTGTATCCTCACAATGAACCCGAACTTGGTTCCTTAGTCCACCAAGCACAAATTCTAAATAATGCTCATGCTGTTTACTTTTTTTGTAGTGATGACGCAAATGCACTAGTTAGCTCTGGATTGATTGAAAGTAAAGTACGCATAGCATTATGTGCTGTGGATGTCGACTGCGTTCCAAATAAGTACACAGAACGATCAAAAAATATGGTAGTGCTTGCTTCTAGATATGGCCCAAGAAAAGGTTTAGATATACTTCCTGAAATTGTGAAAAGTAGACCAAATCTTAATTTTGTCGCATTGGGTAGGGGGTGGGAAAATTTTTTAGAATTTTCGAACCTGAGCAATCAAGTAAATTTCAAGTATATTGAATTAAGTAAAGAATCTAGGAATAAGTATTTTTCAGAGGCTAAAATTTTCTTATCTTTATCTAATTTAGAGGGCGGTCCGGTACCACTTATAGAAGCGATGTCAATGGGTGTCTATCCCATTGCAACTAAAACTGGCTTCGCGCCTGACCTAATTAATTCTAAGAAATCAGGAATTTTAATTCAAGTTAATCCAGAAATTTCTCAAGTTTTGTCGGCACTAGATGATGCTTTGAGTATTGAGCCAGTGAATACAGCAGGTCATCTTACGTGGGACCGCATAACCACCATGATGATAAGTGATCTTTATGAAATTACTAATCAAAATAATTCAATATAAGTGGGGTAGGATTTACTTATGAGTTTCATTGAAAAAATCAAGTCAGAAGATTTTTATGTTATTGCTGAAGCAGCAGATGCACACTATGGAAGTTTAGACAGAGCCAAAGAAATGGTTATCCAAGCCAAAATTGCAGGTGCAAACGCTATTAAGTTTCAACATCATATACCTGACGCCGAAATGCTTCGTGATATTCCACTCTCTGGAAATATGAAAGAACCCCTTTATGATTTCTTAGTAAAAAACGCATTAAAAATAGAGCAACATGTGGAGTTAAATTCTTTTTGTATACAGAATTCTATAGATTATTTATGCACCCCTTTTTCGCTAAAAGCTGCCTTGGAATTAGAGAGCAATATAGATTTACCTGCATATAAAATTGGTAGTGGTGAGATGCTGGACCACCCTACAATTAAAGAAATAATGAAATTTGGCAAGCCAATGATTATTTCTACAGGGATGTCCACAATCGAGGAAATCGATTTAACTTATGAAATTATAAAAAACCATAGCCCAGGATTTGTAATGATGAACTGTACTTCTGCATATCCACCAAATTATTCAGATATACATATTTCCTTTACTAAAGACATGGTTAACAGGTACCCTAAGGCAATTATTGGCTTTTCTGATCACTCTCCAGGTCTTGAAGTTGTATTAGCCGCCTTTGTACTTGGAGCAAAAGTGATTGAAAAACATATTACATTAAGCCATGAGCTCTCGGGCCCAGATCAATCAGTAAGCATTGACTTCCAAGATTTAAAAAAAATGATCGAGCAACTTACAAACCTAGGCATGGCTTTAAAGTCAAAAAAAGAAATTCATCCTACAGAAATCGAAATAAGAAGTTGGGCTCACAGATCACTAGTTTATAACTATGATTTAAAAAAAGGTGAAAAATTAAAAAAAGGCGATATTTGGGGCAAGCGTCCGGGAACAGGAGTGCCTTCAAGATTTATAAATGATTATACTGGCAAAATACTCAAGCAAGACGTTTTTCAAAATACACTATTAGCAGATGAAGATTTTGTTTAACATAAATATGAAACTTCTATTTGTTTTGGGGTCAAGGGGAGAATGGGGATATATTCGCCCATTAATTCAGTTAGCAAAGAATTCAAATCATGATGTTGAGATTTGGTGCGCAAATATGTCAGTTTTAAATAGATTTGGAAAATTAAGTGAGGTAATCAAGCAAGAAGGTTATCCCGTTGTTGGTGAATTTTATACTGCAGTAGATGGCGATGATAATTTAGCACTTGCAAAATCATTCGGGTTAGTGAGCTTAAGTGCGTCTGATTGGTTAATGAATCATGATTACGACTGGATAATTGTTTCAGGTGACAGAGTTGAACAATTAGCATTTGTTGTCGTTGCTTCATTGAGTAATAACGCAATTTGCCATATTCAAGCTGGTGAACGCAGTGGAAATATCGATGGTAAAAATCGTCACGCAATTGCCCGGTATTCCCATTTGCATATGGCTGCCAACACTGATGCGGCTGATCGCTTAATTCGTAGTGGAGAGGACCCGGATCGTGTAAAGGTTACCGGTGCACCACAAATTGACGATATCGTGAATCAGCAAATACCTACTTTGCTTGAACTTAAAGAAAGAACAGTTGTTAGCTCTGATAAATTTATTTTATCTGTGTTTCATGGAGTGACCGAGGATTTACAAGCCTCTAAAGAAGGCATCGATAAATTAATTAATGTTCTTACTAAAATTAAATTGCCTGTTATTTGGATCGGATCAAATAATGACACACTTGGAAGTTTTATTGAGAAAAAAATTATTTCCAGCTTAAAAATCAACGATAAATTTTATTCGAATCTTAATCGTTTAGATTACTTATCATTACTTGCAAATTGTGAGTTCATAATTGGAAATTCTTCAAGTGGAATTTTAGAAGCTCCTACATTTGGAAAGCCTGCAGTAAATCTTGGTAGAAGGCAAGCGGATAGATTCAGAGATGTTAACGTCATTGATTGCGAATATGATGAGGCAGATATTTCAGTATCAATTTCAAAAGCATTGTCTGTACCATTTAAAAAGCTATGTTTACAATCTACAAATCCCTACGGAAACGGTGACTCAAGCAGAAAAATTCTAGATGTGCTAGAGACTACAGAAATCAATTCTGATTTCTTAATCAAGCAGATAACATATTAAGGGGAATTATGCTGGAATATAATGACGCATTAACTATTGGCGATGTAATGCGATATATTGCAACTGAACACGAGCGAACATGTGTACTACAAGATAATAATGGAAAATTATATGGAGTAATTAGTCAAGGGGATTTAATAAAAGCAATATGGAATGGTGCAGAATTAATCACCCCAATAAATAATATTATTAATCCAAACCCAATTATCATAAATACTGAGAGCAAAGACCCTGAGGGAGATACGATTAAGTTATTCTGCCAATATGGAGTACTACTAGTTCCTGTTGTGGATAATAATAGGAAAATAGTTGAAGTCCTTTCGGTGAGAAAAATAATAAGTGATAAATATGGTAATTAACGAATCTAGAATCTGTGTAATACTGGCTCGATCTGGATCAAAGCGAGTACCAAAAAAAAATTTGCAACTGATCAACAATAAAACCTTAATTGAACTTGCTGTTGATTGTTGCGTCGCTAATAATATCAAAACTATCGTTTCATCTGACTCAGAAGAAATACTAGGAAATGTAAAAAATAGATCAATAATTCTACATAAACGCAGTAGTTTAAATTCAAATGATTCAACTTCTTCAGAGCAAGCATTAGTAGAAGTATTAGAATTCTTTAGTATCCCCGCAATGACTGAAGTTTTATTGATTCCGCCAACAAACCCATTACGTAAAGGTGAAGACCTGACTTATTTCATTAATCAATGGGAGCAAGTAGCAAAAATTAGTGGATATGATCAAGCATTTTCAGTGCTAGCTTTGCAAAGTGATTTCTGGTACCTGAAAGAAAATGAAATTAAGCGGGTAAGAGATGTTATTTTTGAAAAAATTGAACCAAGAGTTACAGCAAAAAGAGAAAATATATTCTTAGAAACAAGTGCAATATATTTATCGTATGCACATTTACTTTACGCAGGTTTGTCATTAGTTGGTAGCAACCCTTATCCAATTGAACTTTCAAAGTTTGCTTCAATCGATATTGACTCGATGGTAGATCTTGAAATTGCAAGAAAACTTATGGCGGAATGAAGAATTTAAGAGTATTTATTTTCCAGCAGCATTGGTTCCATCTTGCAAGTTTATTGGAAGCAATTGTCCAAAAAAATTCTGACTACCGCAGTGTTAAATTTTACTACATTAATAAAAATCTGTTTATTAAACCACTTGATCGCCACCAGGATTTTTATGGGAGCTTTTTATTCAATAACCCCCCAGAATTAATTATTGCAGACTATCTTGAAACCTATTTCAATGACAGAAATAAAGATTTTTCATATAGCCAAGTAAAATTAGATAGAGACTATGAAACTAAGGATTTATTTAACAAAGTTAATAATATTCAAGAACTTCAAAAGATTCAGTGGGAAGAAACCAATATCGGTCTGGCAATATCAAGCTTTCTAATCACGTTAACTAAAGACTCGGACCCTAATCTTAAAAAATATAAAATTTTGATCAATAACCTTAAGCTAACCTACTTACAAATTTTTCAATATTTAGAGTCATTAAAATTAGTAGATTCAAGAGATGAAATTTGGATTTGCAACGGAAGACCGTTTCACGAGCGTGCCGTTGTGGAATTTGCTCGGAAGAATTCCATCTCATTAAAATATTACGAAATTGCAGGGGAAGGGGCGAATCAGGAGCGTTGGATTTTACATGAAAATTCACCACATGATCGAATTATGCACCAAGAATCAATAAAAGATCACTCCAATCTGACAACTCCAAGTTTAAGCTTGGTAAAGCAATGGTTTAAAAACCAGCAACCAGGAGGACAAAATAAATATTCAAAAAATTTTAAATCGAATACTAAATTGGATTCTTTAGATAATTATTTTGTTTATTTTTCAAGTAGTGATGATGAGGTTTCCGCTATTTCATTAGACTGGAGTAGCGCTTGGGCTAAGCAATTAAATGCTGTGAACGCTTTAATTAGTTATTTTGTTACAAAACCAAATTTAACCTTAATCATACGCGTACATCCAAACCAAAAAAACAAATCTAGAAATGATAAAAAAAAGTGGAAAAAACTAAAAAACTATTCAAGGAATGTAATTATTTTTAATTATGATTCAAATATAGATAGCTATAAATTACTGTCCCGGGCAAAAGGAATTTTTACATATGGCTCAACTATTGGAGTAGAGGCAGCTTATTTAAGAAAACCATCAGCTTTATTAGCTAATTCAAGATGGGATGCAATTATTCCTCATGAGTATTTGAAAAACGAGGTTGAAATTGCAAATTGGGTTAACAGAGTTAATGAGAAGGTACTAGATGATATTCATATTGAAGATTGTTACCTTGGAAGCTTGATGTGGGGTAACTACATGATGACGGCAGGGAATAATTGGAGTAATATTGAAATCAAAAAAGACTTTCGTAATATGAATGTAGGATATCTTGCCGGGAAAGCCTTAAAGCCTCCTTTTTTTGTTATTGCAATTACCCGATTTTTTAGGTTTGTTCGGCTTTATTTATTTGAGAGAAGAATTAACTTGAGCAAAATGTCCGATTTGTCCTCAGGCCGCGACAAATAAGGGTCTAATGCGTAGAGGTGAATAGAGGCAGTGACGGCTGACTCTGTAATACAAAACCGGTAATAAGGGGCAAAACAAAATGGCATTTAAGGCCAAAAAATCTAAGGCAGTTGAGTCTTTAACTCCTGCGTCTTGGAGCGTTACCCAATTTTCATCCTTCTACACAAAAAACCGATCTGAGCTTATTGCCCATGCCAGTCGGATTGTTAAAGATAAGGTAAAAGCTGAAGAAATCACCCAAGAGGCGTTAGTTAAGTTCATGCTTGCTGCCCCAGAGCTTTCAAGCGATGATCATGCTCTTTCCTATTTGCACCGCACAATTGAAAATCTATGCATAGATCTATTTCGTGCTGAAAACCGCAGGCCAAATCTTGTTGCCCTAGATGATGCAACAGCTGAAGTTGAATCAACTTGGCAGGTATCCGGAGATCACTCACTAGCAATATCAGCTGCAGAAGATGCTGCAATTATTCGTCAAGCACTTTCCTTACTATCTCCAGCAGAGCGTGCTGCTCTAGTTATGTGGGAGGTTGAGGGTCGTTCAACTGCAGAAATTGCTAAAGAGCTTGGTATCAAAGAGTCTGCTGTTCGCCACACAGTCTCTCGTGCTCGTGCATCACTACGTAAAGTTCTATCTGAGCTTGTTATTGATGAGGCACGTGGTCTAACCGCGTTAGATCTTTTATCTACCACCTATAAGAAGGCGGCAGAGCTTGCTGGCAAGTCATCAAAGATTGCACTTACCTTTATTCTTGTTCTAACTGCATTCCTAGGTCTTAACTCCCTAACAGGGAATGAACCAAATACCACAATCACTACTAGTTCGTCCCAACTTTCTAATAACCAAGATCTGCCAGTGGTAGTAACACCTTCTGTTCCCACTGTGGTAATTACTCCCAAAGCGGTGGCTGCAGTAAATAAAAACACTATTACGTCCTCTGAGTACGCAGATCACATGGCATTATCTATTGCCCAACTTGAAACAGTCAGTCTGATGCTTCAGATCTTGGATCAAAGTGATGGTGAGCCAGCTCCCACAGAGTAAAAAATAGATTTCCGTCTCTTGCGGCATTACACGTGTGTGCCACAACGAAACGGAATTAGAAGATCTAAAAGATCTTCGAGCCGAAGTTAGGAAATTCCTAATTTTGACTAATGAAAGGAAAAAAATGTCGAAAACGACACTACGCAAGCGAATTTCACTTGTCGCAGTTACGGCGCTTACAGCAGGAGTTCTATCTGTTGTTACTGCACCTGTGGCTAGTGCAAATTTAAATGGTTTACCAACTCAAGTATTTGCAGCGGGTGAACTAGGCGTTGCTACTGGATCAAATACTACTGGTGCAACTGTTACAACCGCAGCAGGTACTGGCGCACTTAGCCTTGGCTTATTATACAAGGATGCATCATCTACAACTGCGCAAACTGCAACTGCATTAACATCAGGTGCGCTTGTATTAGGAACTAACGCTGGCTCAGCTGCAACAGCAGTTGCTTTTGTGGTTTCTAGTGGAACACTTGGTACCGCAGTTGGTGGCGGTGGAACTCAAGCCATCACTGTTGCTAGATATGCTGCTAATTTACGAACTGCAACACTTGGTGGAACAAACTCCACTGCGGTAGCAATTCGATGGGCTCTACCTTCAACTGCAGGAACTTATACAGTTTCTGCATATAGAAGCACCAATGCTGCAAACGCTAACTTTACGGCAGCAACTGACACAGTAGATGTGACTACATCTGGTGCAATTATTGGTACCATAACCGTATCCGTGGTTGCAGCAGCTGCAACAGATGGACCTGTAGTTGGCTACAGCACATGTACTACAAAGAACTCAGGCACATTAACTCCTGCAAGCACAGATTATTCATCTGCGTTTGTTAATGGTAACTCTGCTTATATAAATATGCAGATGGTAAACAGCTACCTACAAGCTAATTCACTAGAGGGTAATATTGTTGTTACATCATCTAGTGCAGACTCAGTTGTTGCCATTGGTGGCACTTCAGTAGCTGCTGGTACTGGTTCAACTGTTGTTGCTTATGGAACTGCAGTTGCCGGCGATGACAGCGTGGTTCGAGTAAACCAAGCGACCGCAGGTAAGCCAGTTACAACTACAGTTACCATTACATTTAATGGTGCAGTAATTTGTACAAAGACAATAACAATTAGAGGTGCTGTAGATAGCATGGTTATCTCAAATGTTAGCTCTGTAGAATCTGATGGCAATGGCACTGCAAACGCAGCCTGGCTAGCAGATGGAACTCTTCGTGATGCTCACATGTATATTCAGTTGAAGGATAGTGCTGGAAACACAGTACTACCTGGTGATCAAACATCATCTAACACTGGTAATACCGAGTTCTCAATTGATACAGCTTCAGTAAGTAACCTAGTTACTGCCTTTACTGTTGCATCAGGTGATCAAGCAACATCTCTTTCATCTTCTGCTGTTCCATACAACTACTCAGCTGGTAAATACACCTGCGGATCTAGCCAATACGGAACTCAAAAGGTAACTGTTAAACACACATCAGCTGCTACTGGTAAAATTACTACCGGTACATTTGATGCTCGTTGCGCAGGAGATGCATACACATACACAGCATCATTTGATAAGGCTTCATATCTACAAGGTGAAATTGCTACCTTGACTGTGAGCTTTAAAGATTCAAAGGGAAATGCTGCAAATGCTGTAACCGCAGTTGGTGCTTCAGAAATGATCGTGCCAATGATGACATTTGTAACCGCAACCGGTGCTGCATCAACAACTACTAAAGCAGACGGTACTAAGGCATATACACTGACAGTTGGAACTACAACTGGCATGACTGCTGGTACCTACAGTGGAATCATTGACTTCACAGGCCTAACAGCTGTTGCTGCTACCAAGCAGACAGTTACTTACAAGTTAAGTACTGGTGGAGATACCACAACAAATGCTGATGTTCTAAAGTCGATTGTTGCCTTAATAGCCTCAATCAACAAGCAGATCCAAGCTCTACAGAAGTTGATACTAAAGCGATAAGTTAAGTATCAGTTTCAAGCCATCAGGCCCTACCTAAACAGGTG
>Ga0209400_1003407_pt1 | contig 11590 bp, 8 predicted proteins | sample M_130807_EF_Meta_FD_187313 | JGI IMG/M metagenome (GOLD analysis project Ga0209400, IMG submission 187313) | Freshwater microbial communities from Lake Montjoie, Canada to study carbon cycling - M_130807_EF_MetaG (SPAdes) (version 2) | ecosystem: Environmental > Aquatic > Freshwater > Lake... | reverse complement strand
CTAACAGAAGAAAATGTTCGCCTTGCACGTGAAATTATCGGGCGCTACCCAAAGGCTCGTTCGGCCACTATTCCGTTGTTGCATCTTGCGCAAGAACAAGATGGCTACGTCACAAATGATGCGATGTCGCACATTGGTGAACTTGTCGGAGCATCATCAGCTGAAGTCTTCGGAACAGCATCGTTTTATGAGATGTTCAAATTTGAACCAGTAGGTAAGTACCTCATCAATATTTGCGGCACTATGTCATGTGCATTGATGGGCGCTGAAGAACTTATGCATCATGCAGAAGAACGCCTCGGCATCAAGATGGGTTCCACCACGGCAGACGGAAAGTTCACTCTTGAACGTGCTGAATGTCAGGCCGCTTGCACCGAAGCACCATGCTTGCAAGTGAACTATCGCTATCGCTATCGCGTCACCCCTGATCAACTCGACACACTGATTGATGATTTGTCGGCCGGAACTTTGTCCTCAGAAATTCCCGCCCACGGTGTAGTTGCTTCAATACGCCAGCACATTCCTGCTGATCGTGGAGTCGGTGCAGTTGCACCTGAGACTGTCACTGAAAATCCTGTATGGCTTGACGGAAAGGCTGCGCTATGACCGGCGGAACCTGGAAACATGCACCTGGCTTTTATGCCGGCGATCGTCCTCAAGTTGTCACTTCACGTTTCCAATATGAAGACTCGTACACGCTTGAGCGTTATCTAGCTACAGATGGATATAAGGGATTGCGTTCAGCACTCGCTCGTCCTGCAAATGAAATTCATGACGAAGTAAAGAATGCAACCGTCCTTGGTCGCGGTGGTGCAGGTTTCCCAGCAGGTAACAAATGGGGACTCATGCCCCAAGGTGTGTGGCCTCGGTACCTAGTTGTCAATGGTGACGAAAGTGAACCGGGAACATACAAAGACCGCTTGTTGATGGAACGCGACCCTCATCAACTGATTGAAGGTTGTCTCATTGCTTCCTATGCAGCCGGACTGTCGCAATGCTTCCTCTATATACGTGGTGAAATGGCGCTTGCACAAGAGCGTGTTGCTGCAGCCCTTAACGAGGCGTATGCAGCTGGATACATCGGCAAAAACATTCTCGGTTCAAAGTTCTCACTTGACATTGTTCTCCATTGGGGTGCTGGCGCATACGTGGTCGGCGAAGAGACAGCACTCATTGAAAGCCTCGAAGGAAATCGCGGCATGCCCCGGTTGAAGCCGCCATATTTCCCCGCAGCAAATGGCCTATACGGACAACCAACAATTGTTAACAACGTAGAGACTCTCGCCAACCTTCCATGGTTGTTGAATAACGGTGCAGCTGCATACACAGCAATTGGTACAGCAACTTCTCCAGGTACTCGAATGGTCGCAGTTTCTGGACACGTGAATCGCCCTGGTGTGTTTGAAATCATTAACGGCATCACGACATTCCGTGACCTGTTGTACGGAGACGATTTCTGCCAAGGCATTCGCAACGGAAATGATCTCAAAGCTTTTGTACCTGGCGGTGGTTCTGCTCCGTGGTTTACTCCTGATCAACTTGATCTTCCATTTGAAGCAAGTCAAGTTGGGCCTGCAGGTTCAATGCTTGGTTCCGGCGCAATCATGGTGATGGACTCAACCACAGACATTCCGCGCGCGGCTCTTACTCTCACTCGTTTCTATGCTCATGAATCATGCGGCAAATGCACACCATGTCGTGAAGGCGGAACATGGCTTGAACGTATTTTGTCTCGCGTTGTTGATGGAAAAGGTACCGATGCTGACCTTGAACAGATCTTTGAAGTTGGCGAATCAATTTGTCCTGGTTCATTCCCTCATGCATCAAATGAGAAACTTGGAATCGCCGCTGTGCCATTTCCGTATCGCATGAACACCATCTGCTTCGTTGGACCGTCTGCGTATGCGCCAGTTCATTCAGCTCTTACGTTGTTCCGCAGCGAATTCGATGCGCGCATCGTGAAGCGCACCATGATCAAAGTAACGGCGGTTTCAGAATGACCACTATTGACACCACCGATACAAATGACATGCCGCCCCAAGATCCGAACGCAGTATCAATCACTATCAATGGACGCACCGTTGCAGCACGTAAAGGTGATCTGATCATTGCGGCAGCAGACAGCGTTGATGAATATATTCCGCGTTTTTGCTACCACCCACGTATGAGCTCAGTCGGCATGTGCCGCCAATGCATGGTTGAAGTGGAAGGCCCTCGTGGCCCGATGATGGTTGTCAGTTGCATGACCCCAGTTGCCGATGGTCAAGTAGTTCGCACAGATACGCCACAAGTAAAGCGTGCCCAAGAAGGCATGATTGAACTTCTACTTGCAAATCATCCTCTTGACTGTCCAGTGTGTGACAAGGGCGGGGAGTGCCCGCTGCAAGACCAAGCTTTCAGCCATGGCGCAGGCGAAAGTCGTTTTGTTGAAGAAAAGCGTCACTATGAAAAGCCAATCGCAATTAGTGACTTGGTATTTCTTGACCGCGAACGATGCATCTTGTGCGATCGTTGCACACGTTTCGCTGATGAAGTAGCGGGAGACCCTCTCATCAGTTTCACTCAGCGTGGAAACAACACTCAAGTAATGACGTTCCCAGATGAACCGTTTGCTTCGTATTTCTCCGGTAACACAGTGCAAATTTGCCCAGTGGGTGCGCTCACTGCGTCGCCGTACCGATTTAAGGCTCGTCCGTGGGACCTCGAACAACGCGAAAGCACATGCACCACGTGTTCAGTTGGTTGCCGCACAGTTGTGCAGTCGAGCCGTGACGAGTTGTTGCGTTACCAAGGTGTCGATAGTGACCCTGTGAACTGGGGTTGGTTGTGCGACAAAGGTCGTTTCAACTTTCAGTCAACTAACTCAGAAGATCGCCTCTCATCTCCACAGATCAAATCGGGTGATTCTTTTGCTGCGTCATCATGGTCTGATGCTCTTGAATCAATTGCTCGTGTTATCCGTCATTCTCGTGAAGGATCAGTAGCCATTCTTGGCGGTGCTCGCGGTACAAACGAAGACGCATTTATGTGGGGTGCTCTTGCTGATGCCGCCGGGATCACAATGCTTGACGCTCAACTTGATGATGGACTTCCAGCCTCTGTTTTCTCATACCCTCAAGCAACTATTGATTCTGCGTGTGCCGCTGGCACAGTCATACTCTTGGCTCCAGACATCAAGGAAGAGCTTCCTGTGTTGTACCTGCGTCTACGCGATGCTGTGCAGAAGAAGCGCATTCGCCTTATTGAGATTTCATCTCACGAAACTGGTCTCACGAAGTACGCATGGAAATCAATCCGTACAGAGTCGGGCACTGCAGCTGCTGCTATCCCAGCACTTTTTGCAAATCCTGATATTGCTGCGCAACTTGCATCTGGTCCGGTTGTTGTCGTAGCTGGTCGTCCAAACCTTGCAGAATCTGCATCACACACGATGGACGCAGTCGCAGCTGTTCTGGCGGTTACTCCTTCGGCAACCGTGTTGCCAGTCTTGCGTCGGGGCAACGTGCGCGGTGCGCTTTCTCTTGGGCTTGCTCCACGTAATGGCAACGACGCTGCAACAATTCTGGAAGCGTCAGCGAGGGGCAATGTTGATTGCCTCATCCTTCTAGGCGCAGACCCACTTTCCGATGTCGCTGACGTTGATCTTGCTCGTCGAGGAATCGCGGGTGCCAAGTTTGTAGTTGCAATTGATACTTTCCTCACAGCTAGCGCATCGCATGCAGATGTTGTGTTGCCTGCAGCTGCTTATGGTGAAAAAGACGGCACCACGATGAACCTTGAGGGTCGCGTAACTTCAGTAGTGCAGAAAATTACTCCTCACGGAACATCACGAGCAGACTGGATGATTGCAGTCGAACTCATGACTCTTCTCGGTCACGAATCTAACTACACCACATTGTCAGACATTCAACACGCAATGTCCGCTGCTGTTCCTGGGTTTGGCAGCACCACAACTGCTGTGGCAATTAAGCGTGATGGCGTTGTTGTATCGGTTACTCCGCCAAGTTCTGCAGCAGCATCAACAAGTGTCGCTGCACCTCGCAACTCATACGAGTTCCGCCTTGATCTCAGCCGCAAGTTGTTTGACCGCGCAATCGGCACAATAACCAGCCCATCGCTTGAGAACTTGGCTTCTGAAGCGAATGTCTTCATTCACCCTCTAGATCTTGATCGTGTGGGTGCTGCTGAAGGTACAAATGTGCGAGTTTCAAATTCACACAGTTCCATTGTTCTGCCAGTTCGTGCGTCATCTTCGATACCTCGCGGAACAGCATGGGTGCCGTTCAATCAATTAGGTGCTGATGTGCGCGAACTCGTTCGTCGTAATGAATCAATCATTGACGTCAGAATTGAGTCAATGTGAACTCAATAATTTTCGCCATTGATCCACTGTTGGAAGGCAACGTTCTCTGGACTCCGCTTCTGATAGTTCTTGTGAAGGTTCTTCTCGTTTTCGTTGTTGGCTTGGTTGCCACAATGTTGATGGTGTGGTTCGAACGCAAAGTCATTGCCGGCATGCAGAACCGAGTTGGTCCGAACAAAGCTGGCCCGTGGGGAATCTTGCAAACTCTGGCAGACGGAATCAAGTTGTTCTTCAAAGAAGACCTCATACCAGAACGTTCTGATCGATTCATGTTCCGCTTAGCGCCGTACCTCGCGTTAGTGCCAGCTTTTCTTGCCTTTGCAATCATTCCTCTTGGTGGAGATTTCCGTGATGGCAAGGGTGGTCTCGTCACCTTGTTCGGTCATCAGACTCGATTGCAATTAGCTGACCCTCCAGTCGGAGTTCTTTTTGCATTAGCAATTTCATCTATTGCTGTCTACGGAATCATGTTGGCCGGTTGGTCTAGTGGTTCTAAGTACCCATTGCTCGGTGCTGTTCGTGCATCGGCCCAGATGGTTTCTTATGAAGCAGCTCTTGGTTTGTCACTCGGCGCAGTTCTCTTGGTGTCTGGCACCTTGTCCACTGCGGGAATCGTCAACATGCAATCGTCGATTGGTAACTGGAACATTGTGGCAACCGGATTCGTGCCATTTGTTATTTTCCTCATCGCAGCGACTGCTGAACTAAACCGACCTCCGTTTGACTTAGTGGAAGCTGAACAAGAACTTGTTGGCGGATTCAACACTGAGTATTCGTCAATTCGATTCGCTTTGTTCTTTTTGGCTGAATTCATGAACACGGTCACCATGTCAGCGCTTATCGTTACTTTGTTCTTTGGCGGCCCTCAACCGATTTCTATCGGAAACACCACTCTTGATATTCCGTTTATTCCGAACGGCATTGAGGGCACTGTCTGGCTACTTCTCAAAGTTCTTGTCTTCCTGTATGTGTACGTATGGTTCCGCGCCACCCTTCCTCGTTTCCGTTATGACCAACTGATGGACTTGGGTTGGAAGATTCTTATTCCTGGTTCTCTTGGTTGGTTCATGCTTCTTGCTGCACAGCGAGTGGGCCGAGATGCTGGATGGGATCAAATTGTTGTCACCCTAGTTACCGCGCTAGTTCTCATTGGTGGCTACGGATTACTTCTTGCCGCACAACATGTCAGTCGCGTTAATCGTGAGAAGAATGGAGCCAGCTTCTAATGGGCTACTTCGGAGGATTCCTCGTCACAATGCGTCAGCATGGTGCACGTAACAAAGTCACTACTGAATATTCAGGCGGCCGCGTATTTCGTCGCAAGAACAACGACGTCAAAGACGAAAAAATTGACAAGCCAGAGCGTATGCATGGTCGCCATGTATTGAATCGTTATGAAGACGGCATGGAAAAGTGCATCGGTTGCGAACTCTGCGCCGGCGTGTGCCCAGCGAAGTGCATTTATGTGCGTGGCGCTGACAACAACCCCGATAACCCAACGTCGCCAGGCGAGCGTTTCGGTTTCATGTACGAGATCAACTACCTGCGTTGTATCCATTGTGATTTGTGCGTTGAGGCATGCCCAACAGAAGCAATTACTGAGACCAAGTTGTTTGAATTCTCATTCACAAATCGTCAAGATGCCATTTATACAAAGTCGGAATTGCTTGTCGATAACCATGGATTGCCTCAGCATCTTCCATGGGAAGACTGGCGCCCAGGCGAAGATCAAAACACATCCGGTTGGATGCGCGCCACTGCTTCTGCTGGAAGTGAAGATTTTGTCGGAGTCGTTTCATGGGGTGGGGAACTCGGCTATGGCGTTCGTGCTGCCGAACCAACACAAGACGTCAGTGATGAATCGGGTGTGGAGAACTAATGGAACTCTTCGTCTTTGTTGCTGCCGCAGCAATGGTTCTTACTGGAGCTTTAGGGGTTGTAACTCGTTCTAATCCGGTGCATGCAGCTATGAGCCTTGTCCTTACATTGTTCGGAATTGCTGTGATGTTTGTTGCGCACAATGCCCATTTCTTGGCTGCAGTGCAAGTCATTGTGTACGCGGGTGCAATAGTCGTCTTGTTCTTGTTCGTAATCATGTTGCTCGGTGTCGACAAGGCGGAAGATCTCAGTGTTGAACCAATCACTAATCAACGGCCACTTGCTGCAATCATCGGCGTGGGTATCAGCGCCATTGTGATTGCCGCAATTGTTTCGTCTCGTGCAGGTCTCGGACCCTCCGGCGAAGGAATTAATCAGACCACCATTGATTCTCCTGACGCAAACATTCGCCAGCTTGCGAGAGTTATTTTCAGTGACAACGTATTTGCTTTTGAAATAACCTCGGTGCTTCTGCTGGTAGCAGTTGTTGGCACCGTAGTCATGGCCCGTAAAACTAAATCCGTAGGGACCGGGAAGTGAGCGCCATGTTTTCTCTCGCACAGCCAACATCAACGTGGTATCTCATCTTGTCCGCAGTTTTGTTTGGTATCGGCACCATCGGGGTGATGGTTCGTCGCAACCCTCTCATTATGTTCATGTGCATTGAACTGATGCTGAACGCAGTGAACCTTTCCTTCGTAGCTCTCTCAAGCCAAATTGCCAACATAGATGGCCAAGTGGCTGTATTTTTCGTTCTTGTAGTTGCCGCCGCTGAAGTTGTAGTTGGGCTTGGAATCATCGTTTCGATTATGCGCCGACGCACCACATTGACAGTCGACGATATGTCAGGGCTGAAGGGGTAGTTGCCATGTTGAATCTTGTTTGGCTTATTCCTGCATTGCCGCTCGCCGGCTTTTTATTGATCTTCTTGTTCGGCCGAGTTTTAGGTGAACCACGTGCCGGAATCCTTGCAACTGTGATGACTGCCTCTTCATTCTTTGTAGTAGTTGGCGTGTACCTTGACTTGTTGTCACGTACTGCAGAAGAACGTCATCATGTCGTCACATTGTTCTCATGGTTGCCTGTCGGTTCGTTGCACGTGGATATGGCACTCTTGGCTGACCCATTAAGCATCACGATGGCGCTTTTTATAACCGGAATCGGGTCCCTTATTCACTTGTATGCAATCGGGTACATGCACGGTGATCCGAAGTTCTCGAAGTTCTTCCTGTACCTCAACCTTTTCGTTTTCTCAATGTTGATGCTTGTGCTCGGCGAAAACCTTCTGGTCACGTTCCTTGGTTGGGAAGGTGTTGGTGCATGTTCGTACTTTCTTATTTCGTTCTGGCACACACGTGACTCTGCAGCAACTGCTGGCAAGAAAGCTTTTGTTACCAACCGAGTAGGTGACTGGGGAATGATGGTCGCAATGTTCCTCGCGTTCTCTTCTGTTGGAACATTGTCGTACGCAGGTATCAACGCCGCTGCTGAGGGCGGGAAACTTGCTGCAGTTACTGCAACAGGAATCGCCATGATGCTGTTTGTGGGTGCATGCGGAAAAAGCGCGCAGTTGCCTTTGTATATATGGCTGCCTGATGCAATGGAAGGCCCGACTCCTGTTTCGGCACTGATTCACGCGGCCACCATGGTGACATCGGGAGTCTTCCTTCTTACCCGTATGTCGCCAGTCCTTCATGCCTCCTATCCGTGGCTTGGTGATGTGATAGCCACTGTTGGTGCTCTTACTGCTCTGTTTGCAGCGACTATTGCAGTTGCTCAAACGGATATCAAAAAAGTCTTGGCGTATTCAACTGTTTCTCAACTTGGTTTCATGTTCCTCGCTATCGGATCTGGTGCGTATGTCGCAGCAATTTTCCACATGGTGACGCACGCTTTTTTCAAGGCTCTTTTGTTCCTCGGTTCTGGGTCAGTTATCCATGGCATGCATCACGAACAAGACATGCGAAAGATGGGAGCTCTTCGTAAGTTGATGCCCATCACCGGGTTCACTTTCATCATTGGTTGGCTAGCTATCGCCGGTATCCCACCATTCGCAGGGTTCTGGTCAAAGGATGAGATTCTTCTTGCGGCGTTTGCAAACAATCGTCTTCTCTGGCTTATCGGAGTCATCACCGCACTTCTCACCGCGTACTACATGACTCGCCAAGTCATCATGGTTTTCTTTGGTGAAGCGCGTTGGCATGATCACGCTGAAGAAAATGGTGCGCACGGCGATCACACACCACACGAAAGCCCTTGGACAATGGTGACACCACTGGTTGTACTTGCGGGCTTGTCAATTGCCGGCGGGGCACTTCAGTTGCCGTTCTCTCACAGCACAAAGTTCCTTGAGCATTGGCTTGAGCCAGTCATTCATCACTCAGAAGTTTCAATTGCAGGTTCATGGGCAGAAAGCAACAAATGGTTGCTGTTAGTAGTCGCAGTTCTTATTGCCGTCAGTGGTGTTGTTGCTTCAGTGGCGGTGTATGCCAAGGGCAAGTTCAAAATCATCGAACCAAAAATTCTTGCCGATGCCTGGCGGTATGACTCTGCCGTTTCAGCCATTGTTGGTGGTCCTGGCCATGCAGCCTTTGGCGGCATTGCTGCGTTCGACGCGAAAGTTGTCGATGGCGCAGTAAATGGAATCGGAACCGAAGTTCGCGCTGCTAGCGGCCTGTTGCGCAAAATGCAGAACGGACTAGTTCGTTCCTATGCCTTCGTTATTGGACTTGGCGCAGTACTGCTACTCGCGTGGTTCCTTCTGAGAGGAATTCTCTAATGCACGCTTCTTTCCCAATTTTGTCGGCGCTTATCTTGCTGCCGATTCTCGGTGCAATTCTCATCACCATTGTCAGCAACAAGCATCTTGAATTTGTAAAGCTCATTGCGATCCTGTTCAGCGTCGGAGTTGGCGGCATGTCAATCTGGTTGTTGGCTTCGTTCCACTCTCATGAATCCGGGTTCCAATTCGTATCCCAACATGAATGGGTGACGTCGTGGGGAATTTCTTGGCATCTTGGTGTTGATGGTGTTTCACTATTCCTTGTCGTTCTCACCGGAATACTTTTCCCGTTAGTAATTCTGGGCGTTGATCCTCACCATGATCACAAGCGCTACTTGGCTTGGTTGTTGTTACTTGAGGCAGGCGTAATGGGCAGTTTCCTTAGCCTCGACCTGTTCCTTTTCTTCATCTTCTTTGAAATTGTTCTTGTGCCGATGTATTTCCTCATTGGTGGGTGGGGTTACGACAAGCGTGTCTATGCCGCTACAAAGTTCTTTCTGTACACGATGCTTGGCTCGGCATTCATGTTGGTAGGCATCATTGCCACTGCAGTTATCGCTCGACACGACATTGGATATCTCACCTTTGACCTGGTGACCCTTGCGGAACATGCAAGCTTTGCTACCAATACGGGCCGTTGGTTGTTCGTGTCATTTGCAATCGCATTTGCAGTGAAGGTGCCAATCTTCCCATTGCACACTTGGTTGCCCGACGCACATACACAAGCGCCAACAGGTGGCTCAGTCATTTTGGCTGGCGTGTTGTTGAAAATGGGAACGTACGGTTTCCTTCGGTTCGGTTTGTACCTATTCCCGGCAGCAGCTGTGTGGGCTAAACCAGTACTCCTTACTCTTGCGGTCATCGGAATCATCTACGGCGCAATTGCTGCCACCATGCAAGCTGACTTGAAGCGCCTTGTTGCGTATTCTTCTGTTGCTCACCTCGGATTTATTGTCCTTGGTATTTTTGCAATCACCTCGCAATCACTGACCGGCAGTGTGATGCAAATGGTGAACCACGGTATTTCTACTGGCGCTTTGTTCTTATTGGTCGGCATGATCTACGAACGTCGTCACACTCGACAAATTGCTGAACTACGGGGTATCCAGTCGGTTGCTCCAATTTTCTCAGCTGCATTCATGATTGTGATGTTGAGCTCTATCGGAGTTCCAGGACTGAACGGATTCGCCGGAGAATTTCTTATCCTCATTGGTTCATTCCAGTCAGCGCGGTGGTGGACCATTGTTGCTGCTACGGGCGTGATTCTTGCAGCGTTGTATTTGTTGTGGGCATACCAGCGCGTGTTCCATGGCGAGCCAGACGAAGCGAATTCAACTTTTGCTGAGATGACATTGCGCGAAGGCGCCCTCATCCTTGCATTTATTGGTCTCATCGGATTCACCGGCTTGTATCCAAAGCCAATGCTCGAAAGAATTGAACCAAGTGTTGACAAGTTGGTCGAACATGTTGTGTCTCATAGCGATTACAAGGCACCGACCACTCCCAACATCGTGGTTGAGCCTCATGGAGAAAAGGCAGGCGAGTGATGGTTTTCGCAGCAACACTTGACGGCCCATCAATTCCATGGGTTGAACTAATTCCAATCCTTTCGTTATTGGCAGGTACATGTTTTCTTCTGCTAGTCGGTTCTCTTGTTCCAACCTGGCCCCGCCATGGTTATGCATGGGTAACAGGAATCTCCACAACAGTGGCCGTTGTAGCTAATGCAGTTAAGTGGAACAACTTGTATTACAACAAGGGCGAAACGTTCTTCGCAGATGCAATTGCGATTGATCGGTTCTCCGTTCTAGCAAGCATCACAATCTGTCTTGCAGTAATTCTTGGCGCGCTTATGATGTCGGCCTATTTGGTACGAATGAATGCAGATGGTCCTGAGCTGTACGCACTGTTACTAACTGCTGGTATTGGCGCGTTAGTAATGGTGTCAGCCAATGACCTCATTGTCTTGTTCCTCGGACTTGAAACTCTCAGCCTGTCGCTGTATCTCTTGGCTGCCAGCAATCGTGATCGCGAGCAGAGCCAAGAGTCTGGTCTGAAGTACTTCATTCTTGGAGGTTTCTCTTCGGCTTTTTTCCTCTACGGAGTGGCATTGATTTTCGGGTCAACTGGGAGTACAAAAATATCTGGCATCAGCGAAGCACTGTCAGGGAGTATCTCTATTGTCAATGCAGATGCAATGTTGCTCGTTGGTATCGGCATGTTGCTTGTTGGCCTCGGGTTCAAAGTCTCGTCTGCGCCTTTCCATGTGTGGACTCCCGATGTATATGAAGGAGCACCAACTCCTGTAACCGCGTTCATGGCATCTGCCGGAAAGGTGGCTGCGTTTGCAGCTCTCATGCGGGTGCTGTTGGTAGGTCTTGAGCAGCGTGTAGATGATTGGCGACCAGTTGTCTGGGCACTGGCAATCCTCACCGTATTTACTGGTTCAATCTTGGCAGTGGTTCAGACAAACGTAAAACGTATGTTGGCCTATTCGTCAATTAGCCATGCCGGATTTATTTTGGTCGGACTAGAAGCAGCCGGTCATATGAATGGTGATGGTGTTG
>Ga0209400_1003406_pt1 | contig 11591 bp, 12 predicted proteins | sample M_130807_EF_Meta_FD_187313 | JGI IMG/M metagenome (GOLD analysis project Ga0209400, IMG submission 187313) | Freshwater microbial communities from Lake Montjoie, Canada to study carbon cycling - M_130807_EF_MetaG (SPAdes) (version 2) | ecosystem: Environmental > Aquatic > Freshwater > Lake... | reverse complement strand
TTACTCACCCGTTCGCCACTCGCCACCAGGTGCAAGCACCCGTGCTGCCGTTCGACTTGCATGTGTAAGGCATGCCGCCAGCGTTCAATCTGAGCCAGGATCAAACTCTTCAGTTTAATTCCTGTGATCCTTGCGGATCGTCGCACTCATTCAAGAAATTGACTTGGTAATAAAACCAAATCTTTTTACTGTCTATGAGTACTATTTGTTTACATCTGTCCCGAAGGACTGGATGCTTTCGCCTAGTACCCACATTTATCGGTTGACTAATTTTTAAAGAGGGGCTGAATCGTTTTGAAAAACATTCAGCGAAGAGGTGAGATTATGACATACAAAAAGTCGGTTGTCAACACCTTTTGCAGTCTTTTTCCTAAAAAGGTGATGTTTTTTCTTACTTTAAAAATAAATCTAATCAAATCATGGCCTCGGAAGGAAAACTGCGCTTTTGATACTTTTTTGTGCGGTCCTTAATTTATTAGGGAAAACCCTATAATTTTCATCTAAGCCTGCTAATATATTGCAATGCACAATAAATTAGCTAGTAAATACTTACCCAGCAAGCCTTATTTGGCAAGGAAGGCTGTCCCCATACGAGAACTACATGCTGGACACGCTAAGGAGATACTTCAGCACTTATTGCTGCTAAATGAAGGAGATCGCCGCCTACGGTTTGGCATACAGACCTCGGACGAAGTGATTTGGCGCTATGTTGCGGGGCTAGATTTCAATAAAGACGCAATTTTTGGCATCTTTGATTTGAATTTAAGGCTCATTGGAATGGCTCACTTAGCCTATTTACCCGTAGGTGAGGGGAATGCGCGTGCCGCTGAATTTGGCGTTTCGGTCTTACCAGAAGGGCGCTCGCAAGGCTTTGGTACTGCGCTATTGCAGCGCTCTGCCGTTCATTCGCGCAATACTCGCATTGAAACTTTGTATGTTCATTGTTTAACAAGTAATAAGGCAATGATGCATTTAGCGCAAAAAGCGGGCATGAGCGTTGAATATGCCCATGGAGATGCGGATGCATGCCTAAAGTTATCACCAGCAAATCCCTCAACGATCATTGAAGAGTCCGCCAATGAACAGTGGGCCGATATGGATTACGCTTTAAAGCAAAGCTTGAAGAGATCTCATCAGGCCTGGTGGTGGTTCTTTGGCAGGCCAAAGCTGGCGCCTTAATTTTCAGTTTTAATTTTTATTTGGTGCACCACGCAATATCCAGCTTGCTAAGAGTGATAAATCTGCATCACTTAATCTTGTATTGGCAGGCATAGGTACAACGCCCCATGAGCCCGCTCCACCTTTAGCAATTTTATTTTTCAAGAATGCTTGCGCATTTGAGTCTGCTTGATATTTTTGCGCCACTGATTCAAAACTAGGCCCGACAATTTTTTTATTGATTGCATGACAACCTAGACATGCGTTTTGTTTTGCAATTACAAATGCCTTTTGATCTTCGCTACTTGCTTGTGCAGATTGGAAATGTAGTGCTAGCAGTGCAAATGAAAAAACTATTTTAAAAAATTTAAAAAGTGAATCCATCAACATCTTTTACAAAAAGATTATTGTTATCTTGGCGCGTTATCTGATTGCGCTTGATCGGCTTTGCCTGCTTTTTCTAAGCGAGTTTTCTCGGCATCAGAAATGATATCGAAATAAACATAGACATCCTTCACGCCGTTTGTATTGCTAGTAATTTTCTTTGCTAAATCTGCTTCGCCTTGTGTCAAGATTCCCATCAGATAAACGCTACTACCTTCAGCAACAATCGCCATTGAGTTTGATGGCAGCTTCTCCGTAAAAATCATTTGTGTTTTGATCTTAGATTCTAGGTATGAATCATTAGCGCGCGCTGTATAGCTACTATTAGGGCCAATGACAAGCTCGTTGTATACGGTGCGCGCATTCTTCATTGCTTTCACATACATGTCCGCCTCGCGCTTGATGCCGGCATCTTTTACTTCGCCAGTCAACAATACCTTCTGATTGAATGAGGTGACATTAATGTGTGCACTGTCTCCAAACTTTTTGCTTAATGCACCACTTGCCTCCCAATCGATTCCTTTATCAATCGCCTGCACGCTAGGGCTACGTCGATCAGCCAAGACAGTTGCAGTTGCAGTGACGCCACCAACGGCAACAACTGCGCAAGATGAAAGTTGCGATACCGTCATCACTACAAGAACAAGCTTAAGGAAAGAAGGGGTTTGCATTTATCTATTTTCTAAAATGAATTGAACCAAAGACCTTAGTCATATAAAACATGATCAACGCCGTCACACAATCCGTGCAACAGCACTAAATGTGTTTCCTGAATGCGTGCAGTGCGCGTAGAAGGAACGCAAAGATGGACATCGTCTTTGTCTAGCAAGGTAGCAATTTTGCCGCCGCCATTACCAGTGAAGGCAATAATTTTGATGCCCATCTTCTTGGCAGCCTCTATTGCCTTGACTACGTTCTTAGAGTTGCCCGATGTTGAAATGCCTAAAAGGATGTCGCCTTTCTTGCCAAGACCGCGAACTTGCTTACTAAAGATATCGTCATAGCTGTAATCATTTCCAACTGCAGTCAGAATAGATGAGTCTGTTGTTAATGCAATCGCTGCCAGCTCTTCACGCTCTCGCTCAAAACGTCCAAGGAGTTCTGCAGCAAAGTGCTGAGCATCAGCTGCAGAGCCGCCATTCCCACAGGCCATGATCTTGCCGCCAGATTTCAAGCAATCGACCATTGCCAATACTCCGCGAGCAATAGGTTCCGGAAGGACTTTTTCAGCCTCTTGCTTTACCGCAATGCTGTCTAAAAAATGCTGTGATGCGCGTTTGCGCAAATGCTCAATAATGTCTTTATCCATGCCAATATTATGCGCCAAACTGGGGGTAATTTCTAAAGCAACGTATCCTCTTACTTATGACTAATCTTACGCAGAAGATGTCCCCATGGAAATAGGCTCATTTGATTTTTTAAAACAACAGGATTTGCCTGCTGGAGCGCTCTATATGGTTGCTACGCCCATTGGCAATATGGGTGATATTACTTTGCGCGCGCTGCATGTATTGAACGCAGTCGATGGCATTGCCTGCGAAGATACCAGACACAGCGCGGCCCTGTTACAGCAATTCGGTATTCATAAAAAATGTCTTGCTCTGCATGAGCACAATGAAGTTGGGGGTGCACAAACAGTGATTCAGAGCCTTACAAATAACGAGCGCTGGGCATACATTTCTGATGCGGGCACTCCAGGAGTCTCGGACCCTGGCGCTAGATTGGTACATGAAGTACAGAAAGCAGGGTTTCGAGTGATCCCCATTCCTGGCCCTAGCTCAGTGTCTTGCGCAATCTCAGCATCGGGCTCCGTCATGCTGAATTCAGAAGGGCGCTTTCAATTTTTAGGATTTTGGCCCAACAAAACTAAAGAGCGAGATGTGGTGTTACAGGATATTTGTAGCAGCATAAAAACCAGTATCTTTTTTGAATCTCCGCATCACATTCGCGAAACTCTACTTATCCTTGCAAATGCCTTGGAGTCAGGGCGACAAGTATTGATTTGTCGTGAACTCACTAAAAAGTTTGAGCAGATTGCCTCAATTGAGGCAAGTGAAATCGCATCATGGCTAGAAAATGCGGAGAGCTTAAAGGGTGAATTTATTATTCTGGTAGCAGGGCGCCAAGCCAGCTCTGGTGAGGCTCCCGAGCATGCCTCCCTCTTGCTGTGGGCAAATACTCTTAGCCCTTATCTAGGCAGCAAAGAAATTGCCGCTGTTTTATCGCAAGCCTTAGGCATTACAAAAAAGGAGGCCTATCAAGTTGCCCTAGATGCAAAAGATGGGGGTAGACAGAAATAAAAGTTGGCCTATAGCCAACTTTTCTGAAATACGCTAAATTTTATTTAGCCGTCGAAGCAGTAGCATCCTGAATATTTAACTGGGCAACTGGTTTAATCAGCTGCTCAGTGGTAGCAGAAGGCTCGCCACGCTTGCCATTATTTACAAACACCATCAACAATAAAATAACGATCAGGGGTACAAAAAAGCTTGCAAACACCATGATGATGAGTTGTTTTGGGGACTTAATTAGATTTCCGTGCTCGCTGCTCATAAGAATTTTTTATTAGTTGGGTTAAAAGGTGGTTTGGCGGTGATTATAACTAGTGGGTAGGGCTATAAGGCACTTACAATGGAGGGGCATGCAGTTTCGCTGGCGCCCGTAGCTCAGTGGATAGAGTATTGGCCTCCGAAGCCAAGGGTCGCAGGTTCGATTCCTGCCGGGCGCGCCAAAAAGAAGGGGGTTTTGACCAACATCATGCGCAAAGTCATAAAAGCTACTATTATTTGGCTCTAACTTATTGATTCTTATCATGTCTACACATCTAAATTCAGCCCTTTCAGAGCCGTCCCTAAATAATCCACTGCCTCCAGAGGCGGCATTGCCGCACCGCAAAATTATTCGGAGCTGGCTAATCCCAATGGCACAAGGTGAAACAGGCCGCGCAATTATGCTTCTGATGATTGATGCAGCCTTATGGCTTGGCTGTATCGCTGGCACCATCTTTGTTGAAAATATTTTCCTCAAAGTTATTTTCGGTTTGATAGCTGGATTTGTCACTGGTCGCATCTTTATTTTGGGTCACGATGCTTGCCATCAAAGCTTTACGCCCAATCGTGAACTCAACAAAGTATTGGGTCGCATTGCATTCTTACCTTCACTCACACCATATAGTTTGTGGGACGTCGGACATAACGTGGTGCACCATGGCCAAACAAATTTAAAAGGCTTTGACTTTGTTTGGGCGCCATTATCTAAATCTGAATATGACGCGCTACCCTCATGGCGAAAGGCTCTAGAGCATCTTTACCGTAGCGGCTGGGGTCCGGTTTTCTATTACCTGATTGAGATTTGGTGGAGACGCGAGTACTTTCCAAACGCTAAAAATAAGCCGGGCGATCGCCCCATTTTCTTAAAAGATAATTTGCTTGTGACTGGTTTTGCAATTATTTGGCTTGCTTGCTTAATTACTGGTGCAATTGCTACTGGTCAGTCTATCTGGCTTGGCCTCATTACCGGTTTTGCAGTCCCTTTCTTATTCTGGAACGGCATGATTGGGTTTGTGGTCTACGTACACCATACACATCCATCTGTCTCTTGGTATGACAAAAAATCTGAGTGGTTACGTGCCCAGCCATTTGTTTCGACCACGGTTCACCTGACATTTAACTGGGTTTGGGGCGCATTGATGCACCACATCATGGAGCACACAGCCCATCACGTAGATATGAGCGTACCCCTTTATCGCCTCCAAGAGGCTCAAAACACCCTGGAAACTATCCTCCCAGAGCGTATTTTTGTGCAAAAGTTCTCTTGGGGCTGGTATTTCGACACTGCTCGCAAGTGCAAGCTCTATGATTTTGAGAATAAGGCTTGGCTAGACTTTGAAGGCAATAAAACGGCTGATTCAGTCAGAGTTGTCTTAAGCCCAGCCCCAGCGGGACAAAACGGGTAAAATAGTTATTCTTTTAAAGATTGCCTTACCCCGGATTGCTCATGACTACTTCAACTCCAGCCGCTACCCAAGATACCTCTCAGAGCCTTAAGTTTTGCTCTTCTTGTAGTCGCGAAAAACGCCTTGAGGGTGGTACCTGGATTCCAACGAGCAATCGCAAACAGCGCTGGATTTGCGCCAGTTGCCTCTACAACCGTACACATCGTACCGGTTCAGCTAAAACTTAATACGCAGTGATGGCGAAGGCCATCACTCATATGGGGATTGAAGTTCAATCCCAACCGAAACACTGATAATGAATACCCAAAATACATTTCAATTCTCCCAGACTCATGAGTGGGCAAATCTTGAAAGTGATGGCTTAGTATGGGTTGGTATTAGTAACCATGCTCAAGAAGCTCTAGGTGATGTGATGTTCTTTCAAGCGCCTAAGCTTGGTCAACAAGTAAAGCAGGGCGAGGCCATTGCGGCGATTGAATCTGTAAAAGCAGCGAGCGATATTCATGCGCCAGTCAGCGGAGAGATTGTTGCCCTCAACGAAGAGCTTGATGGATCTCCTGAAGTGCTTAATGAAAATCCTTACGGTGTTTGGTTATTCAAAATCAAACCAAGCTCAGATAGCAATCTTGCGTCCGAGCTTAAGCAATTAATGAGTTTAGAAAAATATAGCGCCACTGCTGGCGCCTAAACCTAAAATCAGATTGTGATTGGATCGCGCTCAATCAACCAGCGGACACGCGTTGTTTTACTAATACGCCCCTGAGAGCTTTCCCGTAACCCTCGATCCACCGCTTCCAAAAATTCCTGCAACTGTTTGCGACTATCAGATTCAATCAGGAGTTGGGAGCGCTCCGTGCCCGCCACTCGCATGACTGCTTTTGGAACAGGATCATAGACTCGCAGGCCCTGCGATATAAGGCCTTGTGACTTTAGTTGCGCTTTTAGAGTGCTTAAAAATTGAATGGCTTTATCCAAGCTTTTCGCCTCAGCATGTACTAGAGCTTGATATGAAAAAGGTGGTAAACCAGCCTCCTGTCTCTCACTAGCAATGTGAGATAACAACCCATCTACATCGTGCCGTAATAAATATTGAAATACTGCCGACTCGGGGTATTGAGTCTCAATATAAATATCCCCACCGTTTTGGCCGTCTTTTCCTGAGCGTCCCGCACGACCAGCCACCTGCACCAATTGTGCAAAGAGTCTTTCTGCGGCCCTAAAGTCTTGAGAAAACAATCTCGCATCTGCATCTAATACAGCTACTAGCCCGATATTTTGATAGTCATGCCCTTTGGCAATCATTTGTGTGCCAACCACTATGTCCACCTTGCCCTGATGAATTTCTTGGAATAGATCCTCTGCGCCTTTACCGCTTCTACTGGAGTCTGTATCAACTCGCAAGACTCTGGCACCTGACCACATTTCCTCAATTGCGTCTTCAATCCTTTGTGTACCCTGTCCGAGAGTTTTGAGATCGGCATTCCCGCAATCGGGGCAATGGCTTGGAATAGATTTCGCCAGGCCACAATGATGACAGCTCAAGACAGATTTTTTAGTCAATGCGCCCGCTTTATGCATCACCATATACGAGCTGCATTGCTGACATTTAGAAAGCCACGCACAAGAACTGCAACTTAACACTGGGGCATACCCCCTGCGATTAATTAGGATGAGGCTTTGTTTTTTATCTTCTAAATTTTTAGTGATGGCCTTAGCTAATGTCTTGGTGACCAGACTTTTGCTCTTGGGTTTACTGACATCACCAGGGCTATATTGATTCTGAGGATCACCCGTATTGATGAGGTGAACTTTAGGTAGGCTGGCCCCTTGAGCTCTTTGATCAAGCCGGATATGCTCATAGCGTCCAGCCTTAGCTGCTAACCAGGTTTCTAAAGAGGGCGTACCCGAAGAAAGTAGAATCGGCACTTTCACATCATGTGCTCTCCAAATCGCAAGGTCTCGTGCCGAATACCGAATACCGTCTTGCTGTTTATAGGACGGGTCATGCTCCTCATCCACAACGATTGCACGTAGATTTGGAAGTGGGGTTAATGCTGCCAATCTTGTTCCCAAAACAATTTGTGCCGCACCAGTCAGTGCCTCCTGCCAGGCAATGCCTCTTTCTTTTTCTGTTACTCCACTGTGCAGCACTACCATTTTCTTTTCGGGAAAATAGGCGCGCACTCTTCGCTCCAACTGTGGTGTTAAATTAATTTCGGGGACAAGGAGTAATACTTGTGCACTGGCATCATCCAAGGCCGCGCTTAACCAATGCAAAAAAACTGCAGTTTTTCCGCTACCAGTCTGGCCTTGCAAAAGAATGGCTCTAAATTCTTTTGCATTGCAAATGCGCAATTTTTCTAGGGCTTGCTTTTGTTCTACATTAAGGTCCGCTTCCTGAATGAATCCTTCGCTTTGCTCTAGCTGAACTTTTTTCTTTTTCTTCTCTTTTGCAGCGATGAGTTTTTGAGGGATTTTTTCCCAGTTATCTGGCTTTTTCCACATTTGTGGAATCGTTGGAATGATCGTTTCACCAAGCGCATGAATGTAATACTGGCTTGCAAAGTTAATCAGCCTTAGGGCTGCTGGGTCTAGCGGGGGAAGAGGGGCAAAGCTATTGATAAACTTTAGCTTTTCTATTTCAAAATCAGAGTGAGTGCTAACTTTTATAACTACCCCTACCAGGCTTGATCGCCTAAAAGGCACCTCAACAAGCTGTCCTATCTCTGGGGAACTGCCGAGCCTTTCCGAATCCCATAAGTAATCAAAGCCCTGGGCCAAGGGCCTGTCAACAACTACCTGAACCACAATTGGTGGGGCCATTCTTTACTTGGGTCTTTCTTTTAGCCTGTGGATAAGTCTGTGGATATCATCCAGTGATTTTGATTTACAAGCTAATTTACCAGTTAGCTAGAGGTGCACTGTTTTTGAGCTTTTTTATTAAAAACTATATAAATCAATGAATTACATTGAATTTCGGAGGTTAATGTTTATCTTTATTCCGAATCTTCATGAATTTAGAGTTTTGCACTTATCTGTGCATAACTTTCATTAAAATTTTAAACCTAAGTTAGCGGCTACTCAGGATTATGACTCAGATCTAAGAGCCCTTGAGCGCTGAATAACAGTTTCTGCCAATACAGTCACACTCTCAGGCGGGGTAAATTGCGAGATTCCATGACCCAAGTTGAAGATGTGTCCATCAAGAGGGTGCAGTCCTGGTTTAAGGGCTGGAGCGCTTGCCAAATCCTCCAGCAGTAAATTTGCCTGCTCAGCTATCTGCTTGGCTTCAGAGAAGAGGATTAGGGGGTCTAGATTGCCCTGTAATGCCAAAGGCTTATTCAATGCAAGCAACTGTTTGCGAGCACGACTTAGTGACATAGTCCAGTCCATTGCGATAACATCAGCTCCAACCTGTGCCATGTCATTCAGCCAAATTCCGCCACCTTTTGTAAACATAATCACAGGGACTTTTCTGCCCTCATGTTCACGTGGCAATAGGGCAATCACTTTTTGCATGGATGCCAAAGACATCCTTTGATACCAGCCGTCCGGCAGCATGCCACCCCAAGTATCAAAAATCATCAGCGCTTGTGCGCCAGCTTTTAATTGCTCAGTTAAGTATGAGGCCACAGATTGGGCGTTAATGTCTAGAATATGCTGCAACAAATCAGGACGACTAAACATCATGGTTTTAGCATGACGAAAATCTTCTGAACTAGAGCCATCAATCATGTAGCAAGCCAATGTCCATGGACTTCCAGAGAAACCAATCAGGGGCACGCGTTGCTTGCCATCCTGAATTAACGCCTTGCGAATCTCAGATACGGCATCAAATACATATTGCAACTGACCCATGTCGGCTACACGTAATTTTTTAACCGCCTCTTCCGTGCGAAGAGGGCGATCAAAGCTGGGACCTTCACCTGCCGTAAATTTAAGCCCCAATCCCATTGCATCAGGTACGGTCAAAATGTCAGAGAACAGAATTGCTGCATCTAATGGATAGCGATCCAAAGGCTGAAGAGTCACTTCAGTTGCATAAGCAGGATTTTTAGCTAGCCCGAGAAAGCTTCCGGCTCTAGCTCGCGTAGCGTTGTATTCAGGAAGGTAGCGGCCCGCTTGGCGCATTAGCCAAAGCGGTGTTTGATCAATAGCTTCGCCAAGGCACGCCTTTAAAAACCGATCATTTAAGAGCATTGGGATAGTCAGAGATTATTTTTTACGACGAAAACGGGCAATTGCAGCCAATTGTGCAGCCGCCATAGCAAACTCGGTTTGAGCCAAAGCCAAATTAAAGTCGGTCCCAAGATTTTGCATCGCCTCTTCTGCGCGTCTCTTTGCTTCTAGTGCCTTTGCTTCGTCAAGATCATGCCCACGAATAGCGGTTTCAGCTAATACGGTGATGCGATCTGGCTGAACCTCTAAATAACCGCCAGCAACAAACACGAACTCTTCATCACCATCTGCTTTTTCAATGCGCACAGAACCAGGACGAATGCGTGTAATTAATGGGGTGTGGCCGTGTAAGATACCGAGCTCGCCACCTTCACCTGGAAGCGCAACAAACTTGGCCTCTCCACTGAAAATGGACCTCTCGGCACTCACTACGTCGACATATATGTTTGACATAATTTCCTTAGGCGAAAGCGATTAAAGCTTCTTAGCTTTCTCGATGGCCTCATCAATTGAACCCACCATGTAGAACGCTTGCTCTGGCAAGTGATCCAGCTCGCCGCTACAAATCATCTTGAAGCCGCGGATGGTTTCTTTCAGTGGCACATATTTACCTGGTGAACCAGTAAACACTTCAGCCACGTGGAAGGGCTGGGACAAGAAACGCTGAATCTTACGGGCACGTGATACAGCCAGTTTATCTTCTGGTGATAATTCGTCCATGCCCAAAATTGCAATAATGTCGCGCAATTCTTTGTAGCGTTGCAATGTCATTTGTACGTCTCGAGCAACTTCATAATGCTCTTGACCAACCACTTGTGGGTCAAGCTGACGGCTAGTTGAGTCCAATGGATCAACCGCTGGGTAGATACCCAAAGCAGCAATGTCACGTGACAACACAACGGTAGAGTCTAGGTGTAAGAAGGTTGTAGCTGGTGACGGATCGGTCAAGTCATCCGCAGGAACGTAAACGGCCTGAATAGAGGTAACAGAACCAGTCTTAGTAGAGGTAATACGCTCTTGCAATTTACCCATCTCTTCAGCCAATGTAGGCTGGTAACCCACAGCAGAGGGCATACGACCGAGCAACGCAGAAACTTCAGTACCGGCCAATGTATAGCGGTAGATGTTGTCAACGAAGAACAAAATGTCACGGCCTTCGTCGCGGAATGCTTCAGCCATCGTCAAACCAGTCAGCGCAACGCGCAAACGGTTACCGGGGGGCTCGTTCATCTGACCAAACACCATCGCCACTTTATCGATAACGTTCGATTCTTTCATCTCGTGATAGAAGTCGTTACCTTCACGAGTACGCTCACCAACACCAGCAAACACCGACAAACCTGAGTGTTGTTTAGCAATGTTGTTAATCAATTCCATCATGTTGACGGTCTTACCAACACCCGCACCACCAAACAGGCCAACCTTACCACCCTTAGCAAACGGGCAAACTAAGTCAATCACCTTAATACCCGTTTCGAGCAAATCAACAGAAGGTGAGAGCTCATCAAATTTAGGTGCCGGCTGGTGAATAGCACGGCGCTCTTCAGTCGCAATCGGGCCTGCATCATCAATTGGGCGGCCCAAAACGTCCATAATCCGGCCCAAAGTTGCCGGACCAACCGGAACAGAAATTGGTTTACCAGTGGACTTCACTTCCATGCCACGACGCAAACCATCGCTTGCGCCCATGGCAATTGCGCGAACTACACCATCACCAATTTGTTGCTGAACTTCAAAGGTCAAACCTTTTTCAGCAAATGATTTTTCACCACTATCAACTAATGTCAACGCATCGTAGATGCTTGGCATTTTGTCGCGTGGGAACTGAATGTCCACCACTGGACCGATACATTGCACGATATTTCCGTTACTCATCGCATTTCTCCGCTTTTAATTCCTGAATTCTTTCGTATTT
>Ga0209400_1003405_pt1 | contig 11595 bp, 9 predicted proteins | sample M_130807_EF_Meta_FD_187313 | JGI IMG/M metagenome (GOLD analysis project Ga0209400, IMG submission 187313) | Freshwater microbial communities from Lake Montjoie, Canada to study carbon cycling - M_130807_EF_MetaG (SPAdes) (version 2) | ecosystem: Environmental > Aquatic > Freshwater > Lake... | reverse complement strand
TCGACCAAATTTCATAGTGTCAGAGACGATTGGATTTCAGAAATAGTACCTTTTTATCAGTGGGACAGCTTTGAAAGAAATTTATTTTCTGCGAAAAACGCACTTAAATCCCCAAATGAAACCCTTGATAGTTAAACTTGTCACATGATTAGTGCATTAATTCTGGCTGGTGGCCTCGGAACTCGCTTGCGTGAAGAAACCGAGTTTAAACCTAAACCAATGGTCGAAGTTGGTGGAAAACCAATTGTCTGGCACATAATGAAGAACTTATCTACCCAGGGGTTCAATGAATTCACCATTGCAACTGGCTATAAAGGTGAATTGATAAAGGACTATTTCCTCAATTATCATTCTAGGAATAATGATGTAACCGTTGATCTAGGAAAGAATTCCGCAGTAATTCACCACGGGTTGCATGATGAATCTCAATGGAAAGTCACAGTTGCCAATACAGGAGAACTTACAATGACCGGTGGCAGAGTATTTAGGTCACTAAAGTATCTAGAGGGTGAAAGATTTCTTTGCACATACGGTGATGGTTTAGCAGATGTAGATGTGAATCAATTGCTTTCATTTCATTTGTCGCACGGCAAGAAGGCTACGGTTACAACCGTCCAACCGCTTAGCCGTTTTGGAGTAATGGACGTAGATGACGATGGAGTCGTAAACCAATTCAGAGAAAAGCCAATCATGGACGGATGGGTGAATGCCGGCTTCTTTATATTTGAAAAGAGTGTTGCTGAGTATCTTGATTCAAATTGCGTGTTGGAACAAGAACCTTTAGCCAGACTTGCTGCTGAAGGAGAGTTGGTAGCCTATCGGCACCATGGATTTTGGCAACCAATGGATACTCTTCGTGAATCCATTTTTCTAAACGAACTTTGGAATGATGGTAAAGCTCCTTGGAAAAAATGGTAATCATCATGTGTGTGGTCGAATGAGTAAATCTCCAACTTATTTAGTCTTTGGGTCAAACGGAACAATCGGGTCTAGTTGCGCCGAACTCCTCAAGAAGCATGGCCAAGTTGTATGTGCAAATCGAAACTTTACTGAATTACAGAACCAAATTGATCAACTTCAAAATGTCAGTGGAGTCATTTGGGCTCAAGGGATAAATGCCGCGGATTCGATAATAAATTTTGATTTAGACGTGTATGAAAATGTAATGGACGCAAACATATCTTATATTTTGAATTCTTTGACATTGCTAGTTGGCGCAGAAATTCTCAAGAATGGTTCACAATTAGTGGTGCTTTCAAGTGTGTGGGGGCAGTTGAGTCGTCCTGGCAAACTTTCATATGCAGTCTCAAAGGCTGCCTTAGGTGGGTTGGTTCGCTCTTTAGCAACAGATTTGGGTCCTCGAGGTATCCAAATCAATGCCGTTTCGCCAGGCCCCATAGACACTCCAATGACATTGAAAAATCTGAACCCTAAAGAATTGGAAAGAGTGATTTCTGAATCACCAATCAAAAGACTTGTTACTCTTGCGGAGGTAACTTCAGTAATCTGTGACCTAGCCAGAGGCAAATTTAGTGGCGTGACAGGTCAAGAAATAATGGTTGACGGTGGTTGGAGTGTTTCAAAACTTGTCTAAAGTTGAGGTCAAAAGCTCATTTGGTGCATATGAGATCAATTTCCAATCCATAAGCGCTGAGTTATTCGATAACTCCTTTTTCTTAGTTGATCAGAATTTACATAAAACTCTGGACTTAAGTGAAGATCGATGCATATTTATTGTCGCAGACGAAGCAACTAAGACTTTGCGATCAGTTGAAGACATCTTGGTGAGATTATCCTCAATGGGAATGACGAAAAACAATGAATTAGTTGTAATTGGTGGCGGATATTTGCAGGATATTGGAACTTTGGTTGCATCACTATATATGCGTGGCGTGAAGTGGTCCTATGTACCAACAACCTTGGCAGCTATGGGCGACTCTTGTATTGGAGGTAAAAGTTCGATTAATGCTGGAGAAGTGAAGAATCTAGTAGGTAATTTTTATCCACCTAAAGCAATCTTTATCGATTCAACTTTTATTTCAACACTACCAAATTTAGAGGTCATTGCCGGTTTTTCTGAGATAATAAAAATATGCTTTGCTAGATCATTTGAAACTTTTACCGAATGTTCCCAACTAATATCTAAATGGAAATTAGATGGAAGTCAAGAAACCATTACAGAAATCATCAAACTCTCACTAGTCAGTAAAAAGTATTTCGTTGAGGAAGATGAATTTGACACTGGTATAAGGAAACTACTAAATTTTGGCCATTCTTTTGGGCACGCACTTGAGTCGGCTTCAAAATTCGAAATTCCACACGGAGTAGCCGTATTAATAGGAATGATCGCGGCATCTCAGCATCCATTTAGTAATTCTAGTGAAAAAACCTCCATGTTGGTTGATGTTAGTTTGGAATTTAGCAGGTCATTAGGCAAAGATATTGCAGATGAACTTAAAATTTTAGATTTTGAGAGTTTTTCGAAGTCAATAAGTAAAGACAAGAAAAATACAAAATCAGATCTCGTCCTGATTTTACCCATGGAAACAGGTCTTGAAATTATCAATATTCCATTCAATCAAGACGCGATTAAAATTACAACTCAAGCAATGAAATTAGGAATTGAGATGGTACTAAATGAAATACGCTGAGTATTTGGTGAAAAAATTAGCAGAGGAAGAGCGATATACCCACTGCTATTTTGTAGCAGGTGGTAACACAATGCATTTGTTAGACGCAGCTCGAAAGGTTTTTAAATGCATCCCAGTTGTTAATGAAGTTGCAGCAGGAATAGCAGCCGAGTACTTTAATGAGAGTAATTCTCAAGGTAGCAAAGCGTTCGCACTAGTAACGGCAGGACCAGGGTTAACCAACATTATAACTGCCATCGCCGGGGCCTATCTTGAGAGCAGAGAATTACTTGTAATCGGTGGGCAGGTAAAGCGTTCAGACCTAAAGTCAGGCGAGTTAAGGCAAAGAGGTATTCAAGAGATAGATGGTCGAGCGATTGCAAAGCCGATTACCGTCGCTTCGCAGACAATATTGAGTCAAGTTCCGTTTTCTAGAATCCAAGAAATTTTGCATTCGAGCGCCAAACCTGGTCCGGTCTTTCTAGAAGTACCATTAGACGTTCAAGGTTCTGACTTTACAGAAAATGGGCAGGAATTAGTCAATAAAAAAGTACCAGTTACAGTAAATGACTCCGACAAGAAATTCGTGAACTCCATTGTGGAATCATTAGATTCTTCGAAAAGGCCAATATTGTTATTGGGTGGTGGGCTAAGTCGTCAAGTTGCAAAGAGTCTCATCGCAGATGTTGAGAAAATTGGCATCCCTGTAATGACTACGTGGAATGGTATGGATCGCTACGGTGATGATTTAGCGAATTATTGGGGAAGGCCAAATACTTGGGGGCAACGCTCTTCAAATATATTACTGCAACAGTCTGATTTGTTGATAGCTGTTGGGTCGCGCCTTGGATTACAGCAAACTGGGTTTGCGTGGGAGGAGTTTGCCCCGCTAGCAAAGATTTATCAGATTGACATCGATCAATCTGAACTTGAAAAAGGGCACCCAAAAATTGAAGATGGTTTGCAATCTGATGCCGGTGAATTTCTAAAGAATCTACTAGGCGCTATCAGTAAAAAGAAATATTGTTTTTCAGATTGGTTGAACTTTGGGGAATTGGTTATTGCAGCATTTCCTCTGAATGACGCAGGCAATATTACAAACCGAGGCTATATTTCACCATATGAGTTTATGGAAACTCTTTCGGCAAAACTGAAGAGTAATGACGTGATAATTCCTTGCAGCTCTGGAGGAGCCTTCACTGTGACAATGCAAGCTTTCATTCCAAAATTTGGTCAAATAATTGTGACCAATAAGGGTCTCGCAAGTATGGGATATGGATTATCCGGTGCCATTGGCGCAGCCGAATCTACACAAGCTCGGACAATATTAATTGAGGGAGATGGGGGGTTTGCCCAGAATCTGCAAGAGCTTGGAACATTGGCCGCACAAAACCTTAATGTCAAGGTATTTATCTTTTCCAATTCAGGTTATGCATCTATTCGAATGACGCAGAGAAATTATTTTGATGGTGCATATCTTGGTTGCGACATAGAGACAGGATTGGGGTTACCAAACTTAAGCTTTATCGCCAAAGCTTACGGTTTGAGATATACGATGATTGAAGATTTTGGGCTTGTAAACGCAATGTTGGATGAGGTGCTCGAAAGGACTGAACCTGAGATAATCGAGATTATGATCGATCCTGAGCAGACATATTATCCAAAGATAACTAGTAGAATCCTTGCGTCAGGAGCTATGGCCTCCAACCCCCTCCATTTTATGACTCCCGACCTGTCAAAAGAGGAAATAGAACGCTTTTTGCCTCATATCAAGGATAGAATTCAAGAGTAAATTCAAGCCAGATAGGAGAAGACATTGAATTCTGTAGAAAAACAAATGGTTGAAGTTCTGTCGCGTTGCAAATTACACGGTGCAGTGAGCGTCAAGGCTGAATTTGAAGCTGAAGGCACAAGAATGGACGAGTTGCTGCGTCTTGTCGATGTAGCCCGAGCCGCAGGCCTAAAACTGACTGTAAAAATTGGTGGTTGTGAGGCCATTCGTGATTTACTCGAGGCAAAGCAAGTCGGTGTCGATTACATCGTAGCTCCCATGGTCGAAACCCCCTATGCACTATCGAAATTTGTAGGTGCGATTAAGATTGCATTTCAAGATGATGAGAGAGCACATACCGATTTCTTGTTCAATCTTGAAACAATAACAGCATTTAATAACTTAGATGAAATGATAAAGGTTGCGGTGGAGGGCAAAATAGAAGGAATAGTCTTTGGTCGCGTAGATTTCTCAGGTTCACTTGGAGTTGGACGTGCCGGAATAGAGTCTGATGAAGTAACTAACAAAGTTATTGCCACAGCCTCTGCAGCAAAAAAGGCTGGACTCGACTTAGTGGTGGGGGGCGCAGTTAGCTCCGACGCGTTGCCGCAGCTAAAGCGAATCAATGCCGAGTATCTCACCCGATTTGAAACTAGAAAAGTCGTTTTTGCAGCAAACTCATTGGTGGGCGACCAGATCGATCAAGCGCTGCTGAATGCTGTTCATTTTGAACTCCTATGGCTACTTAATAAGAGAAGCTATTATGCGCAAATCACAGCAGAAGATAATAAGAGAATTGAGATGCTGGAGTCTCGATGGCAGATTCTGAGCAAAAATAATTAATTGACCTTAAAATCTGGCCAAGACATAGCCCTTCGTGAGTGCGATCAAATCGTCATTTACGGGGCAAATGGTTGGCTCGGACGAAGCGCAATTGATTTTATCTCCTCTAATTTAGCGCTCAAGGCCGGAGAAAAGACCCTGCTTATTGGCTCAAAATCTGGCAATTTGCAGATAAACAATGAGAAATTTGAAATCGTTGATCCAAAAATTGGCTATACAAAAATACGACACAATGCAATTTTTTTTAATGCCGCGTTTCTTCGCCGAGAATTCCTGTCAGAAATGTCAGCTGAAGAATACCGACTCAAGAATGAAGAGCTTACCGCTTTACCAAAAATGGCGATAGCCGAGAAGAATTTGTTTAGCTTTATTAATCTTTCAAGTGGTGTTGCACGCAATTCGGACAGTGAAACAACACCCAAAACCGTCGATGAATACTCAAAATTAAAAAAGAAATTAGAAGTAGAATACTTGGAATCGTGTGGTCAAAGTGGGTCAGCTTTCGTAAATTGTCGGATTTTTTCTTTGACAGGGCGACACATTAATGAGTTTAAAAACCTAGCCCTAAGTTCATTTATAATTCAAGCAAAAAATACTAATCAAATTGAGGTTAATTCACCCTTAACGAAGAGAACTTATGTTGATGCAACTAGTCTTGCCGGGACTCTTCTCCGTGTAGCTGCTTTCGGAAAGAATGCAAATTTTGATAGTGGTGGGCAACTCGTTTCAATGCGTGAATTAGCCGAAACGGTGTTATCTGTTTTGGGAAAAAATAAATCCGCGGTTATAACTGGAAAATATGAATCACCTGATTACTTTGGTAACTTTGAGAAGTTCAATTCTATGGCGTCTGAGATTGGTGAAGAGTTTCTTACGATTGAAGATCAAATTATGAGAACAATAGATGCGTTTATTTGATCGATAGAAAATTCTTTATTTGATTTAGAGTTAATTCTCTTGGGTTTTGTGACTGATATTGCTTGAACCAACTCGTAGTGAGGTTGATGGAAGCGTTAAAATTAAGTTTGTCTGCCCATCCAAGTTCTGTTCTAGCCTTGCTCGAATCAAGGAGCAGATACCCAGCTTCATGAGGTTGCTCCGTGTGCTCTTGCTTCCAAACCTGCTTCTGTTGATCAAGTTCCCACGCTTCAGAAAAAGACTCCACCAAGTCTAGAACACTATGCTTTTCATCGAGGGGTGGCCCAAAGTTCCATACACCTGAAATTCCATCCGAAAGCATTTTACTAACTAATCTTTGATAACCATTTAAGCAATCTAAGACGTGCTGCCAAGGTCGGATCGCGTCCGGGTACCGCAATGTGGGTATTTGATTTGATGAGTATGCATTGACTAAGTCCGGAATGATTCGGTCTGAAGCCCAGTCTCCACCTCCAATCACGTTACCCGCACGGGCAATCGATACAGGTGTGGTGGCAAAACTCTTCACCCAAGATTGTGCTGCGATATCTGCCGCGGCTTTTGACGCACTATATGGATCGTCACCCCCAAGTTCATCTGATTCAACATATCCGCGGAGGTGATTAAAATTTTTATAAACTTTGTCAGTGGTTATAACCAATGTTGCTCTCAAACCAGCAAGTTGTTTAGACGCTTCCAGAAGATTTAGAGTACCTAGAACGTTTGACTCAAAGGTGCCAACTGGGTCTCGATATGATTCTCTTACTAATGGTTGAGCCGCAAGATGAATAATCACATCAGGCTTAACTACCATCACAGCCCGTGATAATTCGGCCGAGTTCCTAATGTCAATTCTGAAGTCATTTTTAAAGATATCACTTAGCCTCGCCTGATTAAAGAGAGATTTTTCCATTGGATCAAGAGAAATACCAGAGACTGTATGGCCTTGGAGTTGCAACATTAATGAAAGCCACGATCCCTTGAAGCCAGTGTGCCCAGTGACTAAGTAATGCATTTACTTCGCTTTACCACTCATGAAATCTGTTATTGACTCAATAACATAATCCAGCATTTGGGTTGTTAGTCCTGGATAGACGCCTACCCAAAAGGACCTTGTCATTACAACGTTAGTGTTTGTTAGATTCCCGACAACCCGGAAATCAACATCTTTATAAGCTGGTTGCTTTGTAATGTTTCCCGCAAAAAGTAGTCGTGTTCCGATTTTGCGTGAGTCCAAGAATCGGAGGAGATCTTCTCTGTTCACCGGATGCTCTGGATCTAATGTAATTGGACACCCAAACCAAGAAGGGTCACTGTTCGGTGTGGCCTGGGCAATGGATAATCCATCAACTTTTGACAGATAGCCCTTCAAATACTCGTAATTATCTTTTCTTTTTTGTATAAAATATTCTACTTTAGCCAATTGTGTTAAACCAATTGCGGCCTGCATATCTGTTGCCTTTAAATTGTACCCAATGTGGCTATAAGTATATTTGTGATCGTAGCCTTCAGGTAAATCTCCCAATTTCCAACCGAATCGTTTAGCACAAGTATTATCTTTTCCGGTTTCACAGTAACAATCACGTCCCCAATCGCGGAATGATTCAACCTGCTTCTTAACTAATGGTGATTTAACAAAAACTGCACCGCCTTCTCCTGTTGTGATGTGGTGCGCAGGATAGAAACTTAGTGTGGCAGTGTCTCCAAAACTTCCAGTGCGCTGACCCCTATATGTGGAACCAAGCGCGTCACAAGAGTCTTCAATTAGCCAAAGATTATTCTCCTTACAAAGTCGCTGCACAGTATCCAGATCAAATGGATTACCAAGGGTGTGGGCCATCATGATTGCCTTTGTCTTCGGCGAGATGGCTTCTTCTAAAGCTGCAGAGTTTGCATCTAAGGTATCTAGGTCGATATCAACTACAACTGGCTTAAGTCCATTTTGAATAATTGGATTAATGGTTGTGGGAAAACCCATTGCAACAGTGAGAACTTCATCACCAGGCTTCAAGGCACGCTCACCTAGTTTTTTACTTGTCAAACCACTTAGCGCAATTAAGTTTGCACTCGAGCCTGAATTCACAAATAGTGCATGGCGAGTTCCAACAAAGTTCGCGAGCGCTCTCTCAAAATCAACCGTGAACCTTCCTGCAGTTAGCCAACCATCAAGCGACGAATCGACCAAGGCTGAAAAATCCTCAGGTGTTAGGACCTTTCCAGACACAGGCACGGGATCCGTCCCCGCAACAAAGTCTTTTGAAGAGAGTTTTAACTCTGCGTACTTTTGAGTTAACGCCAATATTTCGCTCTTTATCTCAGAAAGTTCAATTTCACTCAATTGTTAGCACCATCCCGTATCTCTCCACTTGAATTCCAGAACCAATTATCGCACTCGTTATTCCAATGGGCATGTTTTGCCCCTATCAATAGCTTGCATAATTGGAAATTCTGTTTCAATGGAAATATCAAGCCTTCTTACTTCTCGATTGCCAATATAAAAGGATTCCTTTGGTGGTTGCACGCATTTTTCACCAATAACTTTGGCCACTAAGGGATCGCTAATTCCTCTGATCCAGAAAACTCGGGTTTTCCTCCTATCAACATTCACGCTAGTTGATAGATTGATTGGAGATAAAGTAAAAATCGAAGCGTTTGGTGTATAAAAAAGAACGTCTCCCTGGTAAAAGCTCGACTTTTTTTGAATTTCTTTTCGTTCGCCTTCGATCAGACGATTCTGAGTTTGAGATAATTCAAGAAATCTCACCAATGGATTACAATTAGAATCGTTGACACACTCCATCGTTAAAAAGTCTTGAGGATGATTAAACATGCTTAAGTCGATTCCAGATTCAATACTAAATACGGCCTTATTGATTGGTGTCGCATCGTTCATATCCCACGATACGATACGTGCCCCATCAGGAATTCCTTGAAGCCAACCTGACTTTGCCGCAATTTGGATCATCTCAAGACGGGCACTTTGTGTCTTTCCATCTCCAAACTGTTGGAAATTGGCTTGACCAACAAAATACAACGGGATGCTGATTAATATCGATAACGATACTCTGTCAAATTTAGTGATATTCGTTTTAATGGGAGTAGTACTTTTCTTTTTCTCTTTTACGTTCTTAGCATTAGCACCAGCTCCTAAGCTTTCTTTTAAGAAAGCGTAGAAAAAGAAGAAAATGAAAGAAACTCCAACTACTTGAAATAACACTGGCAGGTAAGATTTTCCAAAGCTTAATGCATTGTCAACTTGCCATCTTTGAGTCAGAGCAACCAGTGCTGCAGGCACGACCCATAGGTATATACCTGAAAACAAGAGAGGAAGTTTAGAGGCTGGTCTCGAGAAATTTTCAACCTTAAACGGAACTGTTAGAAATAGAATGAAGGCTATTCCAATAAACAAGAATGGGCGGTGAGGCGATGTGACAGTTAAAGTCCCAAACAACTGTTGCGAAAAGGGCAGTGGGGCGAGTAATTGGGAGAAAAATGCCTTAAGAAAGGGAACAAAGTTAAATGCAAATTCATATGAAGGCAATCTGTTCTCACGTCTTGGTCGAAAGACTAAGAGAGTAAGGAGGACGAGTGTAGCCGCAACTAAGCCAACAACAGATAAAGACTTTAATTTATCTTTTGGCAAATTTCTAGAAGAGTCAAAAGCAAGTATCAGCAGCACTGGAGATAGAATCAAGGAATATTCGTAGGTTGTAAAGCAGAGAAAGGAAAGCGCCATCAGTAGTAACAAGTTAGACAAATTCTTAGAATGCCTAGTCCATTCTAAAGAATCTACCGCTAATGAGATTAATAATAAAAGTATCATTGTCAATGGCAACAAAAAACTAAACGCAAAATATGGATCAAAATCATGACGCACTTGCACTAAAACTGTTGAGAGTAAAATAGAAGGCGCAAAAAGTGTGGGACTCTTGAGTTTTCGTGAAATCATCGAAGCTATCAAAATAACGAGAATTAACATGCTTATTAACTGGACTAATTTATAGATTTGAAGACTTGTGATAAATATGAAAGCACCCCGGCTAACTGCAACAGCAGTTGGGAAGAATCGCCCCTGTCCTTTTATCCACCCATTCGTCCAAAGCTCAGTTTGTTCGATCCAAGATTGAAACCCGCTAGAGCCGTTTAGGTATTTAGTCCAGTATGGAACGAGGCTATTTGGTCCATCATCTGCAGCGTATCCTCCATTCCAAACTCCCCAGTTGACCAAGACAAAGACCGCAATGGCACCAATGTTTCTTTTGGAGAAACCCTTATAAAAGTTTCGCGACATTGCTTTGATCACGGACTGCACTATACTTGAAAGTGGTGAAGACCACAGGTAAACTTCAAGTTTATCGCTATGAAAAACATAGATGGGATAAAAGTGACCTTGCAAAAGAGGTTCAAACAATCTGGTGTCCCAAATCCAAGGAAATCAGCCAAGGTATTAACAGGATTACTAATCGTTTTGATTTCCCTGTTTATTGGAATATGGGCCTTTCATGAATCACCAAGATATTTTGTTAACAATAGAATTCCCCTTGGCGGTGATGGAGCTTCGACCGGCTTCTATATCCGTTTAGTTCTTGAGGCTTCATGGCTCGATGCACTCACTCAACACATTCGCTCAGTTCAATTTGGGTGGCCTGGGGAGATCGATTATACAAACTATCCATCTGGGAATTTATTAGAGATTTTAGCAATCAAAGTTTTTTCTTCCCTGTCTGGAATTACTGACCCTTCAAATCTAATTCATTTCTTTGCCGTGACTAAGATAATTCCAATCACTTTGACAAACTATTTGATGTTGCGCTGTTTAAAAGCGCCAAAGGTCTTAAGTTTTCTAGGAGCTATTGCCTTTTCAACATCAAGTTTTAACTTAATACGCGCTGAAGGTCATTTCTTTTTAGGATTCACATGGGCCGTACCGGTCGCCGTAACATTAATGTTTCTTGCCTTTAAGATTAGTTTGATTGAAGGCGATGTTCATCAAGAGAAAAGATTAGATTTTCAGAGGTTGACCAAGTACGTCTTAACATCAATATTAATCGGCTTATCTAGTTTTTATTTTGCAATTATATCTAGCATTCTAGTTCTATTTTTTATCCTAATTATTGTCTTAAATGAAATCATTATTGTTTTACGACATCGTCAGACCTCGATGGAGTATTTTCGATTCTTGAAAGTAGCAATAAAAAAAATTAGTGGATTCATTGCGATTATTGTTGGAATCGGTGTTGGTTTAGTCATTCAACTCGGTCCAATTTTAATCCGAAGTCATAAGCTGCCATCCCTCAGTGGAATAGCCGATCGAAGTTGGACAGAATCAATTGTTTTCTCAGGAAGCTTAGAAAGTTTCTTTTTTGATGCGGCAGCGCTCTTCTTAAGGGTAATTGGCCGTCCTGAAATCTTGAACTTTACGAGCACAAGAAT
>Ga0209400_1003402_pt1 | contig 11598 bp, 12 predicted proteins | sample M_130807_EF_Meta_FD_187313 | JGI IMG/M metagenome (GOLD analysis project Ga0209400, IMG submission 187313) | Freshwater microbial communities from Lake Montjoie, Canada to study carbon cycling - M_130807_EF_MetaG (SPAdes) (version 2) | ecosystem: Environmental > Aquatic > Freshwater > Lake... | reverse complement strand
TTTGTGAAATGGCGCGATCAGCTAACAAACTCTCTGGTCCTTGAATTAAAACTAAGCCCACCGAAATTTCCACCATTCTTTGCCGGTAACCCTGATCTTAATGCCCAGACCTACTGACCTAGTAATCAGTTGCTACAGACCAAGTTGGGATTTTAGGGTCGAAAGTTCCTTTTTTTCTTGCTCAGTCAGAATTCCATCTTGAAGTGCTATTTTTTCTATAGAAGTAAAGTAGTCCAGATGGATTTTCTTAAGTTGCTCTGAACCCAAACCACTACTTCCAGCAACTTTTGCTAATGCTTTTGCCTCTTGTCCAATAATCTTGCCATCTCTTAAGAATTCATCAAGTAACTCTGTATATTTCTCAACAACTGCATCATTAAGTGAAAGCCCAGATTCTGGCAATTTCTTAAGGACATTTGCCATCCAACCATTTTCACCTTTACTTAAATTTGAAACCCTAGTTTTAATTCGCCCAGAATAATTATCATTATTCGAGACAAATACAGGAACCAGATACTTAAGTGGCTTCGACTTAGAAATAAGAATGGGCAAAAGTTTAGATAGCATTCTGACATCACCCAATGCAGTGTGAGCATCTTCTTCTTCAATTCCAAAAGCATCAATTACTGTTGACATTTTATAATTTGGCAAATCAATCACTTTTCGAGAGAGCCATAAAGTATCTATTGCAGGTATGTTAGGTATCCCAACACCAATTCGTGCAAACTCAGCCCCCAAGAAACCATCTTCGAATGCAGCGTGATGCGCTACAACGATTGAACCGGATAGTCGATTTAAAATTTCAGGTGCAAACTCCAAAAAAGTTGGCGCATCAATTATGTCTTCGACTTTAATATGATGAATAAAAGTAGGCCCAACATCAGAGACCTCTGGATTTATAAGAGTTGAAATCTCATCAATAAATTTCCCATTTGCGTCAATTCTTCGAATTGCCACTTCAATAATTCTATTTCTCGTCTTATCTAATCCCGTAGTTTCTAAATCGATAATTGCATAAGGCGCGTTATAAATGTCCCCTTTTTCTGAACTTGCGTAAGTAAATACAGCACCTTTTGCAGAATCTTGCGCAAACTTATTGCCAGAAAATTTTTTCTCTAGTTGTGGTGACTCAGAAGTTTCATTGCTAAGAACTTTCGAGCTCGATTGTTTAATTTTTTTATAAATAATGTACGGAACTAGAAATAGTAACCAGCCTCCATTAGTCACTCCAATAAGTACTAGATGAAAAAAGATTAAACCAAACTTCTTCATCTCCATACCCTATGCAGTCACAGGGCTCTTTCATAGTCCTACTGGCCTAGTAATTAGTTGATTTGTAGCATATTGTGTAGATATGGGTATTGGAGACTTCTTTAAAAAACAGTTAGATAAACAAGTTGAAAAAGGAAATGCTGAAAGGAATTTTGCAAAGAATGTTCAAGACTTATCGATTCCCTTTGATAGACAGTTAAACCTAAATCCTGAGGGTCACGAACTTGAGTGGATGGATGCTGTTAATTTATATGAAAGTGACTATGCAAAAATAAGGTTTGAGACGGGTTGGAAGATGCTTAAGGGATGGGAATTTAGAAGGAGTGGCGACAGATTCCTACCAGTTAGATGGCAAATAGGGGAAGTTATTGTGGAAGCCAAATATCTATCAGTTGATGGTATGCATATTGGAATAGTTCAGGAAAAAGTTTTAAAGAAGAAATAGTTAGGTTGTAGGTGCGTCATCAGATTCTAATCAGTCGTGTAGATCAACTGGATACTCGATCTCTTTAAGATGCTTTTTAAAGCTACGAGCAATTATAAAATCCTTTGCTGGTTGGGGAATGTGATAGAACTTAATGGGCTTTGCCTTCACAAATAACAGAATGAAGATCGCCCAAAACCCAATGAAGTAAGTAATGACGCTCCAACTGATTAGCCCGCGCCCTTTTGCCCAAGCGAAAAAGAGCACAAAGGGAATTGCGATTAAATTTATTATCTCCATACCAGCCCTTCAAGTAGTGAGGTTACCCACTGCTTATAGTTAAACAAGGGGTACTGACAGTAGATTTACCACATGAAAAACCCAGATGCCATTGTGATAGGCGCAGGCGTAGTTGGCGCCTGTTGTGCCCTTGCATTGACCAATGCTGGGCTTAAAGTTCTAATTATTGATCGCGGACCAGTTGCCAGTGGCACTACGGGAGCTGGTGAGGGAAATATCTTGGTCTCAGATAAAGAGCCAAGTGCTGAGTTAACCCTTGCAATTAGATCTAGAGATCTCTGGTTTGAAATTGATACAGATATTGGTGGCGGCTTTGAACTTGAAGCAAAAGGTGGCGTAGTTGTATCAAGGAGTGCGAAAGGTATTTCAGATTTAAAGAGGTTGTCTGCACTACAAAAAGTAAATGGTGTTGAGGTAATTGAATTAGATGGCGCAGGATTACGAAAAATAGAGCCACACCTTTCTGAATCTGTTGATTATGGAGTTTTATACCCAGGTGATGCACAGTGCCAACCAATGCTTGCAGCAGCTCAAATAATCAGAGCGGTAAAGAAACGAGGCGGCTCTTTTATACAAGGTGAAAATGTCGTAAAAATAAACGCTAACGCTGGATCAATTACGGGAGTTACTACCGATAAAAATCAATACGTAAGCCCGATTATTATTAATGCAACTGGAACTTGGGCAGGTGAAATTGCAAAGCTGGCTGGCTCATATCTTCCAATCATGCCACGACGTGGTTTTATTTTAGTTACCTCACCAGCACCAAAGATTGTCCACCATAAAGTTTATGATGCAGATTATGTAGCAAATGTGGCAAGTTCAGATGCTGACCTGCAATCCGCTGCAGTAGTTGAGGGAACTGCAAGTGGCACAATATTGATTGGGGCATCTAGGGAGCGAGTTGGCTTTAAAGGTGATATGGATATTTCAATTCTTCGTCAATTAGCAAGGCAGGCAATATCTCTCTTTCCGGTACTAGCTGATATTCAATTACTTCGCGCCTATCGTGGGTTTCGTCCATATGCGCCAGATCATTTGCCAGTAATTGGGCCAGATAAAAATATTGCCGGACTTTGGCATGCGGCCGGACATGAGGGTGCTGGTATTGGTTTAGCACCTGCAACCGGTGATTTAATTGCTGCTCAAATTACTGGGCGCACTCCTTTTATGGATCCATCTGCATTTTCACCAGACCGCTTTAAAGGTGGTGAGCATGTCGCAGTTTGATATTGAATTTACTTTTGATGACAACACTATTACTGCATCCCCTGGTCAATCTGTGGGAGCAGCATTGCTAGCAGCAAACCTGCGTTCACTTCGGCAAACTCGATTTAACAAAAATAAGCGTGGAGTTTTTTGTGGCATTGGGGTTTGCTTTGATTGCTTGGTAGTAGTTGATGGCATTGCAAATCAAAGAGCATGCATTGTTGAAGCAAAATCTGGAATGAAGGTCCAAACACAGGTGGGCTCTAATGCATAATGTTGTAATCATCGGTGCTGGGCCAGCAGGATTAAGTGCATCTCTTGCTGCTGCAGCTGCAGGTGCGCCCGTGCTATTAATTGATAGCAATCCAAGATTAGGTGGGCAGTACTGGCGAATGTCTGCAGATGATTTTCAAGACCAACATAATCAGCATTTTGATTTAGATACTGGCCTACTTTTAATTAATGCGGTCAAGGCAAGAAAAGAGATAGAGGTTTGGTCTGGTGCACAAATTTGGAGTGCAACTAATAAAGATGGCAAAAATACTCTTAGGGTCATCTACCAAGGTAAAGAGCGGATTGTAAATACTGAAAATTTGATTCTTTGTACTGGGGCATACGACCGAACACTTCCCTTTCCTGGTTGGGATATCCCAGGAGTAATGACACCTGGTGGAGTTCAATCACTTTTAAAAGGACATGGCGTGCTTGCTGGTAAGCGAGTTGTTGTTGCCGGAAGTGGTCCGTTCTTATTACCGGTGGCAGCTGGTGTTGTTAAGGCAGGTGGTTCAGTAGTTGCACTCCTTGAGGCAAATAAATCAAGAAGGTGGCTTACATCTTTTTTTGTGCTGCTTGAGAATACAAGCAAGATAAAAGAGGCTTTTTACTATATAAAAACTATTAGCGAAGCAAAAGTAAGAGCACGGTTTGGGCAAGCAGTAATTGCCGCACATGCGGCAAGTAATGGTGAACTTGAGTCTGTTGATATTGCCAAAATTGATCGCAACTTTAGGATCAAGAAAGTACAAAATATTAAATGTGATGTTGCGGCAATTGGCTGGGGCTTTACAGCAGATACCTCATTGGCAGGCTCACTAGGATGCAATCAGTTAGTTGCAAAAGATGATGGAGTTGTTGTCTGGGTAGACAGTAAGCAACAAACATCTATCCCTGGCGTATTTGCAGCTGGTGAAATAACTGGAATTGGTGGCTCTGATCTTTCGATGGCAGAGGGTGTAATTGCTGGAATATCAGCGGCTAAATTTGTTGGTTGTAATGTTGAGGTTTTAAAGGCTCATCGCAAACGTCGAGCAAAAAGACAACGCTTTGCTAACGCATTAATAAGGGCATATCCAATTAAACCTGGCTGGAAATCCTGGCTTAGAGATGAAACTATTATTTGTAGATGTGAGGAGGTTTGCCTTTCTGATTTAAAGCATTCAATAAATGAGTTGGGAGCAACAGATTCACGAACTGCAAAGCTATTAACTAGGTGTGGCATGGGTCTATGTCAAGGGCGAATTTGTGGCCGTTTTGTTGTTGATCTAGTTGCTAATGAATTAAATCTCTCACCAACTGATACCGACCGAATCTCTGCGGTTAATCGGCCAATAATCACTCCGATCCCACTTGGTATTTTGGCGTTAGGTGAATAAGGTTTATCCATGACAAATTCCAAACCATGGCATGGCATATTAACTGCCACCGCACTCCCTTTTAAAGCAGATCTATCAATTGATTATGATAAATATGCTGAGCATATTAAGTGGCAGGCAGCTAATGGTGTGCACGGTGCGATCCCAAATGGCTCACTTGGCGAGTACCAAGTTTTAACTGCAGAAGAGCGAACTAAAGTATTAAAGACAGCACTTGATGCTGCCCCAGCTGGTTTTAATGTTGTGCCAGGTGTTGCAGCATATGGTGCGGCTGAGTCTTGTAGATGGACAGAGCAAGCAGCTCAGATGGGCGCAAAGTGCGTAATGTTATTGCCACCTACTGCATACCGTGCAAATGATGATGAGATTGTTGCGCACTATAAAGAGGTAAGTAAGGTTGGCCTTCCAATCATTGCCTATAACAATCCCTTTGATACCAAGGTTGATCTAACCCCGCAATTAGTTGCTCGAATTGCAGATGCAGCAGAGAATGTTGTGGCAATTAAAGAATTTTCAGGTGATGTCCGCCGAGTCTGGCAATTACACCACTATGCACCTCGGATTGAAGTGCTAGTTGGCGCAGATGATGTATTACTTGAATTATCTACTGGTGGCGTAGTTGGTTGGATTGCAGGATTTCCAAATGCCCTGCCTAAAGAGTCTGTTGAGTTATATAACCTCTGTCTTGCTGGAAAATATGAAGAGGCAAAGCCAATTTATGCAGCAGTTCATAATCTATTTCACTGGGATAGTCGCAAAGAGTTTATTGTGGCAATTAAGATAGCAATGGATGCGGTTGGCCGATATGGCGGTCCAACCAGACTTCCTCGCCTGCCACTCCCATCTGCAGATCTTGCTCAATTAAATAAAGATATTCAACAAACGCTTAATTTCTATAAAAATAGAAAATAAAGATTAAATGAAAAACAGTTTGCGCACCGTAACAACGGTTGAATCGCATACTGAAGGAATGCCCACCCGAGTTGTAACTAGTGGAATCGATGAGATTCCTGGAAAAACTATGTTTGAAAAGCGGCTCTACTTTATGGAGCATATGGATCATATTCGCCAATGGTTGATGTTTGAACCACGTGGACATCCTGCAATGAGTGGTGCAATACTGCAAAAACCAACTAGAGCAGATGCTGACTGGGGTGTTATCTTTATTGAAGTATCTGGCTGTCTGCCAATGTGTGGTCATGGCACGATTGGTGTTGCAACAGTTTTAATAGAAAAGGGTCTAGTAACAGTTGTTGAACCAATTACTACTGTTCGCCTTGATACGCCAGCTGGATTAGTTGTTGTTGATGTGCAGGTCAAAAATGGTAAAGCTGAGAAAGTAACTCTTACTAATGTTCCGTCTTTTTCCTACCAATTAGATCAAATTGTTGATGTTCCTGGATATGGCAAAATTAAATACGACATGGCATTTGGTGGTAATTTCTATGCAATTATTCCAGTTGATCGTATTGGGATTGAGTTTAAGCATGAGAACGGCCAGAAGTTTTTGACAGCCGGGCTTGCAATAAGTGATGCAATAAATCAGCAAAATAAACCAGTGCATCCTGAGAATCCAGATATTGCGATCTGCCACCACATTGATTTCATCTCTGCCGGTAAGAACTCAATGCACTGGAAAAATGCGATGGCAATTTATCCAGGTTGGTTTGATCGCTCACCATGTGGAACTGGAACTAGTGCACGACTTGCACAAATGGTTGCCAGAGGTGAATTTAAAGATGATGATGTATTAATAAATGAATCTTGGATTGGCTCACAATTTGAAGGCCGAGTTAAGGAGCACACAACTGTTGCACACCTACCAGCAATTATTCCAACTGTTACTGGCCGGGCTTGGATTATGGGTGAGGCAACCTGGGTATTAGATCCAGCAGATCCCTTTCCAAATGGATTTACTGCTTAATTAACCTAAATACTTTACCTTTCGATACTTTTTAATAATTTTCTTATCACAAGTCCACAATTCGGCGTCAAAATTTTCAGCGGTAGAGATAATCATTGCATCTGCTAATGAAACACCAGCTAATGCCCGTATTTGAGCAGATCTAAAAGCTATCTTTATATCAAAAGCAATTACTGTATTTACAAACTCGTAGATCCGAGCAAAAATACTTAATGCATAATCATATGAGGTAACAAATGAATCAATGAGTGACTCTGCAACAGTTACCGTAGATATTCCAAAACGATTTTCACTCTCTAATTTTGAAACCTTAAATGCACTAGTACATGATTTATAGTGTCGATCCTCAGAATCTAATAAAGCAATCAATACAGATGAATCAAGAATTATTAACCCCAACTTTTACGAGTTGCTTTCAAGTTTGAGCGTTTAGATAATCCAGGAGCGATCCCTGAAATTAAGGAGATATCATTTTTCTTATACCGTTGTAGAACATATAATTTAAAATAAAGCATATACTTTTGATAGGGTTTAAATAGAAAAAATAACCTAATTTTTCTTCTCATAGAGAGGGACGATAGCAAAATAATATGATTACCCGCAGTAGTTTTCATAGAGTAATAGTTAATATAATCATGCTTAGTAAGGTAATTCAGTCAAAATGTAGGGAAGAAATACTTAACTCCAAGCGGAATTTCATAACATCTCAATCTTTCGAGCAAGTGCCCCACCGACCATTGCATGCAACTTGGTTCCTTCAGGTAAGTACTCTTCAGAAATAATCTCACCCTGCTCATGAATTGCACTAACTAAATCACCTCGGTTAAATGGAATTACCGCTCTAATCTCAACCTTTGGCTTAGGCAATGCTGCTTCAACTGCCTTAACCAATGTTTCTACTCCATAACCAGTTCGAGCAGAGATTGCATATGCATTACTTTCTTTTCTAAGTAACTCCATTAAGACCTCTGGCGCAGCCACATCCGCTTTATTAATTGCAATGATCTCCATAATCTCACCGCCGCCAATTTCATTTATTACCTGCCTAACCGCTCGCAGTTGTTCAAATGGATCTGGATGTGCGCCATCAACCACATGGACAATCAGATCAGACTCAGAAACCTCTTCCAGGGTTGATTTAAATGCTTCAACTAATTGATGTGGCAGGTGTCTAACAAAGCCAACAGTGTCAACTAATGTATAGATGCGACCATCACTACTCTCGGTCTTACGAACAGTTGGATCTAAGGTTGCAAATAATGCGTTCTCAACTAAAACATCTGCTCCGGTTAATCGATTTAATAAGGATGATTTACCTGCATTTGTGTAGCCAGTGATTGCAACTGAAGGAATATTATTTCGTCGCCTCTCACTACGTTTAGTATCTCTAGAGATTTTCATCTCCTTAATCTCTCTACGTAGCTTTGACATCTTGTCATTAATTCTGCGTCGATCTGTCTCTATCTTTGTTTCACCCGGACCACGGCCACCAATACCACCTGCTTGACGAGAGAGTGATTCACCCCAACCACGAAGACGCGGCAACATATATGACATCTGCGCTAACTCAACCTGCGCCTTACCCTCTCTACTCTTTGCATGTTGGGCGAAAATATCTAATATCAAAGCGGTCCGATCAATTACTTTAACCTTAACTTTTTGTTCTAAAGTTCTAAGTTGAGCAGGAGATAACTCACCATCACAAACCACAGTGTCAGCCCCAGTTGCCACCACCGCTTCCCTGACCTCTTTAACCTTTCCAGAACCAATAAATGTGGCTGAGTCTGGTTTATCACGGCGCTGAATTAGCGCCTCCATCACTTGCGAACCAGCAGTTTGGGCAAGGGCTGCTAACTCCTTAATTGAGTTATCAGCATCTTTAGCACTTCCTTCAATCCAAACTCCAACTAAGACAACCTTTTCAAGACGCAATTGCCGATACTCAGCATCGGAGACATCTTGTAACTCAGTTGATAGGCCACTAACTCGGCGAAGTGCTTGCCGGTCCTGTAGATCTTGATTATCACTGGCAGGATTTTCAGTTAATTCATAATCTGCGACTGCTTGAGCGTTCTCTCTAATTAAGGTATCGATATCAATCTCAAGGCCATCATCCTTGCCAAATTTTGCATCACTCACAGATATTGATCCAACTCAATATCTTTAATTAACTCAGCTGCTCCAGTTAAAGTCGCATTACTATGGCCATCAATTTCAACTACTAATTTTCCACCAGGTGGATTGATAACCCATTTAACCGGAAGAGATTTTTTCTTTTCGATTGTGGCAGCAAGTGCAACGGCACAGATTCCAGTTCCGCAAGATTGTGTTTCGCCAACTCCGCGCTCATAAACTCTCATATTTATCTCACCATTTGCTAAAAGCTGTGCAAACTCGACATTAACGCCATCTGGATACTCACCCGCTGGTGAAACCTGTGGTGCAATTTTTAAATCTCCAATTTTTACTAAATCATCGACAAAGACAACTGCATGTGGGTTTCCAACATCAATATTAAAGCCGCGATAGGAATTACTGTTTGACTTTGCTGCAATCTCACCTGGAACTTGGGATACTTGTCCCATATTTACCGAAATATCCCCAACCTCTGGAACTGCTAAAAACTTTTTACCCGCTCTAGTATTTATTGCGTAAATACCACTTGGTTGATATCCGCGATCGGTTAAATACCTAGCCATTACTCTAATTCCATTGCCACACATCTCAGCTAATGAGCCATCAGCATTTGAATAATCCATAAACCAGGTACCATCTTTTTTAATTATCTTAATGAACCCATCACTTCCAACACCGCTTTTGCGATCACAGATTCTTTTTATTTGCTCAGGCGTAAATTTAATCTTGTCATCTTCATCAAATACCAGCACAAAATCATTGTGTGTGCCGTGACCGTAGGTAGCTTGAACCATTAATTAATACTAGCCAAGAGCTTTTCAAGACGGGCAGTCATTGACTCTGGGGCTAGCCACTTAATTCGCTCATCTTTAGAGAACCAGGTCTCCTGCCTTCTAGCATAAGCACGAGAAACCCGCTTAGTCTCCTCCTTCGCAAATGCCTCATCTGATTGATCATTTAAGTAATTCATTATCTGGCTGTAACCAAGTGCCATTTTCGCAGTGCTTGCTTGAGCAAGCCCATCACGCATTAAATGCTTAACCTCATTAACAAAACCTTTTGCCCACATATCCTCTACTCGCTTATCAATTTTTTGATCAAGATTTTGCCTATCTAATACCAAGCCAAACTGTTTTGCATCTGGATACTTACTACTTTCCTGCCTTGGCAGATTTGCAGTAAATGGTTTGCCAGTTAACTCAATAACCTCAAGTGCTCTAATTACCCGCCGAATATTCTCCTTTGGAATTGCCATCGCTGCTGCCGGATCTGCCTTAGCTAATCTCTCATGCATTAAATCATTGCCAAGCCACTCTGCCTCATCAGTAATTCTTTGGCGAACCACCGCATCTGTATCTGGAAAATTTAAATCATCTAAAATTGCCTTAATATAAAGGCCAGTACCGCCAACTACTACCACCGATTTACCCTCGGCTAATAGCTGATCAATCTTGCCTCTAGCAAAGCCCTGATACCAAGAAACATTTGCATCATCTTTAATATTTAAAATATCAATTAGATGATGGGTTACTCCTTGGCGTTCCTCAGTTGTTAATTTTGCTGTACCGATATCCATGCCCTTATATAGCTGCATTGAGTCAGCATTAATAACTTGGGCATCTATCTCTTTAGCTAGAGCAACCGCCAAATCACTTTTACCCGTTGCAGTAGCACCACATATAACAATTAAACTCATTTAAAATTACAACGACTTAAGTGAGGCTAAAGTTGGAATGCCTAATAAAATCTTTTTATCTTGGTTATCTTCAACCCAGGTGGCGTGTGCATCCCCACCCTTGGTTTTCTTAACATTAATTGGCGCACCTGCCACAATATGATTTGCAAATGCTTCAACTACTCTAACCTCAACTAAATCACCAGGGCGAGCACTCTTTGCAGTATTATCAAAGTGGGTAAGCCGAAAATCAGCACTTCGCCCATTCATGCGATTTTGATCAAGATCATGTCTGCCCTCATGGCCAGAAACTAATAACTCAACAGTTTTACCAATTAATTTCTCATTCTCACTCTTTGAAATTTCCTGCTGAATTTTATGTAATTGGTTATAACGGCCTGCCATTACATCATCTGCAATCTGATCAGCCATTGCAGCTGCTGGTGTTCCAGGCCGCTTTGAGTATTGGAAGGTATAGGCAGCAGAGAATCTTGCCTGCTTTACTAATTTAATTGTGTCATCAAAATCAGCATCACTCTCACCTGGAAAACCAACAATAATGTCGGTAGTAATAGCTGCATCCGGCATTGCCCGCCTTACCTTTTCCAGAATTCCTAGGTATCGATCGGCTCGGTATGAACGACGCATTGCCTGTAATACCTTGTCACTTCCAGATTGCAATGGCATATGTAGATGGGGCATAACATTTTTACTCTCTGCCATCGCCTCAATTACATCATCGGTAAAATCTCTTGGATGTGGTGACATGAACCGTACTCTTTCAAGCCCATCAACCTTTCCACACTCCTTAAGTAATTTGGCAAAAGCAGTGCGGTCACCAAAATCAACACCATAAGCATTAACATTTTGGCCAAGTAGGGTTATTTCAATAACCCCTTGATCAACTAGGGCTCTGACCTCACTCATAATTTCACTAGCTGGTCGATCTTTTTCAATTCCTCGCAGCTGTGGCACTATGCAAAATGTGCAGGTGTTATTACAACCA
>Ga0209400_1003399_pt1 | contig 11599 bp, 9 predicted proteins | sample M_130807_EF_Meta_FD_187313 | JGI IMG/M metagenome (GOLD analysis project Ga0209400, IMG submission 187313) | Freshwater microbial communities from Lake Montjoie, Canada to study carbon cycling - M_130807_EF_MetaG (SPAdes) (version 2) | ecosystem: Environmental > Aquatic > Freshwater > Lake... | reverse complement strand
TTGCCATTGAAACAGCTAAAATGGCATTTGCGCCTAAATTTGCTTTGTTTGGTGTACCATCCAAATCAATCATCAATCTGTCTAAAAAATTTTGCTCTGATACTTCTAAGCCAATTAATTTATCTGAGATAGTTGTATTTACATTGTTTACAGCCTTCAAAACACCTTTACCCATATATATAGCAGCATCGCCATCGCGTAATTCTACCGCTTCATGTATGCCAGTTGATGCGCCAGATGGAACCGCAGCACGACCCATCGCCCCTTCTTCAGTCATCACTTCTACTTCAACTGTAGGATTGCCCCTTGAATCTAAAATTTGACGGGCATGAACATCAATAATTGCACTCATTTTGTTTGTTTAATTAAGTTTATAAAATCATCAAATAAATACCTGCTGTCCATGGGTCCTGGGGCAGCTTCAGGGTGATATTGAACCGAAAAGGCGGGTTTATTTTTGATACGCAAGCCCTCTACTGTATTGTCATTTAAATTGATATGGGTTAACTCAACCTCTTTGTGGTTTTCTATGTCAGTAGCAGCTACTGCGAATCCGTGATTTTGAGAAGTGATTTCACATAATCCTGTAATTAAATTTTTGACTGGATGGTTCAAGCCTCTGTGTCCATTGTGCATTTTATAGGTCTTGAGTCCAGAAGCTTCAGCAAGTATTTGATGACCTAAGCAAATTCCGAACAATGGCATATTGGCAGCCAAAATTTGTTGTACTGTTTTTACTGCATATGGCATTGCTCCAGGGTCTCCAGGTCCATTGCTTATCATAAATCCGTTTGGATTGAATTGCATCATATCATCAAAACTCGCATGGGCATTGAATACCGCTAAATAAACATCTCTTTCTAGAAGTGAGTTTAAGATATTTCTCTTAACGCCTAAATCTAACACTGCAATTCTGATGGCTGATTCTGGATTACCTAAATAATATGTTTCTGATGTTGATACTGTAGAAGAAAGTTCTAAGCCACTCATGGATGGAACACTCTCTAAGGCTGCTTGCAATGCTTCAATTGTTTTTTCTTCACTAGAAATAATGGCATTCATCACACCTTTGCTTCTTACATGCAAAACCAATTGTCGGGTATCTATATCAGCAATTCCAACAATATTGTTAGTAGATAAATATTCTTGAATAGTGGTTTCTGCTTGTTTTCTGGAATAAGGAACATTGAAATTTTTACAGATTAAACCTGCTATTTTGATTGAATCAGATTCTTCTTCTGTTGGATGAATGCCATAATTTCCAATATGAACATTGGTATGGACTAAAATTTGTCCTGTATAGGAAGGATCTGTGTAAATTTCTTGGTAACCTGTCATGCCGGTATTGAAACATATTTCTCCGGTAGTGGTTCCTATTTTTCCAATAGATGTACCCTTAAAAACAGTTCCATCTTGTAACAATAAAACTGCAGGGAATTTGTGAACTGAACGATTCAATTGATTTAGGTTTTGGCAAAATTAGCCAAAATTAGCACATGTGCAAAATCAAAATACCCACATTATTCAGAAATTTTGATACAAGATGGCCTACGCATTTTTCTGTTGAAATAACAACCAAATATAGGAAAAAATTCCAAGTATAATAGTTAAAAATGACTGAAAACCATGTATTAAAACAGCCAAAGTAAATGCCCTCGTATCGTTCAATCCAAAATACACAAAAGCACTGGTAACAACTAAATGATATGCACCTGCAGAGCCAGCTTGTATTGGAATTGTCCTTGCCAATACCCCAACCAACATCACTTCAAAACAAGCATAGAAGGAAAGTTGACTGCTGTCCGGAAAAATATAAACCCAAAGCGTGGTCATCAAATAGAATCCAATCCAAATAAATAAGGTGTAAATTAAAAAACTTGATTTGAATTCTAATCGCATCAACAATCCTATGAAACTGATCAATTCTTGAAGCCAAGTATTCATTTTGTTGAATAGAATTTTTCTAAAATAATAGAGCACTATCAAAAGTAAAATTCCAACCAATAAGCCAGTCCAAATAAAAATGGGCTTGAAAGGTACTTGATGTAACAATTGAGTGAGCACTCCTGTATTCATAAAAGATTCACTCATGATTGCTACAATTAGAATAATTGCCAATGCCAATAAATCTGTTAATCTTTCAAAAAAAATAGTGGCAATTGAGCGGTTCATTTGAATATGAAAGCGTTCTTTTAAAATGGCTGCCCTGCTAATTTCTCCTAGCCTTGGAATGGCAAAATTTACCAAATAACCTATGTTCAAAACATGAAACAATTGATGTGATTTTACCTCAATTCCTTGTGATTTATAAAGCAGTTGCCATCGTTTTGCCCTGACAATGACCACGCCAATTGAAACCAAAAAGATTTGAATTATGCTTCCAGTATTACACTGATTAAGGGATAGTTTTAATTCATCTAAATTTACCTTTTGAATTGTCAACCAAATCAATAAACCACCTGAAACGATAAAAAATAAGGTTTTAACTAGTTTAAAGAGTCTCAATTTATTTGATTTTAAATAAATGTAAATAGTTGATTGTATCTGCGCTTAAAAGAAACTGATCTTGGGTTTTAAATAAATCACCTGAAGCAAAAACACCATTTGATGAAGCTGGAAAAGGAAACATTTCAATATTACTTTCAATGGTTTTTTTAGAAATATTGTATGAAATTACTTGAGATTCAAGCCCAAATGGTCTGTAAACGTAATGCGTATTGTTTGTATCTGTTGTATTGACCTTAAAAAGTACTTTACCATTAAAATCCAATTCAATTGTATTCCTTTTGGAAGCGATGTGAATGGTATTCGTTTGCTTATTTAAAAGCAATTGTTCGGCTGGGCCTTCAAATTGTACTTTGTTTTTGAAAACCATGCGTTCGTTTTTAAATGCTTGTACCAAAACTTGATTGCTATCAGACCCAATGAACAAAAATTGCGATGAATCAATTTTTAGTAATTGTATTTTATTAAATATTTGTGAAGAATCTACAAACTGTTGGTTTACTTGCTCTCCTTTTAAATTAAAGCTAGAAATACCCCCCTTTTCATTCAGTCCCATCAGTAAGACTTCTCCTTTTGAGTAAATACTAAATAGTTCAGAAAGTAAATTTGGATAAATTGACAATGGATTCCAACCAGGTAACAATTTTGCTTGGGCATTGAAAGCGCTCAATTTAAAATACCTACCGGTTACAAAAAAGGCCATGTCATTTTCTGAGTTTATGGATTGCGCAAGCATCCCATAATGAGTGGAAGTTGGAATCCAAATTGGCCATCCCTGAATAGACTTTCCTTCATCGTTCAAAACATAGATGTATTTTTCGGTATTAAAGGCAATTTGTTTTTGGTTGTTTTTGAATAAATCTAATTCATGAATTTGGGAAATGATTGGCCCATCAACTTGGTATTTCCAATTTATTTTTCCAGTGATATCAATCTGGTAAATTTGATTTTTGATGTCTTGAACAATCAAAACTTGCTCTCCTGTTTTTGAATTAAATACACTTTGAGGTTGACCAATTGCCAATGTGTCTAATTTAATTTCCCAAATTTTTTCAGACCTATCGCTTTGTTTTGAATCAAATTGAACAAATACTTGACTTGGAAATGTTTTGTCAATACTTCCCCCAAATTGAATGCCTATTAAACCTATTTTTTTAAGGGTTCCCATATTTCTAGCCAAATAGCCATACCAATTCTCGTTCATATAATCCATAGCGAATTTTGAAGCCTTCGACGCATCAATTGTTAACTCCAAATTGCTTTGTGGAATTAACTTTTGTTTAAAAGTTGAAACCCTTTCCTGTCCTATCCAAAATAGATTATTTGACCATGATTGTTTGAGATGAGAAAGCATTTGTGGGGATTTACTTAAAAATACAAAATTGCCATTTCTGATATAATGGCTCGCGTTCATAGTTTCAAAAAGATCACCATAAAGTACCTTCAAATAATCTCCCAATGGGTAGGGTTTTATGTCATCAGTGTAGGTAATACTTTGCAATGTGTCAATTGTTTTTGGATTCAAGTCATTGATCTTTGACATAAATATATCGAATCCAGTTGTATCATTCACTTCAAAATAAGAAACCAAAGCGCTGTCATTCCCAATTCCAGGAACTAAGCAAGCAAATAAACCAGCTTGATTGCCTAATACATGTGTAAAGTCAAATTGAAGGGTTTTAAAGCAATGGTTATTGATACTGTCAGCAAAAATTTTGTACTTGGTATCAAGCTGTTTGAATTTTAAATATTCATTTAAATTAGGAAGCCATTTTTGGTATGAATTGTAATTGAAATTCAAATTAAATATCAAGCTTTCAGTTAAATAAGAATTGATTTTACTTTCTGCAGGTGCATGCCCATTAAACAAATCTAAAAACTGAAATTTCTTAGCATTGGTATAGGCAGCACCTTTTAATGTAAGCTCATGTTGATCTGTTTGTATTTGATAAAAACTTTTATCAGCCAATTGACCAATGATACCCAAATTAGAAGCATAGGAAGGATGTAGTGATCCAGAAAGTAAATTAGCCAAATAGCTGTATTGAATATAGCAATTGAAATCTTTGTTCGCTTTCGCTAAATAAGCTTCATTTTCACTCAATTGTTTTTCGGGATTGATCTGTTTAAATTTTACAATTGCTTGTTCAATTAAAGTGCCGTCAAAGCTCAATATCAAAAGCCTCGACTTGAATGCGACACTAAAACTATAGCCTGATTTGAAGTCTTGAAAATCGTACAATTCTTCTCCTTGAAACTTTCTTGTAATCACCTGAAATCGTCCAGGATACACACTCGAAACAAACCTAATGAGCTCAGCAATTTTTGGGGTTTGTTTTATTTGCATCGCCATGAAAAAGGTAGGTTGCTTGTTTAAATTTACATGCATTGAATAAACGCACTCCCCATCTCCAAGCCAACTGGATGTATTTTTATCTAATTTAGTTAAAGAGTCTATTAAATCTACTTGGTTAAAATACGATTCGAAATTATTGTTGTTCATCAAAACCTTAAAAAAATCTAATGACTTGAATTTTTTTATCAATTGGCTAGTTTGGTTACTTTCTACAATAAATGCCGCATTTTCCGGAACAACTTGTATTGGCTTAATTCGTTTGTCTCCTATCTCAAAAAACAAGAAATATACCACTAAACCAAGGGTCAGCGAAATCAAAATACTTACAATGGTGGCAAACTGTTTATTCATGAATTACAATCAACAACGAAATTAATTCTACATTCACGAATAATATTGTTTAATTTGTTAACAGTTATGTGTCCAAAAACACGAACTGAACAATTTTTAATTCATTAAATTAGGGGATATGAAATGGAAATATTACACCCAATTTTCGCTTTTAATTTGCGCAATTGGAATTTTAACAGGAGCTTTTGGAGCGCATGCACTCAAAGACAAGCTCCCATCAAACGATTTAAATATTTTTGATACAGCTGTTAAATACTCCTTGTTTTTAGGATTGAGTATCTTGACACTCTCTATCAACCATAGACATTTTAATTACAGATTAAGTACAGCCTTGTTATTCATGTCAATTGGCATTTGTTTGTTTGCTGGCTCATTGTTTATGATTTCGCTAAATTCCTTTTGGCCAGGTGTCTATTTAAAAGGAATTGGAGTCATTACCCCAATTGGAGGTATAGCTATGATTTTCGGGTTCATATACACTTCATTCTTTTGTTTAAGCAAAATTGAAGAATCAAAAAGTTCATCGAGCAGTTCGTCTAGTTCGTCTAAAAAGTCACATAGAAAAACTACTGAATGAAGCGATTGATTCTTATGCGTCACGCCAAAGCAAAAAGCAAATTTGAAGGCATTGACTTTGATAGACCTTTGACGAATTCCGGAAAAGATGCAATTCAAAATTTGTCTCAAAATTTTATAAAGTATTTAAAACCCAATTCTGTATTTTTTGTCAGCAATTCAATACGAACCAGAGAAACTTTCTACTATCTACATCAGCAATTTGATAAGCTAGAGGTAGAAGTTTCTTTTGAAAACAGCCTGTATCATGCAAGTTTTGAGGAATTATTCTCATTTATAAAACAATTAGACAATGAAATTGAACTGGTTACTATTATCGCCCACAATCCCGGCTTACATCAATTCGCATCAATGTGTTTGAAGGATGAAATGATACAGTTTCCTCCTTCTTCTTTTCTTGTACTTGATGCTCCAATAGAAAATTGGCATGATTTTAATTTCAATCAATTAGAAATTCTTTATCTATCCAACTAAAATGAAAACAACTGTTTCAATTTTTATCCTCTTCTTTTTAGCTTGTAATTTTATCAACGCACAAGAACTGCCATTTTCAGGAACAAAAAATAAAAAATCAGAGTTTTATTTTGGACAAGCATTGAAAGCTTTTCAAGCTTTAGAAGAATTAGTGGCTATTAAAAATTTAGAGAAGGCACTCCAATCTGATCCAAATTTTATTGATGCAAAAATGTTGATGGCTGAAATATTAAGAACTGGAGGTGAATCTCAAAAAGCCTTGAGCATTTACAAAGATGTAGAGCAAATCAACCCGGCATTTCCACTTAGCTATTATTACATGGCGTTGATTTATTTCCAACAAAAGCAATATGATGCTGCAATTGAAAAGGCAGATCATTATTTAAAACTTTCAGATTTTTATAGAAAAAAAGAAGAGGTAACAAAAATCAAAGCCTCTGCACTATTTGCCAAAACAGCTATTTTGAGTCCTGTACAATTTAAGCCAGTCAATTTAGGGCCTGCCATTAATTCCGCTGAAAATGAATACTTCCCTGGAATTACTGCAGATGACAATACTTTAATATTTACTAGACTAACAGAAGGTACAAACGAAGATTTTTTTATCAGTAAAAAGTTCAATAAACAATGGATGCCATCTCAGAACATAGGAGAACCTATCAATACAGAAAGAAATGAAGGAACGGTTTCATTAAGTTCTGATGGCCAATATATATTTTACACAGCATGTAATAAACAAGGGGGTTTTGGAAGTTGTGATATCTATTTGTCAATATTGGATGGAGATAGCTGGACCAATCCTGTTAATTTAGGATTCCCTATAAACACAAGTTCATGGGAAAGTCAACCTACAGTAAGTTTTGACGGAAAGACTTTGTATTTCAGCAGCAGCAGGCCTGGCGGATTTGGCAAAAGTGATATTTGGTATACCAATTACAGAAATGGCAAATGGATGCCTCCTGTGAATTTAGGCCCTGAAATCAACACCGCTGGAGACGAACAATCACCCTTCATTGCAAAAGATGACGAGACCCTTTATTTTAATAGTGATGGGCATCCTGGAATGGGGCGTGTAGATTTATTTGTTGCTAAAAAAATCAATGGAAAATGGTCCAATGTTCAGAATTTGGGTTATCCTATCAACACTGAATTGGACGAAACTTGTATCACAATTGCTTCAAATGGAACAGATGCTTATATGTCTAGAGAGGGTGCAGACAGTTATGGAGGGCTTGATTTATATCAATTTGAATTGCATGAAAAAATAAGACCTATAAAAACAGGCTATGTAAGTGGAACTACTTTTGATGCCATTAGTTCAAAGAAAATTGGCGCCAAGTTAGAACTCATTGAATTGTCTTCTGGTAAAACAATTATTGAATCATACTCAAACAAATTAACAGGTAAATTTTTGTTGAATTTATTAGGCAATAAAAATTATGCATTGAATGTTTCTGCTAAAGGCTACCTCTTCTATTCAGAGAATTTTAGTCTAGCCAATCAGACATCAACTGAGCCATTAACCCTAGATGTCGCACTACAGCCAATTGCATCTGGCGCTAAGGTTGTGTTGAATAATATTTTCTTTGATACAGATGCATTCACCATTAAAAAAGAATCGGAAATTGAACTTGAAAAATTGATTCAATTCTTGAAAATAAACCCTAGCATCAATATTGAAATTGGAGGGCATACAGACAATACTGGCGATGCAGCCAAGAACAAATTATTGTCCACGAATAGAGCAAAATCTGTGTATGATTATTTGTTGAGCAAATCAATTTTGGCTACAAGAATTTCTTACAAAGGGTATGCTGATCAACAACCTATTGATGACAACAAAACTACATTAGGAAGACAAAGAAACAGAAGGACTGAATTTAAGATTATGCCCTAATCTGACAACAATTTTAAATTTTGCATGTTGATATGCGGAAGAATTTCGTTGTAATGCCTAAGATTGATTCCTAGTTTTACATCAATGATACAGGCCCAAAATTATACAATTCAAAGAAATAGCAACAAGCACAAGTATAGCGGCTTAGTTGGCACCATGATCATACATGGTGTATTGGCTTTGGTTTTGTTTTTTATCGTCATCTACCCTCCTAATCCTCCTTTGGAATCAATGGGCATGATGATGAGCTTAGGAGAAGAAAACATGGAAGGCCCTTCTGAGGTACCTGTTGAAAATCCTATGCCAGAGGAGAATTATACACCTATTTCTGAGCAAACAGAAACCTCAGCCCCAGAGCCGATTACGCAAGAAACGGACGAGAGTGTTGCCCTTCCTCAGAAAGTTGAAAAGAAAGAAGTCAAAGAAAAAACTGAAAAGAAGGTTATCAAAGAAGAAAAATCACCAGTTGTTAAAAACAGTTCACCAGTCTTAGATTTACCCAGAAAAGTTGACCAAAGATCTTTATTTAAAAAGAGCAACAATAGCCAAGGTGGAAATGGTGGTTTTGGGGACGGAGATATTCCCGGAAATGAAGGCAGGCCTGATGGAGATCCAAATGGTTCACCAGATGGACAAGGCGGTGGTTTTGCTGGAAATGGCAAAGGTTCTGATGGGCCACTGAAGTTTGAATTGGAAGGCAGATCAATGAAAAAACTCCCTTCTGTGGAAGACAATTCTAAATCAATTGGAAAAGTTGTTGTAAGAATTGTAGTAGACAGAGAAGGTAATGTAATCAAAGCTGTTCCAGGACAACCAGGCTCTACAACAATTGAAGGCGCTTTGTTAGAGAAAGCCAAACAAGGGGCTTTACAAACAAAATTTTCACCTAAATCACAAGGTCCTGAAGAGCAATACGGCTATATCACTTTTGTTTTTAGGTTTAGACAGTAATTGCCTTGAACTACCAAGAAACACTTCAATACTTATTTGAGAAATTGCCCATGTTTTCTAGAATGGGTGCTGCTGCTTATAAAAAAGACCTACACAATATCATTGGACTTACTGAATTATTAGGAAATCCTGAACGTAAATTTAAATCAATACATATTGCTGGAACCAATGGAAAAGGCTCTACAAGCCACATGTTAGCCTCAATTTTCCAAGAAGCTGGCTTTAAAACCGGATTGTACACCTCTCCTCATTTAATTGATTTTAGGGAAAGAATAAAAATAAATGGCATAGATGTATCTGAAAATTATGTAATTGATTTTGTAGAAAAATATGCTGATAAATTTGATGCCATTCAGCCTTCATTTTTTGAGTGGACACTCGCTTTGTGTTTTGATTATTTTGCTGAAGAGCAAGTTGATATTGCAATTATTGAAACGGGATTAGGTGGCAGGCTAGATTCAACCAATATCATCACTCCACTCCTTTCCATTATTACAAATATCGGCCTAGATCATACCGATTTATTGGGCAATGATTTGCCAACAATCGCATTTGAAAAAGCTGGAATTATCAAAAAAAATATACCTGTTGTTATTGGAGAGAAAAACGAGTTGACACTTCCCGTTTTTATTGAAAAAGCAGCGCAGGAAAAAGCAGCATTGTATTTTGCACAAGACAAAATAAAGGTTTTGAATTTTGAACAAGCCATAGACAAAGCTATACTTACCTATCAAACTACTGAAGAATCAACTATCCATACCATTGAATCAGCGCTTCAAGGCATTTACCAAATACAAAATATCAGTACAGTATTGTGTGCTTGTGAAATTTTAAAATCAAGTTTATTAGAAAATAAAGACCAAGCCATCCAAAAAGGAATTGCCAAAACCATACAAAATACTGGTTTGAAAGGCAGGTGGCAAACCATTCAGCAGCATCCATTGGTGATTTGTGATACAGGGCACAATGAACATGGGATGCAGCAGATTTGTAAACAATTGAATGCATTTACATCAGGTCAAATTCATTTTGTTTTAGGCATGGTAAACGACAAAAAACACGATGCTGTTTTAAAACTACTGCCCCAAAATGCCATTTATTACTTTACAAAAGCACAATTGCCCAGGGCTTTGGATGAATCTGTTTTACAAGAAATGGCAAATCAAAATGGATTGAATGGGAATTGCTACGAAGATGTGAATACTGCATATCATGCAGCTTTCCATTCGGCTAATAAAAATGATTTGATTTTTATTGGGGGAAGCACATTTGTAGTTGCCGATTTCCTATTAAATTTAGAAAATAATAAAACTGCTTAAAATTGAGCTTTAGAAATAAACTGAAATACAAACTAGTTCAGACACTCAAAATTTCTAACAAAGAAGCAGATTTACTTATTCTTTCAGGAAGAATTCAAATCAACCAATCAATTGTAACAGAAAATATACCATTAACTATTTTTGACAAGATTTTAATAGATAAGGAGTGCATCTATCCTATTGTTCAGCCTTTATTTTATAAATTATACAAGCCCACAGGTGTTGAATGTACCTTGAATCCTACTATAAGTGATGGATTATTAAAATATATTCCAAACAATTTACCATTGTTTCATATAGGTAGATTAGACAAAGCTTCAGAAGGACTATTGATTTTGACCAATATTGGACAAATTCACGACTCATTGCTTAGAAACCAAACTCAAGCCATTTGGAAAAAATACCTTGTCAAGGTAGATAAAGTGATCGCAACTGAATGGGTGGAAGAATTAGAAAATGGCGTTGAAATATTAGGTCAGAGAACCAAACCTTGTAAAATTGAAAAATTGGATGATCATACTTTCTATATTTGGCTCAACCAAGGATTGAATAAACAAATTAGAAGAATGTGTAAGTTATTTAATCTTCAAGTCACCTATTTAAAAAGAACAGAATTTGGAGAGATTCAGCTTCAAAATATGCAGGCTGGCGATTGCATACCTTTTACTTCAACTGAAATAGCATATTTGAAACAAATAACTTTAAGAAATGAAAATAACTGTATCTGAGGTTTTAGGTATTAAATCTAAGCAACAGCTTTTATTTTTTTGTAAGCAAAACCTGCATAACACTCATTTCATTGAGCAATTGGTTCAATATTTAAACAGTAACAATAGCGCAATTCAAATAAAAGTTTCTTGGTTATTCTCTTGTCTAGTGAAAATTGATAAGCAGTCAGTCCAAAATCAGTTTACTAATATTGTTCACCTAGTTTATTTTGGTCAGTTAGATACCATTAATAGAAATTTATTGAGTTGTATTAAGCAATTGCAAATAGAAAAAAAAGAAGCAATTTACTTGTTCGATACTTGTCAAAAACTTTCACTTTCTGTTGATTCCGCTTTAGCCGTTAAAGTGAATTCTCTGTATGTAATGCTTGATATTTTGAGCATTTACCCCGACTTTTACAATGAATTTGAACAAATTTTACAAATTTTAGAGGAATCGGAG
>Ga0209400_1003398_pt1 | contig 11600 bp, 17 predicted proteins | sample M_130807_EF_Meta_FD_187313 | JGI IMG/M metagenome (GOLD analysis project Ga0209400, IMG submission 187313) | Freshwater microbial communities from Lake Montjoie, Canada to study carbon cycling - M_130807_EF_MetaG (SPAdes) (version 2) | ecosystem: Environmental > Aquatic > Freshwater > Lake... | reverse complement strand
CGTTATCTCATCGCGGGTTTGAGCCTCGCAGATAACGATTAGGCGGCCGGCTGGGGTATGGCTTACTTTTGGGGTATCGATGGGCACAAGGGCCACTACTGGCCCGGCTTGGGTTTCGGCCAGCTGGTCGGCGTGGCCGGCATTGTCGGCGCTTAGGTTTACAGTAAAACCCCAGCTGTTGGCGTGTTTAATCCATGGGAGGGCGTGGGGCGCGTGTTTGTGCGTGTAGGTGAAACCGCGGCGGCCCTTATTGGCTTTGACTATTTGGCCCAGCTCGAAGGCGTCTACCTTTTCCCCTTTGCCGGGTAAGTCTCCAACTACAGCAAAGCGCCAAGCTTGGCCGGGCGGTAAGCTTTGAATGTGGCCGGCCAGCTGGTCGATGGGGACGCCGCGCTGGGGGACCTTATCCCAGCTCATGCGCGTGTGGAAGTCCTCGCCATAACAGCCGGCCCGATAGAGCGCACAGCCGGGCGGGCAAGTTTCGCGAAGGTTGTAAGTAACTGGAAGCGGGCCGGTTTTGCGGTTTCCGCTGTTTCGAATGAATGTATAAAGCATGGGGGCTCCTTAGTTAAATGCGGGCGCGCTGGCCGTAATGCGTTCGGCTATTGCGGCGGTTTTGGCCGGGTTTATTTCATCAGGCCGTGGCTTATAAAAGCGCTCGATTATGGACAAATCACGGCCCAGCAAATAGGTTCCATTGTCGCCGTTGTCGCGGTCGCTGGCGCCGTATTGCTGGCGGTAGACTGTCATCCCCACATCACAGCGGAAATAATGCCGGGCCAATAGTTCGGCCAGCTGGTCCAGCGTTTCGGTTTGTGCTGCATCTGTGGACGCGTGGCGCAGGCCCAGCGCCCGGGCGGCGTCTATAAAACCTTGAACGCTTGCGCGGCCGCCGTTCCAATGAAGATAAATTGCTGGCGCGTTGTCGGCCGTGTCGAATGTAATTACTGCTCTGTTTCCCATGATCAAAACCCCTTTGTAAGAACGTCAAAATAAGCCAGCGCGGCCACAGTAAGGGCGCCGGCCACAATAAGAACTGCGAGAAAATCAAGGCCAGCGGCGGCGCGTTTTTCGGCGCGTTCGGCGGCTGGGCTGTAGGTTTGGCGGTGTTCGTGGTGTTTCATTTGGCGCCTTCGTTGTAGGCCAGCCAGAAGGCCAGCTGTTGATCGCGCTCGGCCTCGGTCGCGAACCATTCACAATGTAGAACTGTTTCACCTTCTGGGTCGCTGGTGTGCTCGATTCCATAGGGCAGCGCGTGGCCGGGCTGTTCGGCTTTGAATGGATGGCTCATTTTTCGGCTCTGTAAATATGGAGGACAAAACCGGCGAATGCGAACATAAAGAAAAGCGCGGCGCTCGCGGCCAGCCAGCTAATGGGGGCTGGAAGGAAGGCCCAGCACATGAGTTCGATCAATGCACCGGCGGCCATGAGCGCGGCGGCCGTGGCTTCGCTGTAGATATAGAAAATGCGTTTAAGTTGTTTCATGGTTTACCTTTCAGAGTGATTTAAGGGCGGCCAGCTGTTGGCCGATTCCGAGCCCGGCAAGTGGGCGGGATACATTGGGCCAGCCGTCAACGGCGGCGGCGTAATTCTTACCGGCCAGCACAGTTATTGCGCGGCCCTTGTGTTGGCTTAGGTGTTGTTCGGTCATCGCGGCCCAAACTGCGCGTTGGTGTCGGCTCATGTCAGTAAGGGCGCGGTTATAGGGCTGCAGCTGGTGCGCTGGGTCAATGGCGCCATGAAGGGCCGAGAGAATGATTACATCGGCGCCGGCGCGTTCGGCCGCGGCCATGGCCAGCTTAAAAGCTTGGCCGGTGTAGAGTTGGCCAGCTGGTGCGGCGTGGTCCAGCTTTGCATTACTGCAAGCGATTAAATAAAGTGGTTTCATGGATGCCTTTCGGGTAGTGGTTAAACATGAATTGATATTCTCTGAATTCATGTGTTCATTGTCAAGGGGTTTTTATACAGAAAAAGAAAATATTTTTTAGTGCTGGTTCCAGCATCACCAGGGCGGCCGTTTGCATTGTGTCGCGCGGTTTGTTATCTTCGGCTTATTCTCATTTCATACCTATGAAAACACCATGCCCCAAAAGTTAACGCGCGCGCAGATAAAGGCCGGTCTAGATCAAGTCCCGATAGAGCAGCTCTTAAGTAGTGGAGAGGGTAAGAAACCCCAGCTCACACATAAGCAGAGAGAATTCGCGAGGGCTCTTGCTATGGGCCAGAGTAAGGCTCAAGCGTATAGAGTGAGCCATAAGGCAAACCCAGCACCCAGCACAATCGTTACAGAGCCGTATAAGCTTGCCCGTGACCCACGGATAACCCGCGAGGTAGAAGCTTATAAGCTTGCAATAGAGGCGGAGAAACATCGCACCCCAGCTCAATTAAAGGCCTTGCTGGTGCAACAGCTGGTCCAGCACTCCATCGACGAAGATTTTCCCCCGGCCCAGCGCATGAAGGCATTGCAGCTCATCGGGAACCTTTTCGAGGTTGGCGCCTTCATGGAGAGAAAAGAAACCACAGTTGTGCATAAGAGCGCAGATATCCGGGCCCGCTTGCTCGAGCGCCTGAAGGACCGGCCAGCAGCTGCGGCCAGCGATGTTGTTGATTTACTCTCAGAAATTAAGACCCCACCGGCTTTGCTGGGCGCCGCCGCCGACCCCACGCCACCCGGGGACCCCCAAGAAGGCCCGCCGGCGCATGGCGCACATACACATACTGTTTCACTCATTCAATCATCATCAAAAAAAGATGGGGTACCCCCTAGCGAAATTGTTGATGTAGTTAGCAACTTTGATAAGGAATGACCCCCCCTTATGTTTTCTATACAAAAGTGGTGGGGGGGTATATTTTTTTTTCCCACACTAACAGTGTTAGAGTGAACCTGAACGTAAACTTACAATCTCACATTAACAGTGTTAGTGTGAAGCTTAAAGAAAACTTACAATGAATAAAGAACCGATTAAGCAGACTTATGAGAAGTGTATGGAGGCTTGTATGACGGAGAAGCAAAGGACTGTGTTCTTAGTGATAGATGAGTATTGGAGGAACTTTGGGTATGGTCCTTCTATAGATGACATCATGTTTCATACTGGGGATAAGGGGCGGGGGAATGTTCATAGGGTTGTTAAGAAGCTCTGTGAGCTGGGGATCTGCCGGCGCAGTGCTCATTCGGCGCGAAGTGTTCGGCCCAGTTATTTGAAGCTGAGGAATCTACCTTGAATAAGAAACAAGAGTTAGAGAGAAAAGAAGAGTTTGATCTCTTTGTGAGAAGGATTGTCGGTGCTTTAAATTTAAGCAAGAAAGATGCCGAAGATAAAGCTAAGGCGTTTTTTAAGTTTCCTGCAAATGAGCAGGCGGCGTTTTTAGATGATCTGGATGCTCTTGAGAGTAGCCAACAGAGAGAGGAAGCTTTTGATGATTTTATTAAGTTTGCCCATGCGATGTGGCCTGGCTTTATTGATGGAAGACATCACAAGGTTATGGCAAAGAAGTTTGAAGAGATTGCCACTGGAAAGATTAAGAGGCTGATCATTAATATGCCGCCTCGGCATACGAAGTCAGAGTTTGCGTCTTATATGTTGCCGGCGTGGTTTTTGGGAAGAGATCCTAGTAAGAAGATTATCCAGTGCTCGAACACGGCCGAGCTGGCTGTGGGCTTTGGACGTAAGGTTAGGAACTTAGTTGCGAGTGAGCCGTTCTCTAAGATATTCCCTAATGTGAATTTGAGGTCAGACAGTAAGGCTGCTGGACGTTGGTCTACGAATAAAAACGGAGAATACTTTGCGATTGGTGTTGGAGGAACGGTGACGGGTAAGGGTGCGGATCTTTTGATTATTGATGATCCCCATTCCGAACAAGAAGCCGCCCTTGCCGCAGGAGATCCTTCAGTCTTTGATAAAGTCTACGAGTGGTACACATCTGGCCCGCGCCAGCGTCTACAGCCAGGAGGAGCGATTATTGTCGTGATGACACGCTGGGCCAAGAGAGATCTAACCGGCAGGATCCTACAGTCTTCTATTGATAGAGAAGGAAACGATGACTGGGAGGTAATTGACTTCCCTGCGATTCTTCCAAGCGGTAAACCACTGTGGCCAGAGTTCTGGAGCTTAGAAGAGTTAATGGCGCTTCAGTCTGAACTGCCTGCGTCTAAGTGGAACGCACAGTATCAGCAAAGCCCAACGAGCGAGCAAGGCGCGATTGTTAAAAGGGAGTGGTGGAAAGAGTGGAAAGAAGATACCCCGCCGAGATGTGAGTTTCTGATCCAGTCTTGGGATACGGCGTTTACGAAGAACGAGAGATCTGACTATTCAGCGTGTACGACTTGGGGTGTGTTTTATTTAAACGAAAATCAAAATGATGCAAATATTATTTTGCTTGATGCGTTTAAGAGAAGGATGGAGTTTCCTGAGCTAAAGGAAAAGGCTTTTAACCACTATAAGGAGTGGGAGCCAGATGCTTTTATCGTTGAGGCCAAGGCTTCAGGAGCGCCGTTGATCTTTGAGTTGCGGGCGATGGGGATACCGGTTCAAGAGTTTACTCCGTCTAGGGGTAATGATAAGATGGTGAGGATTAACTCTGTATCAGATTTGTTTGCCAGCGGTAAGGTATGGGCGCCAGCAACGCGCTGGGCAGACGAGTTAATGGAAGAGATGGCTGCTTTTCCAAATTCCGATCACGATGACTTGGTTGACTCAGCAACACAAGCTCTGATAAGGTTTAGAAAAGGTGGGTTTATACGATTGCAGACTGATGAAGAGGAAGAACCTCAATCATTCAGGCGCAAAGTTTCTTATTATTAAGGATAAATATGTCTATTGAAAAATCACTTTATGCCGCACCAGAGGGTTTGGAGTCTTTAATTCCTGAAGAGGGCGATCAAGTAGATGATCAAGGAATTGAGATTGAGATTGTTGACCCAGAAGAGGTGACGATTAACACTGGTGATGTAGAAATCAAGATTGGCGGCGAAGAAGAAGATGATTTTGATGAGAATTTAGTCGAAGTTTTAGATGAATCTATCGTTGCTGGGATTGTTACTGACCTGATTGGTGACTATGACGATGATATCAACTCAAGAAAAGACTGGATGCAGACATATGTAGATGGTTTAGAGCTCTTGGGGATGAAGATTGAAGAGAGAGCTGACCCTTGGATTGGTGCTTGCGGTGTTTACCACCCACTTTTATCTGAAGCACTGGTGAAATTCCAGGCTGAAATTATGATGAGCACCTTCCCGGCCGCCGGTCCCGTGAAAACGCAGATCATTGGGAAAGAAACTCCCGAAAAGAAAGACGCCGCAGTCCGTGTTCAGGATGATATGAACTATCAACTGACCGATGTGATGACTGAGTTCCGTCCTGAGCATGAGAGGATGGTCTGGGGACTGGGATTGTCGGGTAATGCTTTTAAGAAAGTGTACTTTGACCCAAGTTTTGACCGCCAGACGTCAATTTTTGTGCCGGCCGAGGATTTAGTAGTCCCTTATGGCGCATCAGACATCCAAACTTCCCCCCGTGTTACGCACGTTATGCGTAAAACAGAGAATGAACTGAGAAAACTTCAGGTAGCTGGGTTTTATGCTGATATTGACTTGGGTGAACCCAACAATAGTCTTGATGAAGTAGAGAAAAAGATTGCCGAGAAGATGGGATTCCGCGCTTTGTCGGATGACCGCTATAAGATTCTCGAGATGAACGTGGAGCTGGACCTAGAAGGCTTTGAGCACACAGACAAAAACGGCGAGCCTACAGGAATTGCCCTTCCTTATATCGTAACGATTGAATATGGAAGCATGAAGTGTCTGGCTATCCGTAGAAACTGGAAGCAAGGCGATAAATTACACACAAAGCGCCAGCATTACGTTCACTACGGCTATGTTCCTGGCTTTGGATTCTATTGTTTTGGATTGATCCACTTAGTTGGCGCATTTGCCAAGTCTGGTACGTCAATCCTGCGTCAATTAGTAGACGCTGGTACGCTGGCCAACTTGCCTGGCGGATTTAAGACTCGCGGATTGCGTGTTAAGGGTGACGATACACCAATCGGCCCAGCTGAATGGCGCGATGTAGATGTACCCAGCGGAACTATTGCCGATAACATCATGGCTCTTCCCTATAAAGAGCCCTCACAAGTCCTTGCCTCTTTACTCGATAAGATCGTAGAAGAAGGACGTAAGTTTGCATCTGCAGCCGACATTCAAGTTGCTGATATGTCTGCCAACTCTCCCGTTGGAACGACACTGGCAATTCTTGAGAGGTCTTTAAAAGTGATGACGGCCGTACAGGCAAGGATTCATTATTCGTTCAAGCAGGAGCTGGCGCTTTTGCGCGACATCATCAGAGAGTACACACCTCCCGAGTATTCCTATGAGCCAGAAGAAGGAAGCCGAAAAGCAAAGCAGTCAGATTACGATTTAGTTGATGTGATTCCCGTGAGCGATCCCAACGCGGCCACTATGGCTCAGAAGATTGTTCAGTATCAAGCGGTGATCCAGCTTGCCCAGCAGGCGCCTCAGATCTATAACTTGCCTCAGTTGCACAGACAGATGTTAGATGTACTGGGTGTTAAGAATGCAGAGAAGCTTGTGCCATTGCCTGATGATGAGACACCAAAAGATCCAGTCAGCGAGAATATGTCTGCACTCAGAGGCGAGCCATTGAAGGCGTTTATCTCTCAAGATCAGCAGGCCCACATAGCGGTCCACCAGACGTTCATGCAAGATCCTGTAGTGATGAAGACGATTGGCCAGAACCCACAAGCCAACCAGATCATGGCCTCACTGCAGGCGCACATTGCCGAGCACCTTGGCTTCTACTACCGATCAATGATTGAGAAGCAGATGGGAGTGCCGCTTCCACCTCCTGATAAACATCTTCCTGATGATGTTGAAGTTCAGCTGTCTCAGCTGGTGGCTCAGGCCAGCGCCCAGTTACTGCAGGCCAACCAAGCCCAGGCTCAACAAGAGCAGGCCCAGCAGATGGCGCAGGATCCTCTTATCCAGATGCAACAACAAGAGCTGCAGATCAAGGGCCAAGAGGCTCAGAGGAAAGCTCAAAAAGATGCGGCAGATATGCAGATGAAGCAGTCTCAACAGCAGATTGAACGCGAGCGGATCATGACTCAAAAAGAAGTTGATATGGCTCGCATTCAGGCAACTATTCAGAAGGACCAGATGGAGCTGGCGCAAGAAGCTCAGTCGGAGAAAAATAAGTTGATGGCTGAAATGATGAGGAACAGAAATGGTTGAAAAGTATTTAAAACATCTAATCCAAAAGGTAGATGACAAGGTATCCCAACTTCAAATATCTATGGCCGATGGCAAGGCTGAAGATTATGCGGAGTACAAGAAGATGTGTGGAGAGGTGAAAGGTCTACTCACTGCACGTTTATTTATCACAGACCTACAGGAAAGAGTTACCAATGACGATGACGAGTGAGATTTCAAATCTCGACATTACCAAGGCCGTGGATTTATCCAAGATCTTGAACACCAAACCAGAAGAGAAAGCCAAACAGCTTCCTCGCCCATCTGGTTACAGAATCCTTTGTGCCATCCCTGAGATGGAAAAGGAATACGGAGATTCCGGACTCGTAAAAGCGGAAGAAACTCTCATGATTGAGGAAACCCTGACTACTGTGTTATTTGTAGTAGACATGGGCCCAGATTGCTACAAGGACGAAAGCCGATTCCCGTCAGGCCCGTACTGCAAGAAGGGTGACTTTATCTTGATTAGACCCAATTCAGGAACGCGTTTGGTCATTCATGGAAAAGAATTCCGTGTGATCAATGACGATTCTGTTGAGGGAGTAGTAGACGATCCACGCGGTATTCGCCGTAAATAAGGAACGACATGAGTGAATTTAAATTCCCAGATGAGAAAGATGACGTAAAAGTCACTGTAGCAGATGATGACGCCGATGATCAGATAATCATTGACGTAGAAGACGACACTCCTGAAGAGGATAGGAATAAAACCCCCCTTCCTGAGAAAGTCAAAGAAGAGCTCTACAACGATGAGCTCGAGGATTACTCTTCTAAGGTAAAGAAGAAACTAATCCAGATGAAGAAGCTGGCTCATGATGAACGCCGCGAGAAAGAAAATGCATTGCGCGAACAGCAAGATGCAATTAACTTTGCTCAAAGGGTGTTGGAAGAGAACAAGCGCCTGAAGTCAAATCTCAATAACAGCGAGAAGAATGTACTGGATACAGTCAAGAAAGCTGTTGAGATGGAGATGGACGCGGCCAAGAAGGCTTACCGAGAAGCATATGACTCTGGCGATACTGATAAGGTGATGGATGCCCAAGAGCGTCTTACTCAAGCAACATTAAAAGTGGAAAAAGTTAAAAACTTTAGGCCACAGCCTTTACAAGAGTATGAAACTCCTGTACAAATGCAACCACAGCCAGTCCAACAGGTACGGCCCGACCCCAGCGCGCAAGCCTGGCAACAGGAAAACCCTTGGTTTGGAGAAGATGAAGAGATGACAAGTCTGGCTCTTGGCCTTCATGAGAGGCTAAAGAGAGAAGGTGTTGCAGTTTCATCACAAGAGTATTATCGTAGGATTGACGCAACCATTCGCAAGCGTTTCCCAGAGAAATTTGAGGAAGAAGCGGAACAATCACGGCCTAGCCGTAGAAGCTCGGTGGTAGCACCGGCTACAAGATCAACTTCAGCACAGAGAGTTAGATTATCTACTCGAGAGCTGAGCTTGGCTAAGAAACTTAATTTAACGCCAGAGCAATATGCTAAGGCGAAAATAGAAATGGAGGCCTGAAAATGGCTGAAAACAGAAAACCGCGTGAACTTGAAGATAGATTGATGGCTGAACGTCCTAAACAGTGGCAGCAGGCCGAACTTCTACCTGAACCCGACAAGCACCCGGACTACAATTATCGTTGGATTCGTGTTGCTAATTTGAATACAGCTGACCCCCGTAATCTTTCCGCAAAATTGCGTGAAGGTTGGGAGCCAGTTACTTTAGAAGAGCAACCAAAATTTAGACTGTTAGCTGATCCAGCAAGTCGATACAAAGACAATGTTGAAATTGGCGGATTGTTACTCTGTAAGACTCCGAAAGAGTTTGTTGATCAACGAAATGCCCACTTTTCAAAGTTGACTCAATCTCAGACGGAAGCTGTAGATAACAGTTTTATGCGACAAAGCGATACGCGGATGCCTCTCTACAAAGAGACTAAGTCTTCGTCTAGCTTTGGAAAAGGTACTTAAATTTTTTATAGGAGTCTTAAATGGCTTACCCAACTGTCTCAGCGCCTTACGGCTACAAGCCCGTAAACCTGATCGGTGGTCAAGTATTTGCTGGATCGACAAGAAACTTGCCTATCCAGTACAACTATGGCACCGCTTTGTATTACGGCGATCTGGTTACTTTGTCTGCCGGCTATGTTGTGATCGCAACTTATCCTGTGAGCACCACCAACACTACTGTTGGCGTGTTCTTGGGTTGCTACTACACAAACCCCACGACTAAGCAACGTCAATACTCACAGTACTACCCAGCTAACGTAACTGCTGGTGACATTACTGCCATCGTTGGTGATGATCCTGACCAAGTTATGCGGGTCGCGGTTACTACTGGCGCTTCTTCTACAACCATCGGTTCTGCATCTTCCATCTTGGTTGGTGTAAACATGGCTGGTAACACTTTGACTGGCTCTGCCTCTACCGGTAACGGTGCTGGTGCAGTCGTTGCTGCTTCTGCTACTACTTCTGGTGGTGGTTTCCGTGTATTGAACTTGGTTCCTGACACTCAGATCAGCACCTCTTGCACTTATGTTTCTGGCGGCGCCGCATCAGCAACTTCTGTTGTTGTGTCTGGTTTGGCCGTTGGTCAATACTTGCCCGTTGGAACTGATGTGTTCAACTTGGTTAATGGTCAGTTGCAGTTCACAGGTTCTACCTTGAGCTCTGCTTCTACTGTTACCACAACTGGTAGTACAACTTTGACAATTACTTCGGTTACAACCGCAGTGGCTGGTACTGTTGTATTGGTTCAATCACCCGAAGTGTTGGTTAAGTTCAACTTCGGCGCACACCGCTATTACGTAGCATAAGGAGCTTAAATCATGGCTATTTCACGCGCACAATTATTGAAAGAGCTGCTCCCAGGCTTGAACGCTTTGTTCGGCTTGCAGTATGCAACTTACGATCAAGAACACAAAGAAATCTACGAAACAGAGACTTCTGAGCGTTCTTTTGAAGAAGAGACAAAGCTGTCTGGTTTCTCAGCTGCACCTGTCAAAAACGAGGGCTCTGCCATCTCTTATGACAATGCACAAGAAGCATGGACTGCACGTTACAACCACGAGACTATTGCTCTGGGCTTCAGCTTGACTGAAGAAGCTATTGAAGATAACTTGTATGACTCTTTGTCTGCACGTTACACCAAGGCTTTGGCCCGCGCTATGGCTTACACCAAGCAAGTTAAAGCCGCCGCTGTTTTGAACAACGGCTTCAGCTCTGCTTACCCTGGTGGTGACGGCGTTTCTCTCTTTAGCTCTGCACACCCCTTGGTTACTGGTGGCACCAACAGCAACATTCCTTCTACCCCCGCTGACTTGAACGAGACTTCTTTGGAAGCCGCCGTTATTCAAATTAGCTTGTGGACAGACGAGCGTGGTTTGTTGATCGCCGCTAAGCCCAAGAAGTTGATCGTTCCTTCTTCTTTGCAATTCGTTGCTACTCGCTTGTTGGAAACCGAACTCCGCGTTTCTACAACTGATAACGACATTAACGCATTGAAGAACAATGGTTCGATTTCTGAAGGTTATGCAATCAACCACTTCTTGACCGACACTAACGCATGGTTCTTGACCACTGACGTTCCTAACGGCATGAAGCACTTTGTTCGTTCACCCTTGTCTAACAGCATGGACGGCGACTTCGACACTGGTAACGTTCGTTACAAGTCTCGCGAGCGTTATTCTTTTGGCTGGTCTGATCCATTGGGTATGTTTGGCTCCGCTGGCGCCTAACCGGTTAATTCCCGGTCTAAAAGGTCACTTTCGGGTGGCCTTTTTTTTGTCACAAATCTAGACTAAGATGGTTTTGCAGTCGCTGTGGCTGCTTTAACTTAGGGGCTTATCATGAAATTTGAAATGGAATTTGGCTGGGCTGGCAATGAGTTCATTACCATCACAACTTTTGATTTTGAAAAAATTGCTATCTTGCAAGAATTCATCAATCGCCAAGAAGAAACTGGCTGGTGCGGTGATGAGGAAGATGAAGATTTTGATTTTGAAGATGAAGACACAGAAGAAGAACTCGAAGGTTCCGAGTCTGACAAGTAATTAAAGATGGGGCTTACTTGGTAATCAGGTAAAGCCCCACATTACTAAAAGCGTATCCCGCGTATACGATAGACATATACGGGTTTCCCTTTAGCAATTGTTCCACCGCAATATATGCGTAGATTGCCCCCACAAGAGCGATTAACCAAGCACTCATATCGTTTTATCCTAAATTGCCCCTATAGGGACTAAAACGCACTCACATCAATGACTTCGCCCCTGAACTGGATGCAGTCTTCACTAAAGGCATGGACTAATTCAGGCCAAAGCAACTCGCCATTAAAAAA
>Ga0209400_1003390_pt1 | contig 11613 bp, 13 predicted proteins | sample M_130807_EF_Meta_FD_187313 | JGI IMG/M metagenome (GOLD analysis project Ga0209400, IMG submission 187313) | Freshwater microbial communities from Lake Montjoie, Canada to study carbon cycling - M_130807_EF_MetaG (SPAdes) (version 2) | ecosystem: Environmental > Aquatic > Freshwater > Lake... | reverse complement strand
AGCATTGCTGATATTGGTGTCCACATAGTACTTGGTAGCAGCATCTGTGTTGGCCACAGGGTTGGCAAGATCCACAATGTTCACGTTGCCCACAGTGATATTGCCCGACACAGGAATTCGAATGTTGCCCACTGTTACTCCAGTGCTAGCAATCACATTGCCTGACACACTCACATTGCTGCCCGAAATATTGCCAGTGGTGGTAACATTGCTGGCGATCACTGTGTTGCCACCGGCAAACACGCCCGAATTAGCAGCGACATTGCCAGTGGTGCTGATGCCTGTACCAATCACAGTGTTGCCATTGCCAAATACACCAGTGGTGCCCACAATGTTGGCAATGGCAATCACATTACCACCGGTGATGTTGCCAGCAGCAGTCACAACGCCAGCTGTGTTCACGTTGCCCACAGTGGCATTGCCCACAGCAGTGATCTGTTGACTGGCAGTGAGATTGCGTGCCCGTATATTTCCATTGACATCAAGGTCTACCTCGGGTGTGGCAGTGTTTATGCCCACACGATTGTTGCCCACATCAAAGTACACCAAATCGGTATCAATGGCCAGATCTACACCGTCTCGTTCGAGATTGCTCTTGAGCATCTGACCTGCAACACGACTTATTGACATAATTTGTTCCGTTCTTTAACTGTTGCCGCTGTGGATTACATTGATAGGCAAGCCACTGGGTGGTGCCGATGAGAATGTGATCACTGTTCCACTCACTGTGTAATTTTCTTCTGGGATTTGATAGATACTTCCCACAAAAACAATGATTTGTGTAGACTGACCCTCGGGCAATGACATGACAAAATCCACCGAGACTCCGTTGCCCACAAAGTTGTCCAAGGTGTATGTGATGCCACCTGCTTGACTCAAGGCCACAAACACCGCGCCGTTGTAGAATTCCGGCGTTGCCAGCTCGGTGTTGTAGCGAATCATGCCCACTACAGGATGCGCAGGTTGGTCGGCTGTGTTGCCAACAGGCAATCCCACTCCGGTGCTGCCGGAACTGAGTTGGCGATTTTTTACAAAATATCCCATTATATTTCAGCGTAACTCACTACCACATTCAATCGATTGTTTGCATTGGCCGAAGCTTGGATTGCGTCCCCGTTGCTCAACACCAAGCGTTCGCCCCCGGCATACACCTGATAGGTGTCACCTGCTTGAATTTCCAACTGTGTCAACACTTGATTTTGTGTGCCAATTGACTCACCACTGGCCACCACATACAGGTTGGCTGTGGTTGCAAGACCAGAGTAGTTGTTGATGGAAACCCAAGTCACAGCAGTGTTACCAGAGCTGACATACACATTGGCAGCATTGATGGTCAGCAGAGCCGAATTGATTGACATATATAATCCTTAAAATATAAAACCGTACATGAAAGCCCGACGACGACTCACCAGTTCATCATCCACTTGAGCGTTTTTTACATACACACCGGTTCCGCCTGCGCCCTGAGCTTTGTTGTACATGGCCACACCGTTGCCACTGTAAGCAGGTGTAGAGGCAATGTTGCCCAACACTTGGTGTCCCTGCAGAGTCAAGCGGTTGTTGACATAGTCAAAAGCGAGATTGGCAGAAGCACCAAATTCATCTGCTTGGTTAAACTGTATCTGTGTGTTAGCACCGGCCACTGTGCCAGCACCGCCCGACGATATGGGCTGATAGGGAGAAACAGCGGCGCCATCAGCATCAACACTGGGGCTGATTTCCCACTGTTGCAACAGGGTGTTAAATCTCAGGCCAGCAAACGTGGTTGTGGTTTTTTGTGCCACCATGCCCATGGATGTGATGGTTCCGGTGTTGTTGCCGGCCACTGTGATGAAAGGATCGTTGACATTGAACTGATCCACATAGGTGATGTTGCCCAACACATCCAGGTCGCCGTTGATGGTCATCACACCGTTACCTTGTGCGAGAGTAATGGTGTAATTGCCGCTGACGTTCTTTTGTGCGCTCATTCCGGATCCTTTATAGATTATTTATGCTGTGTCTAAAACTGGTCAAATCCTCGTGACTCAAGTTGGGCAAAGCACCAAACTCGGGTACATCGGCTGTGGTATCGCCACACACTCTCACAAAGTCAACCCCGGCAAAATCCCGGGTAATCTGGCCGATTTGTCGACACCAGTTGCCGGTATAGGTGGGAGAATCTCCAGTTTTTTTGTAGAATTCTGTGTCAGCATACATGTTGTTGAACTGCTGATTGGCATCTGCACCTAGGTCAAATCCCAGCAAATAGATGCGGGTGTGGCCATGTATAGCAGCCAGGGCCACAGCCACAGGACCTGAACTGAACCCATGATACTGAACAGGTATGCGGTGTGCACCTGACTCAGCGCCGGGTCGACGTGTGTAAAAAGTGTTCTTGAGCGCATAGCCCGATGCCTGTATGGCGTTAGCTATGGGTCGATCTGTGGCCACCAGCACATCAGGAGCAAAATCACGATACAAGGCATTGCAACCATACACAGCACCGTGCGATTGCAGTTGAATCAGATCCAGCCCCCGACGGCTGCAACCATTACCCAACACAAATGCCATAGTCATAAAAAAATCCCCATGACCAGTATATAGTCAAGGGGATTGTGTGACATTGGCAAATTATGAAGTGTAACTTTCAGCCTGTGCCAAACCAATTTCGTCACTGGCTGTGCCAGACTTGATTTCGGTGCCTTCGTCTGTGAAGAAGTTGATCACATAGCGGTTGTTGGCATAGTCCAAGGCCCACTTGTTGCTGAGTCGGCTGATGTAGATCTGTGTGGAATCACCGTTGATCGACATGCCAATGCTCATGTAACCCGCAGCAGGAGCAGCAGAGTTAGCGAGCAAACACTGGCCTGTGGCGCCACTGGTGATGCCTGTGACCAGGTACTTGCTGGAACCTTTTTGACGCACGATGTAACCATCTTCTACGCCAGCACCGGAACCCGAAATATTGACCTGGCAGCTGAGCACAGGATAAGCAGCAGTGGCCACGCCAGCAGCAGCGCCGCCTACTACGCCCAGATAGTTGTCAGCAGTGAGTGTGACAGGGTAAGTGGAATTAGTAAGTGAACCAAAGTTGGGGAAACCAATGTCAATGGTGGTGGATTTTTTTATTTTGAGAGGACGACCCATGTTTTTTCTCCTTAAAGAAGCCCAATCGGGGTTCTAGCCCGTACGCCGGGGTCAGCCAGCATAAAACGCAGGATTGCGTTGACTGGTATTTAGCTGTGTTTTGATTATTTTGCCCTGACACAGGTTGATTTTAAATAAGCACATGTCAAATCAAACCTGCTATGATCTCATGGTGCAAGGCACCCAATACCGCGAACAACATCTGCCTGATCAGGCTCTAGCCTGCTATGGTCAGGCCATGATTGCCGACCCAGATTCTGCGGCTGCTTTCAACAACTATGGCAACACTCTAAGAGAACTGGGCCATCCTGCTCGGGCCATACCGTTCCTGCAGCATGCCACCATCCTGGATCCTGACTTGGTCACTGCACAGTTCAATTTGGCCGTGGCCTACTTGCTGCAGGGTGACTATGCTCGTGGATTTCCTGCCTATGAAAGTCGCTGGGGTTTTGAACATCTAGCCGGCACCCTGCCCCGATACACCCAACCACGCTGGTCGGGCCAACCCCTAGGGGGCAAAACCATATTTGTGCGTGGCGAGCAGGGTCACGGAGACATGATACAGTTCATGAGATTCCTGGATCCGCTGTACCGCCAGGGTGCACGTATCCACCTGCAGGTCACAGATGGCCTGGTTCCCTTGTTTGAGAACAGCGCCATGATTGCAAGTGTGACTGGCTATCAGGATCCTGACTTTGAGTTTGACTATTGGACACCCATCATGAGCCTGCCCCAGCACCTGGGCATTACCTTGGAAACCCTGCCACATTCTATTCAGTACATCACAGCACACACAACTCAAGTGGAAGCCTGGCGTCAACGTCTGGGCCCAAAAACACGCTTGAGAGTGGGCTTTGGCTGGAGTGGCAGACCCGATTCCTGGATCAATCAGCACAAGAGCGTGCCCTTTGAAGTCATGGTGGACCTGATCCGCCGTTGTCCCAACTACGAGTGGATCAACATGCAGATTGACGCCCGACCTGAGCAAGAGGCTGTGTTGGCTGAACTGGGACTAAAAACCTATCCCGGCAGCATTCAAAGCTGGGCTGACACTGCGGGCTTGATGCAGCATGTGGATGTGTACCTGGGTGTGGACACCGCCCTCACTCATCTAGCCGGGGCCATGGGCCGACCCACCTGGGTGATGTTGAGCCAGTATGCCCTAGACTGGCGCTGGTTGCTGGATCGTGACAATTCACCCTGGTATGCCACTGCCAAGCTGTTTAGACAACGGCAAATGGGCAACTGGACCACAGTGACCCAGGAGATTGAGCAGTATCTCTCCTGGTTCAAGGTGTAATCAATAGCGAATGGTAAATGCAATGCCAGTGACCACACCGCCAATGTCACGCGAGTGCAGGGCAATGGTGTGTGAACCAGCTGTGATGTAAAATTCTTGAATCTTGGGTGCAGCACCAAACCCACCGGGTTGGAACACGTTGACACCGTCTAGATCAACCCAACCCGAATCATCTACTGAACCCTTGAACTCGTACTTGCCTGTCACAGGAAAAGTCAGGGTGTAGGTGCGATCAAAAGCACCCATGCCACCGTTGTTGACTGCGTGTGCCTGCATCCAGCCATTCCAATTTGGGTGACTCACAGGGTATACGGGTGCACCTTGAGGGGGAGGATTGCGTGAATCAAAAAACAAATTGCGATACACTTCGCTGTCGGGTCCGATTTCGATGTTGCCGCCAATTGCAATGGCGCCTTGAATTACTACTGGCATGGTCATGCTCCTTGTTGTTATAGAGTATTTAGCTGAGTTGGGGGTTTGAGCAGCGGTCACAGTGTATTTTTCACAGACACGGCGCTGCAGTGGCTACCGTGACCGTATTGTTTAAAGTTTGCTTGCCGCATAGTCTTGCCACAAATATCACAATGTAACATTACTTTGTTTTTTTCCTTAGTTTCTTTTATTTTTTGTTTTTGTTCTTCGGTCATTGGAAGACCTTTGTTAATTGGAACTTTACCTTTATTTGCTAATCCAATTTTATCTCGCGTAGATTGTAAAACTTCAGCCCTAAATCTAGCATTACCCGGGCCAGATTTTATCTTAGACATGTGTTCTCTATATTTGTCAGATTGATAGACTGTAGATTTTTTAGGTTTTCCTTTTAGTGCCAAGCTCAGGTTCTTTTTGTGTTCTTCTGTCTTAGGTTTATCTTTATGAACTTCACTTATTTTTTTAGCACCAGCTTCGGTGAGTATCTTTTTACCAGCAATGTTGCCATTCATCCATTGGTGTTGTCGTTCTAATACACAACACCTTGTTAGCACTCGTATTTCCCAGTTAGCCATTTCCTCGACTGTATCGAATGTTCTTCGAACTTCGTATTCAAACGAATCTTTACCGTATTCAGCAATAAGATTGTTTATGTTTTCGCTACTAGTAGTATAGTGATTCCATAAATCTTCTGCAGGTGTTCTGTTAAACTTTGTGGCATTTTGACATCTGCTACCGTAATAAACTTTGCCCGTGGGCTTAAATTTTATTAGATAGGTATAAGGTTTGATTTCGTTTATTAATTTCATGCTAATATTTAGTCCTGCACCGCGATTTCACCTATCAAACTAAAAACAATCAAAAAAATATAGCCAACAAAAAAGCACACCGTAGTGTGCTTTCTTGCTTCTTCCCATCCCTGAGATGAATAAACTGTAGTCTCTGATTAGGAGAAAGACAAGTTTTGAACAGCAATTTCCCCGAGATAATCAGCAGCGTTGCCGAACGAAGAGGCAGTATTTGTCAATTCGACGTATCCGTACCTCGTCATGAAACTCACAACAGGTTCAAATGTTGTGGGATCCAGAACCACGCCCGAACTCATGAGCGGAATGTAAGGGCAGTAGAAGCTGGCAGCGTCAGCTTCGCTTGTGCCTTTGTAGCCAACCAACACAGGTGTTGTGTCAGCTGCATAGCTGTCCACAAACACACGCATGGCGCCGTTCAATGTGCCCACAAACTTGGTGTTGGTGGGAGCTTCGAATGTGCCTTCTGTTGTGCGAGCAAAAGCACTTGTTGTAGCACTTTGCAACACTGTGAGTGCAGCAGAGCTTACCACGGCCCAGTTACCAGCGCCACGACGTGTGCGCTGAGCAATCAGGTTGGCCACACGGTTGATCAACACTGCCAGGGCAGCATGCTCATCACCCACGAATGTGGCTGTACCGCTCACTGTGGCTTGGTTGTATGTGTACTCTGTGGTGGCCAAGGTACGCAGACTCAGCAAAATCTCTTGGTCGATTTCAGCTGTGATCTCTTGTGCCAGGGCAGCCATGATTTCAGCTTCTACGTCAATGCCGTGCATGGCTTGTGCGTCTTGAGCTGATTCAAATGTCCAACGAGCCTGCAGCTTGCGTGTGCGAGCTTCCACAGCTTGTTTCAGGATCTGAACAGAAATCTGCTTACCGCCGTTGCCTTCCATGACTGCTGTGGCGCCACCGGTGTAGGCATTGGTGCTGGCAGTGTCTTTGGGCACTGTGCTGTAAGCCTGTGCAATTGTGAACGGGCTCAAGGCTTCTTGACCAGCTGTTACACTGGTGCCAGCTGCTGAGTTGTCTGTCAGGCTCTGGGCATAACGCACACGCAGGGTGTGGATTTGACCCACAGGGCCTGTCATGGGCTGAACACCCACCAATTCGTTGGCGATAACAGTGGGCATCACACGACGGATCACGGGAAGAATCACGCGATTCAAGGTGGCGATGTTGCCAGCTGCTGTGCTGCCTGCTGATGCGTTCTCTTTCAAATACTTACGAGTATTTTCCAGGATCACGCTCATGCTGTTGCGCTTGGTACCAGAGAGACCTTCCATCAGGGCTTCTTTGGTTTCGGTCCAGCGACTTTCAAGTAATTGTTGTGACATTTTATGTCTCCTTTGTTGTGTTTAAAGTCCTGCCAGACGCTTGAGGTCGATCACGTTGCTTTTTTCAGCGTCGGTGTCTTCTTCTTGGTAGCGGGCAGATTTATCGCCAGTGACTTCGGTCACGCTTTCAGTGATCACTTGGGTAGCTTTCACCGAGCGGTCTTCGAGGACAGCTGGAAGATATTTTTCAAAAGCGTTTTTCAAACGGGCGGTTTGTACGCTTTCCAGCAAGTTGCGCATGATCGCCTGTTTCTCACGATTCAGCGGACTCAACAGTTCCGCCAAGGCGTTTTCACGCTCGGTGGATTCTTTGAGTATGCGTAACTCACGTTCCTTGTTCTCGGCCAACACACGAGTGCGTTGAGCGAGCGTGATGGCTTCACTCAGTTTGTGATCTTTGCGAGCAATGGTGTCACGCAGTTTGCGAACTTCGGCCTTCTCATTGAGATGAGTGGCGCCAAATTCGGCTGCGTATGCTTCAAAGATACGACGACCAAAGTTGTTCTCGCGAGCAACTTGAATGTCTTCGTGCAACTGAGTGAGTTCAGCTTTGAGATGCTGGCTAACAGCTTGGCTGACTCTTTCGGCAGATTCTTTTACAAATCTGGTTTTGAGTGTTTCCAATTTGGATCTTGCTTCACGAACCAGGCGCACTCGTGTTTCCACAACAGCACGCTTGTCCTCGGCAAATTCTTGAATTTCGCGTGCCAAGGCATGCACCATGAAGTTTTCCAGTTTTTCCAGACCTTCGTTGTGCTGCCGGCGATCACGACGCAATTCGCCAATTTCTTCTGCCAGCTTGGCCACCATGAAGTTGTTGAACTTGGTGGCAGACTCGCCCATTTTCTTTTGAAAACGCACGCGATCTTCGGCCAGGCTCTGCTTTTCAGCACGAACTTGGCTCAACTCAGCTGAGAGACCCTCTGTAACCATGCGATCCAAGGCTTCAACCATGACTGTTCGGTCATGCTCATAGCGTTGTGCGAACTCCTCACGCAGTTCGGCACGGGCCTGTTCACGAGCTTCCGTCAGCTTGGCTTCCCAGGCTTCGGTGATCTCTTGACGAGTTTCCTCGGTGATCAGGTTGCTATCTAGCAGCGGTTTGATTGCATCTAACATCTGTAGATTCTCCTTAGATTTTGAGATCTCTAATGAGCTTGATTACTTCGCTCTTGAGATACTTCTGCACTTTGTTGTCCTGCCCAGCTTCACGAGCCACTTCCAACAATCTGTGTCCGTACTTCATGTTCATGAGACTTTCATAGATTGCTCTAGGGTAAGCGTTGGGGGCGCTGGGTTGGGCAACCACATCTATAGTGACTATTTCAAAGTCACTTACATGTCCTGTTCTATCGTCAACATTGCCGGATCCGCGGCTGCTCACACCCAGCTTCACGCCTGATGTCACCAGAGTTTTTACCAGTTCGCCCATGGGGGTTGGTAAAATTTTCAACTTGCCGCAGCCGGTGCTGCCGTCCATCCACATCTTTTCCACACTGTGACAAACTCGATCCAGGTTGATCTTGAGGTCTTCTGGATGGTCTACTTCGCCCAGGACTGAGTTGCCTTCGCGTATTTGAGTGTTGATGGTGTCCACTGCACGTGAAATTTCACGCCGTGAGTAAATTCTATCGTTGGCATTGCGCCTGTCTCCCTCGATGCAGATGCCTTCGAGATAGAGATTCTTACCGCTAGGCGAACTTGAGTCATCCTCTTGGATCACTCGTATGTTGGCCTGGCCAAAGGTAAGTTGCTCGCGCAGTGTTTTCATTTATTAACCGCGTGCCACTGGGCTCTTGGTGTTCACACCAGAAGCTTGTGTTTTCACAGGAGCAGGAGCTGCTGATTTAAACGCTTTTTTGCCAGCTTCTTGAGTGGGTGTCACGCCAAGATCTTTCACTGTGTTGCTGTATGCACCGGCTGCGTCATGACGACCGCCCATGCTGGTACCTGTGCTCACAGGCTTCACTGTGTTGCCAATGGGACCTTTGGCGCCAGCATTGGCTGCCACTGTGGACTTTTTGTTCACGCTGCCTTCTTCACTGGTCACAGGCTTGGGTGCTGCCTTGAGTTCCAGGGCTTCGGCCATGGGCATGATTTCAGCTGTGTCGTCTGTGGCCATGGCATCACCGCCAGCTTTGGGTTTGAATTCCTCAGCACCGGGCACGCCGTCGTCTTCAGCACCTGGCATGCCGTCGTCGTCGCCGCCCATCATGGCTTCAAATTCGGCCATGAGTTCGTCCAGCTTGTCTTCCAGGTCAACCACTCGGTTTTCCAGATCTTCTGGCTTGGGTTCGCCTTCGTCTTCGCTACCAAATTCATCGTCTTCGTTGCCGTCTTCATCGGCTTCGGCCATGCTGACCTCGTCCTTTTCAACATCGTCGCCCAAGTCATTTATCATGGTACTGTTTACCAAGTTGTCGGCACTGTCGGCCATGGGCTCGCCAAAGCTCTCGTCCAGCTCTTCGGCGTCTTCTTCAATCTCTTCTTCTTCAGCGGCTTCTTCAAGCTCTTCGGCGTCCTCTTCGTTCATGAGGCTTTCATAGATAGCGCGGCTTTTTTCAACCACGATGTCGTGGAAAAGTTCGCGTGCTTTTTGTTCTTCGTCGTTGATAACGAATTCAATAAGTTGTTCAAATTTGTTCATGAGACCCCTCCAAAAGTATATGGCTCGTGCTTTATTTAATAAAGGAGGAGAAATAGTAGTGTTTTACTGACCGAAAACACCCAATTATTACAAAGTATGTAATACTTTTTACATGGCTGCAGCCGGAGGAGGCGAATACTGCTGTTTGATCAGCTTGAGTTTCTCTTTGTATTCATAGTTGCGCACATCGGTCATTTGACGCAGTTTGTTGATCTGCATGAGGGTCAAGCGAGTCTTGCGAAAGTCTCCCAGGCGCACTTGACTGTTGTCTTGGCTGAGATCTTGAAAGGCTTCAGGATGTGGATTGTACAGTTCGGTGAGAATCATGGCAGTGTATTTATACACCGCCGCCAGGAACTGGGGGTGGCACTGCGGCTCCGCCTGCTGCTCCTGCTGGTGTACCGGGCATGCCTGCGCCTGCATCTGCACCGCCTTCGGGTGCAGTCATGGCCGAGATTTCTTCACCGGCTTGGAGATCGCTTTCCATGCCGCCGGGAGTGATGCCCACGCTGCGCAGGCCTTGACCTGGCACTGATTCAAGATCCGGAGTGTCGCGTTCTTCACGCCACATTTTTTCGTTTTCCATGATCTCTTCTTCGCTGAGACCCAGATACCGCTTCATCATGAATCGCTTGCTCATGTAGGGCAAAGGCTCCATGCTGGTGAATGATTGAATTCGTGTGGTGTCCAGTTCAGCCTGACGATAGCTGGCAAAGTTCTGCGGTTCACACAGGGTGATGTCAAACAGGCCTGAGTCAATGTTGAAACCGCGCCACTTGAGAAACATCTTGAATTCGTCGTCCAACTTCTGCATGATCAGCTTTTGCAAGCGTTCGCAGTACTGGTTGAAACGATATTCTTGTATCAAGGCCGTGCCCACACGACCGTCACTCATGGCACGATCTGAGTCGTCAGGGCCTGTGGGCAAGTAGCTGGAAGGCACACGCAGGCCTCGAGCCATTTTGTTGTTGAAGTACTTGAGGTCGTCAATTTCGCCAAGATTGCTGCCGCCCTGCAGGGTGTCCACGCTACTACCACGGCCTTCGGCTGTTTGAGGAAAGAAGTAATCTTCGTTGATGGAAAGTGGATTGTATGATGCATCCATCATGTTGGCGCCGCCGCCTGTGACAGTGGGGATTCTGCGCTGGTGCATTTCGTTTTTCACACGCTCCACAAAGGCCATGGCCATGTGGCTGGGCATGTTGCCCACGTCAATCTTGAAAACTCTGCGTTCAGGAGCACGGCTCACACGATAGATCAGTACAGAATCTTCCAGCAATTCTTTCTGCTTGTACACCTTGTAGATGTTTTCCAGGATGCTTTGACCAAAAGGCCAGAAGTAGTCCAGGCCTTCGTTGAGGCTGAGATGCACCACATGCTTGGCATCCAAACAAGTTTCGTTCTGAGCTCGTTGAAATCTGCTGTTGCCCACGCCGCCTACACCACCTTGGCCATAAGCACCGTTACCTTGACTGCCGCCACCTTGGCCTTGAAATGTGCCACCAGCACGAGTCACTGTGTAGTCCTGTGCGGTTTTTTGGGCCACACTCATGTTTTCAAAGTTGGGGTTGATGTCTCTAATGATGTACTGCTCGGGACGCTTGCCTTCGCTTTCGTTCACAATCACTCGAGCCACCTTGATCATGTCCACCCAGTACAGTTCAAATGTTTCAGGGTCACGCACAAACACCTGATCACCATACTTGATGGTGTTGCGGAACAGCTTGAATATGCGCTGATCCAGTTTGTTGATCTTGGTCCACTGTTGCAGTTGCTTTTTCACAATGCTGATTTCGTGGTCCGTGGGCTGATCCTTGAAATGAATGTCAAACGGTGTTTCGTTGTCTTCATTCATTTGTGTGCTGAATTCAGCAATGATGTCTAGACAGGCATTGATTTCCGAATCCATGTCCATGTTTTCGTACTGATTGTAGCGTTCCACACGGTTGGGATGACCTGAATACA
>Ga0209400_1003389_pt1 | contig 11614 bp, 5 predicted proteins | sample M_130807_EF_Meta_FD_187313 | JGI IMG/M metagenome (GOLD analysis project Ga0209400, IMG submission 187313) | Freshwater microbial communities from Lake Montjoie, Canada to study carbon cycling - M_130807_EF_MetaG (SPAdes) (version 2) | ecosystem: Environmental > Aquatic > Freshwater > Lake... | reverse complement strand
GTACCTCCAAAAGCTGTGTTTTTGGTAGCGGATGTAGCTGCTCCAATCTCACCAAGGCCACATTTGCGATTTTTTCCTTTTCTCGAGCCTCTTCTAAGTCAAAATACACTTTTCCGGTGCACAATACAACTCGCTTTACCTTTTTAGGATCCGCTGTAGTATCTGGAAGCACTTCTCTAAATCGTCCTGAGGAAAATTCAGCTAGAGGAGAAACCACTTTCGGGTGTCTCAACAAGGACTTGGGTGACATGACCACGCAAGGCTTTCTAAACTCCCAAGTAAGCTGTCTTCTGAGCAAATGGAAAAAGTTGGAAGGCTCAGTGATATTGGCTACCACCATGTTGTATTCTGCAGAGAGCTGCAAGAATCGCTCAGGTCTGGCGTTGGAGTGCTCTGGTCCTTGGCCTTCGTATCCATGAGGAAGTAGCATCACGATGCCATTCATTTTCTGCCATTTCGTTTCGCCTGATGAAATAAACTGATCAATCATCGTCTGGGCACCGTTGGCAAAGTCACCAAATTGGCCTTCCCACAGGGTGAGTGAATTTGGGTTGGCCATGGCATAGCCGTATTCAAATCCCAACACGGCATATTCAGAAAGAAGGGAGTTGTAAATGTAAAACTGCCCACTTCGATCTTTCATCTCCAAAAGGGAGTTGAAGGGTTGGTTGGTATTGGCTTCGTGGATCACTGCATGGCGGTGGGAAAACGTCCCGCGCTGTACATCTTGACCGGTAAGGCGGACGGTTTTGCCTTCCAAAAGCAAGGAACCATAAGCCAACAGCTCGGCAGAAGCCCAGTTCAGCTCTTTGGTGTCAAAGAACATCTCTTTGCGCTGCTTCATTTGCGCTTCAATCTGTTTGATTGGCTTAAAGCCTTTTGGAATGAAAGTAATTGCCTCGGCTACTTTATCGATTTGATCTTGGGTAATGCTTGTTTCGGGAGATCGTTCAAAGTCCTCAGGCTTGGAGCGACGTAGATTTGCCCACTCTGTTTCAAATTTAGTAGCCTGGTAAGGAAGTGGCTTTTCTTTGACCATGTTGAGGCGGTCTTGAAGTAGCTGACGGAATTCTTCGTCCATCTGAGTGGCAATCTTCGCATCAAAGTCTCCACGCTCGGTCAAACGCTTGGTATAAATCTCCCGTGGATTGGGATGCTTGGAAATGATGTTGTAGAGTTCTGGCTGCGTAAACTTCGGCTCGTCAGACTCGTTGTGCCCGTGACGACGGTAGCAGACCATGTCTACAAAGATGTCTTTATTGAATTTCTGACGAAACTCAGCAGCCAACCTTGCAGCAAAAACTACCGCCTCGGCATTGTCTCCATTCACGTGAATGACAGGCGCATCAATCACCTTTGCCACATCAGTACAGTAGATGGATGTACGTGCATCGTCAAAGTCCGTAGTAAAACCTACTTGGTTGTTGATCACAAAGTGGATGGTACCACCGGTATTGTAACCTTTTAGACTAGCCATTTGGGTTACTTCATATACGATGCCTTGACCTGCTACGGCAGCATCTCCATGGATCAAAATTGGAAGTGCTTTTTTGACATCACCCTGGTACGCGTGATCAATCTTCGCTCGCAAAAATCCTTCCACCACAGGATTTACCGCTTCTAAGTGAGAAGGGTTAGGTGCCAACTTTAGGTGAACCTTATTTTGCTCAGGCGTAATAATATCCGAAGAATAACCCATATGATATTTCACATCCCCATCGCCCATGGTGAGATCAGGCTTGGCTGTACCTTCAAACTCAGAAAAAATTTGCTCGTAGGTTTTACCCATGATATTGGCAAGTACATTCAAGCGACCGCGGTGCGCCATACCGATCATCACTTCTTCCACACCATGCTGCGCTGCAGTATTGATTACGGCATCTAAGAACGGAATGGTACTCTCGCCCCCTTCCAGGGAAAAGCGCTTTTGACCGAGGTATTTGGTATGCAGGAAGTTTTCAAAAACTACTGCTTGGTTCAGTTTAAATAAAATTCGCTTTTTCTCTTCGTAAGAAGGAGCAAAAGCCAAAGCCTCTTTTTCAATTTTGGATTTGAACCAATCCAGCATTTCGGCATTTCGGATATACAGAAATTCGAAGCCCATTGGGCCTTCGTAGATCGTTTTTAGTGCGTCCAAAATTTTTGCCAAAGTGGCTGCACCAATCCCAATTTCCTTTCCTGCTTCAAACACGGTCTGCATGTCTTCCTGGGCTAATCCGAAATTCTCAGGATCAATCAAGGGCTTTCTATCTCGACGCTCACGGACAGGGTTGGTTTTTGATCTAAGATGAGCACGAGACCGATACGCATGAATCATGGCGCGAACACGAATCTCCTTCGGAAGACTATCGACATGCATGATGGTACCAGAAAGCCGTGCAGGTTGATTTTCTGCAGATGCTGGTGCTACAGGAGTTCCAACCCCTTCATAGTGGGTCAAGGCAAAGTCAAAGCCATCAAAAAATTCCTTCCAACTCGGATCAATGCTGGAAGGATCATTTTTGTAAGCAGCATACATCTCGTCGAGGTAAGCCACATGTGCATTAGCGATATAGGTAAATTTATCCATGGTGCATTCTTGTTATAATCAAATCTAAAAGGAAAAAATGTAATAAAAAAACCGCTTATTTGCTTTAGCAATTTTAATTGAAATCATTGGATCTAATGTCAATCGCAAAGGAGAGTCAGGTATTCCGTTTGCGAAAATGAGTAGTAGTCTAACTGTTGACAATCCAAAGAATTCACTTTTCAATTTGGAAGATTGGTACAATATCAGATACCAAACCCTAACCAATTCAAAAATAGTCAAAGAAAAAACAGCCACTGCGGATGTATCTACCGAGTACACAACGACTGAGGATGGGCAACCTAAAAAAAATAACGCTCAAACGCTACTAACAAAAAAAGGTCCCGCAAATGCGGGACCTTTTATATGCTATACTAGTGAAGTATTACTTCAAGGTAGCAGGCCAAGGCTTGCCAGCATTTGACTTCACAGCAACAGTACCAAACTCACCGTAAGTGTTTTTCCACGCGAAGGTAAGGACAGTAGCTGTAGCGCTCTTGAAAGTCATTGAGTAGCTATCGCCATACTTATCTGCTCCACTCATGGTCAACTTACCACAAGCATCACTGATTCGTACGTTTCCAGAACCCCATGCATCTGGGTAACACTTATCCCATGCACCGAAGGTACCATCAGACACAGTGTAAGAACCAGGAGAGGCCGCAACTGCAGTCCAAGTAATAGAACCTGAGTAAGTCTTACCGCAGAAGGTCTCCAATGCATCGAATGCATAAGTACCTGCCAAGTCAGAAGGACAAACTACAGAAACTGGATACTGGAATGGTGAATCGTAGAACGGTGCTCCAGCTACGTTGGTAGTCACGTTATCAGAAGAAAATCTTCTTCCAAACTTGTCGTTCAATACCAAGCGGAACTCAAACACGTCACCTCCACTGATACCAGCATTAGTCAAACCAACAGCTGCAATTGCTTCAGCTGCAGTGATTGAAATATCAGCTCTCAAGAAACGAGAAGTAGTATTTGGTTTGAAATCAGAAAGCTGAAGTGTCTTCACCAATACGTCAGTAGCAGGAGTGTATTTCAAACCTACACCAGGAATCAAACGTCTGTGACGTACACGTACTTCAACAGTTTGTACTGTCTTTCCGTCTTCTTTATCTACTGCTTCAATCGTTAGCGCAAACTTAGAGTTTGCCAAATCGAAGAAGTTTAACGTAGTGCTTGTTCTAGCAATAGTTCTCAAGTAAGCTCCCGTATCGAAATCTTTGTAAGGAACGTTTGGTTCCACAAAGTCACGACAAGAGCTTAGAAAGATGACTGCCATTGCCAATAAGCCGAAACTATATTTTAGCGTTTTCATATTTTCTAATTTATAAGGTTAATAAATCCAAGGTGAAGCAGGATTCTTATCCCAGAACACTTGAGTCGCTAGATTCTGTTTCTGCACCGCTTTGGTGTTGGTTACCATGTAGTTGTTAGGATACAAGAACGATCTTACAAAAGGTCCTGTAATCGCTTCCAAACCTGGTTGCAAACGAGCAGGCTTACCTGTTCTTCTGTACAAGTTGAAAGACTCCATACCGTTACCATACAATGACAACCAGTACTCTCTACCTACCACATTCATCTTAGTGTCGTTTGTAGCAGCTGCATCATACTGTGCACCTACATAGTTCTGGTAGTTGGTCACACGGGTAGTAAAGGTAGCAGCTGGCTCGAATGTGTTGATAAGTGCACCTTCTGTACCTGCTACAGCAAAGGCACGAACGTAGTCCATGTGCTTCTTAATACCTGATAGCAACAAGGTCTTTGGAGTACCAGTAGTACCCAAGGTGATTGCAGCTTCAGCCAACATGAAGTCTACATAAGCAGCCAACATGATTGGGTGGATACCTGCACCACGCATACCCAAAGCAGGGTTACTTACAGGAACACCAGAGCTGTTGTCAAAACGACCACCTGCAGGGAAAGTACCATAAGCAGTACGCTTCAAACCATCTGGTGGAATACCATCTGGATCCAAGTGATCACGACCCCAGTATCCTTTGTTACCCGCTGGGTTACAGTAAGGATAGTTACCTACCAAGTAATGTGGAGGAGCAATCTGAGAGATACACTCTTGCTCATCTACGTTGGTGGTGTTGGTCAAAGTCTGACGATACATGTAGTAACGTACACGTGGATCATCAAAACCTTTCTCCACAGTCAAGTGGTGCATGAAGTCGGTAGACTGGTAGTCACCACCACCTGCAGTATACTGACCTGCAAACTTAGGGTGTCTAGAGTCTGGATCTGCAGCAGTAGTACCAAAACGGAAGACGAAATCGTCACCTGTTCCGATTAGCGCATTTGCTGCAATCAAAGCATTGATTGCGTTCTTAGATGCATCCGCATTCACCAAACGAGTGTTTAGGTGGTGCTTCAACTTCAACGTGTTCACCAACTTATTCCAACGCGTATAATTTCTAGCGTAGAAATAATCGTTAGGCGTACCACCAGAAGTAGTTGCAGTAAAGTGAGCAGAAGCTTCATCCAATAGTTTCAATGCAGCTGCGTAAACTGTAGATCCTTCATCAACTTTAGGGCTGAAATTTGATGGATCAATTGCCTCAGTGTAAGGAACATTTCCATAGGTATCTACTAGATCCATCAAAACCATAGCCTTGATCGTCTTCGCTATACCTAGGTGACGCTGAAGATTAGACTTCTCAGCCAAAGGCACTAAGAAATTAATATCAGCCAAGATGCTCGCATACGCATTCGACCAAGTACCATTGGTAGCACCAGCAGCATAAGCTGCTTCATACAAAGCAGATCCCTGGTTGATTTGACGCGTCAAACGCGCACCACGATCTGATACACCATACCATAAACTTTGGTAGCTCAACTGGATACTGTTCAAAAGGAAATCTGGAGATGCAGTAGTTGCGTTAACTGCATTCGGGTTTTCCAATAGCTCGTCCAGTTTATCCGTACATGACGTAGCCAAAACCATTCCGGCAGCTAGCGTCAGTCCATATATAAATCTTTTCATTGTTAGTTCAGTTTGGAGTTAGAATGTAAGAGTCAACGTTCCACCCAATCTACGAGAGCTAGGTCCTGTTACGAAATCAAATCCAAGTCCGTTACCCACACCAGTACCCAATACGTCTGTATCGAAGTTCATGTTTGGAGGGAAGTTAAGGGCAAGGAACCAAAGGTTAGTACCACTAACCGCGAAAGAAGCTTTCTTAAATGGAGTCTTTGAAATCAAAGAGCTTGGCAAGTTGTAAGCCAAAGAAACTTCTCTCAAACGGACCATAGATCCATCAAATATGTTTGGCTCATCTGTTGCTCCCTGGTAACCAGAGAAGAAGTAATCAGCCGCAGTGATTTGACGATCGTTAGGAATGTAGCGAGGAGTTCCGTCTGCATTGGTACCATCTTGTCTTACACCTGGCATAATGAAGGTCAATTCACGATCAGCTACTGGATCCTTGGTTACACCACGGGCCAAAGTAGCAGTTACAGTATTTGACATGATCACACCTTTGTGACGGTATTCCATCATCGCGCTCAAAGTAAATCCTTTGTAAGTAAAGCTGTTGATGAATGAACCAGTCCAAGCTGGGTTTGGATCACCCAATACTACAGGCTCGTTAGTTGGCTTGTGTACACCAGAAGAAAGGATGATAGGCTGTCCTGTAGCAGGATCTCTATCGAAACCAATACCCTTGATGATGTTGAATGGCTGACCAGGAACCGCGAAGTTACCCAAATCGGTAAATCCAGCGACTACTACTTCTTCCAATCCACCACCCAATTCAACTACTTCAGTTCTGTAAGTAGACCAGTTGATGGTAGAATTCCACTCAAAGCCAGAAGCAGTAGATACTGGAGTTACAGTAGCCTGGAATTCAGCACCACGAGTTCTGATCTGACCAATGTTAATTGCAGTAGCTGTGAAACCTGTAGCTGGGTCAATTGGAGCATTGGTGATCAAATCTTTCGTGTTTTTCTCATAAAGGGAGATGTCAAAACGTAACTTGTTGTTAAACATCACGCCTTCCACACCGAATTCAGCCTCACCATGAAGCTCAGGCTTCAAGTTAGGGTTACCCAAGGTATTAGATACCGCGTGTGTAGTAGTCACTGCTCCACCAACATCGAATGCTCTAGCAGACTGTGCCAATACGTTACGCGTGCTGTAAGGGCTTGGATAACCTGCAGAAGTACCGTACCCAAATCTGAATTTCAAATCATTTACAGTAGAAGACTTCCAATCAAACGCTGTGGTAGGAATGAAAGATATAGAACCTCCTGGATACAGGATGCTTCTGTTTTCTTTTTCTACAGTAGAAGTCCAGTCATTACGAGCAGACAAGTTCAAGAACAAGTAGTCAGAATAGTCAAGGGTAATGTTGGTGTACACACCATATCTACGCTCGTCTACACCATAGTTCATGCTACCACCTGAATAGGCATCGTTGCTTGAAGAGGTAGAGAAGTTAGAGTGTCTGAACAATCCGAAGGCCAATTGACCTTGAGAAGCAACACCAGACTGGAGGTAAGAGTCAAAACGAGAGTTAGCACCAACCAAGGCACTCATTCCGATTTTTTCAGAAAGATCCTTCTTCCAGTTCAAGATCAAATCTTGGTTCCAGATGGTATTGTTGATGTTAATTGTTCTGTAGTAACCATTTTTGGTTGCCAAGTTGGCAGTAGCACCACCCTTGTTGTAAAGGATCTCCTGCAATTCAGAGTAAGTATCTAGACCCAAACGATACGTCATAGAGAAGTTGTCGTTGAAGTCATAGTTCAAAGAAGTAGAGTTGAAGAAACGCTTCACATCAGAAGTGTTCTTGTAATATCTTACCAACCAGTTCGGGTTAACGATGTCGTTACCACCTCTAAAGTAAACAGAGCTCTTATCCACTGGGTTTTCGTACGGAAGGTTTTCCAAATCCACAGAACGTGGGGTAAACAATACGTGTCCGAATACAGATGGGATATCAGATCCTGAACCATACGATGCGTTGGCAGGAGGAGAAGTTAGATCTGTAATCGCGAAAGTAAAGGAAGAGTTTACGGAAAGCTTGTCGCTGATCGCAGAGTTCAAACCTAAACCGAAGTTGTACTTCTTCAATTCGTTACCTGGCACAAAACCTTCTTCGTCTGTGTAACCAAAACTAGCATTGAATCCTGTTTTGTCACCACCACCTGCTACTTGAATAGAGGTATTGGAGATCAAACCTTGTCTGAAGAAGATCTCAGAAGGATCTTTGTACGCTTTGTATTCGTACTTAATTGGAGTACCACCTACTTTACCATCCACCCAGAACTGAGGGAAGGCTTCACGTACAGCAGCAACAGAAGAAGAAGCATACGGGTGGTTGATCAACAAACCAGTATCCATTCTCGGACCGAAGTTAGAGAAGAAGAAACCTGGAGCTTGTTGGAAACCGTTACCGTAAACTTGACCGTAAGTTGGCAAAGAAGCCGCCTCGTTGGTAAATACAGACTGGTTAATTGTTACTTCAGCAGCCTTACGCTTAGATGCACCAGATTTGGTAGTAATCAAGATTACACCATTTCTACCTTGGTCACCATAAAGTACAGTTGCAGAAAGACCTTTCAATACTGACATGCTCTCAATGTTGTTTGGATCGATATCCAAGAAACGAGAAGAGGTAGTAGCACCACCGCCAGTAAATCCGTTCTGCGCGTTAGTAGAAGTGTTAAAAGGAACACCATCCACAACGAACAACGGCTGGTTGTTACCAGTTGCTGATTTGTAACCACGGATAATCATGTTAGTTCCAGATCCTGACATACCGTTCGTTGAGGTAATGCTTACCCCTGGTACTTTACCCTGCAATACGCGGGCAACGTCAGATTCTGGACGATTTTCCAGTTGTGCATTGGACACTGATGTTACAGCGTAACCCAGTGCTTTTTTCTCCCTTTCGATACCGATCGCAGTTACTACCACTTCGGATAGTTGTGCCGCATCGACAGCAAGGGTGACATTGACTACGGACCGGTTACCGATTGCCACTTCCGAAGCCTTGAGGCCTACGAAAGAGAAAATCAATACATCGGATCCCGCTGGCACGCTGATGGAATAGTTACCATCCAAATCGGTGGTAGTACCCACTGTCGTCCCTTTCACGAGAACCGTTGCACCTGGCAACCCTAGACCGTCTTCCTCGGAAATTACCGTTCCGGTAATTACCCGTTGCTGCGCTGACACCTCAAAACTGAGGGCCATTGTAAAAACCGCAACAACAAAGAGTAAAGCTTTTCTCATAAGGTGTTTAGTTTAGTTGATTTGTAAAGAAAAATCATTTGTTGGTAATTTCAAAAGAAGTGGAAAAAAGGCCCTAAACCCCGAAAAGGCGAAAAATTTGGCATTTGCACCCCTGATTAACAAAAATTAACTGAATGGATATATTTTTTTAATGTTATCAAAATATTATTTTGCGTTAATCGATTTAACAAAATTTAAAAAATTTCGATTTTTCGAATAAAAAAATCTTTCCGGCAATAAAATTTAGCGATTGGAAACCTTTAGCAAATAAAAAGTATCCTTTTAGGATAATTACATTATATAATTCCAAATTAAATTAGCTCCAGCGACATAAAACAAAGACTATTTTGAAAAACCGTACAAAACTGAGGCTTTTGATCAAAAAAAGGGTCTTTTTTTACGTTTTCATCAATCAAACGTTAATTTTTTACTTAAACCTGAATAATTCACCTGTAATTTTTCAAAAAGTAAATTCACCGCACTGCCAAGGAATTTCTTTACACAAAATAAAAATTGGTTTTTATTCCTTACGCTGATTTTTAAAAGGATGGTAGTAAAGATCGTTTTCCCCGACAATTTGGAGGTCGAAACAAAGAACTAGGCAGTAAATTCCCAAACTTGATCAGGTGTAATGCAATAGTTCAACGGAATATCATGAGGCTCCACAGGAATCGACTCCTCAGGGGTAAAAAAGCTCAGCCCCACCTTGATAATCGGTTGTTCCAAACTAGCCAAAAAGCGATCGTAAAACCCTTTCCCAAATCCCAAGCGATGCCCAGACTTGTCGTAGGCAAGTAGCGGCACAAAAACAACCTGAATCTTTGTAGCCGTCACACGTACCGATTCTTGAGGCACAGGGATTCCCCACTCATCTAGAAAAAAAGCGGCGTCTGGAGGAAGTTGGAGTGTATCCAATCTATTCTCCTCCCGATTGACCTGAGAAGTGAAGAGCGTCTTGCCCTGCTGCTCCAAAAGTTGCTGTATATAGAAGGTGTTGACCTCCTTAAATTTGGAAATAGGGAAAAACAAATGGAAATGCGTGAGGACTTCTTGACCTTCAAGCCAAGTACCTAGCTGCTTTGTGATTTTTCGGGAAAGGTCGTTTACTTCATCCCCGCTTAACTGCTTTCGGAGTTGTCGGTAGTCCTGTCGGAGTTCGTTTTTTGTTTTCATTCTAGGGAAAGTACTTGCATTCGGAAATCAAAAGGATCAAAAACCGCAGTCAACTCCTCCAGTAAAGTTGGCTGTGCCAACTGAAACTGCATATAATTGACCACTCGCTCCTGAGGGCTACCTCCAGGGGAAAGAAATTCGAACACTGCCTTGGCACGAAGTAAATCTACCTCCAGCCTTCGCTCTTCCGCCTTGCGGAGCTTCACCCCCATCTGCTCCAGGATCTTCAAGCTGCGCACCTCTCCTGCCGCAAAGGCCTTTGGTAAGCCCGCATCCAATGCATGGGATTGATTGGCTAGGTCCTTGAAGAGTTGAGAAACTTGGGCCTGAGGCCCTGCCAATGTAAAGTCAAACGTGGAGGTGCTTTGCACATAGTCCTTCTTCCAATCTTCAAATTTCTGAAAGAGCTGCTCTGGTTCCCATCCAAGGTGCACGATCTTTTTCTGAATCGCATGAGGAATCAGCACTGCAAAATTCCGGGGAAGCACCACGGGGAAAGGAATGGCAAATTGATCGAAGATTCCTTTGAGCTGCAGCCAATACACTACCTCTGCAGGGCCGCCCAGGTAGGCCAGGTTAGGTAAAATACATTCCTGATAAACAGGTCGCAATACTACATTTGGGCTAAAACGCTCTGGATGCTCCTGAAGCAAGGTCTTGATTGCATTGGTAGAAAAGCGCAACTCGGTATTGAGAACGACAAACTCCTCACCATCCCGTTCGATTCGCTCTCGTATGCCTTTGTCTAAGTAAAATAGGTTGATTGGTCTTGGGTAAATCTGTGAACTGTAGCCCATCTGCTCCAAAGCCTGGGTGCTAGCTTGCGCTGCCGCAAAGGGTTTCTGTGTAAATAGGTCAGCCGACATCACCTCCGCAAACTCCCGCTTTAGTCTCCCCTCATTCGCATCTACTACCACCAAGCCTTGAGCACCAAACAATTCATTCACATATTTTCGAACTGCCTCCGCGAGTGTGGCACTTTGGGAATAGGCATCCCGAAATACTGCAGGAGCAAATCCCAAGCCCTTTAAAAATTTTTGAAAACTGGCATCCAGTTCAAAATCACCAACCGCACCTTTTTGGGAAGTCTCCCAGCGGTAGGTTTGGCCATCGAGCTTAAAATAATCGATCTCAGCAGCATCATGATCTTCAGTAGCCATCCAATACACCGGCACAAAGCGGTAATCCGGATGCCGCTCTTGCAAGCGCTTTGCCAAATTGATTGTGGAAATCAATTTGTAGATAAAATATAGCGGCCCAGTAAATAAGTTGAGCTGATGCCCCGTAGTTACGGTAAATGTCTTTTCATCACGGAGTGCCTCGAGCTGCTCTGCTGCAGCAGGAGCAAGTGGTATCCCTGCATACTGACTTTCCAATACCTCCACTAAGATTTGGCGCTTTTCAGCTGAAAACTGTTTGGCCTTAATTGCGGCATCAAAACTCTCCAAATTGGGTAAATGGGTGTAAAACGGACGAAGTGACTCCTTGCCTTCTAGGTAATCCAGAAAAAATTTGGAAAACTGACCTGTTTTTTTCAGATCTACACAGTGTTTTTTCATCAGGGTGATTGAGAAGTCTGATCCAGAGCGCTAACTTAGCGAAGCCGCCCAAAGTTCGTTCTTTTT
>Ga0209400_1003384_pt1 | contig 11620 bp, 4 predicted proteins | sample M_130807_EF_Meta_FD_187313 | JGI IMG/M metagenome (GOLD analysis project Ga0209400, IMG submission 187313) | Freshwater microbial communities from Lake Montjoie, Canada to study carbon cycling - M_130807_EF_MetaG (SPAdes) (version 2) | ecosystem: Environmental > Aquatic > Freshwater > Lake... | reverse complement strand
CTGGAGTTTTTAATTCTTCTTTTAATACTTCTATATGTTTTTTAAATGATTCTATTTTATTTTTAAAATCCAAATTAACTTCTTTTATACGTTCTTCCATTTCTTTAATAAGATTATTTATTTCAATAATTTCCGGTAATTCTTCAGTAACGCTTTTTAGTGTTTTAATATCTTTTACTTTTTTTCCACAAACATTTTTTAAATTATTATATATTGATTCTTTGAATTGATTATAATCTTCTCCTGCGTTTTTAATATTATTACGTATTTCACGAATTTTGTTTTTTTTAAATACATTCATTTCTTTTAATTCATCTTTAATTTTTTGAATTTGTTCTTTGAGTTTTGTTGACTCATTTTTAGCGGTATTTATTATTTCTTCTATATCTTCTTTTACGGATTTTATACATTCTTTTTTAATTTCTTTATAAAGACCATCGCATTTAGCAAGTAATGGTTTAAACTTTGCTTTATTTGATACGGCTACCCATTCATTTAATGTTTTTGAATGTTTTTCTATTTCCGATTCTAAATTCATAGCAATTTTATATTCTTCACTTTCGGGGTCTTCTGTAGATGGAAGATCATATTTATTAATAAGAGCTTGTATTTGATCGTTTTCCACCAAAGGAACAACTACTTTTTCTATAATTGGTTGAGCAAATTGTCGGGCATCTTTTTCACGGTTTAAATAACTTATATATCCAGCTATTTCGTCAAGAAACCTGGCTTTACCTTCAGGTGAAAATGTACCGTTATCTGTTAAAGAAAATTCCTGCGCAAATTCTTCGAAATTATCAGGCATTTGACTATTCGGTGTTTTACAAAGATTTAATAACTTAATTAATTCCATTGGATTAACAGTTATTGGCGTAGCAGTCATTAAAAGAACACGAACGGATTCTTCACCAGATACAATATATGAGTTCATTAAAGCATTGTGTAAGGCATTCATATCAGGACGTTCTAAAGAAGACAAGTCGTTTCCACCATATAATTTATGGGCTTCATCGATAATAAGAAGCGTTTTATGTAATGGGTCACGTGTTCCATTTTTTTTAACAAGACTTTTATAAAAACTATTTTGCTTAGAAACGAGATTACTGAATTGTTTATAGGACATTGGACGAATAGACCATGACTTGGAAAGAAGACGCATTCTTTCTGCTTGTTCAGTCGGGATAGATTTACCGGTTGCTTCTGAATTTTCTATAATTTCACGTATTTTATCACTACAAACTTGGTCGAACATATTTTTCCATATATCGTTTTTTAAAGTTGTTCGAGTAACCCATAAAATTGTATAACCGGCATTTTCAAATGAAGAGGTGGCGGTAGCAATTGCCGCACACGTTTTTCCTGTACCAACGCTCCAGTTTAAAAGAACCCCTTTTTGAGGTGTTTCTGGTGTAAAATATGCTTTTATAAATGCTTGACTAGGGGATAGTTTTACAATTGAAGAAGCACCACCAAACATTATATTACCTATACCACCCCCACCTCCTCCAAGTAACCATTTAGGTAGCGGACCATTATATAGATTTAATTCTTTAAGAGGATTTTTTATAATTTTCGGGGAAGAATTGTCAGGGATAGTAGGTAACTCTTGTATAACTTTATTATTATCAGTTAAAGTACTAAGGCCGGAATAGTCAGAGCTTAATTTTGATAAGGATGAGTTAAAGGCGGCAGAGGGAAGAGTTAAACTGCTCATATTTGAAGATGAATTATTTACCGATTGTGGTATAATATCTGTTGTAAGTAAGTCAGTAAGTGTAGTATTTTGTGATTTTTTTGATAAAAGTGGATTAGTTGGAAGTTTACCTTTTTCAAATGAAGGGCCTGCGTAACCACATAAATTTTCCATTTTTACATCATTCCATTTATACTCATTAAAATATTCTTTTATAAATTCTCGGGTTTTATAAAATCCAAGTGGAGTAGGTGGAAATATACCACCTCCACCTCCCATTATTTTAAAATCGTCTGATTTTAAAGAATCTATTGTTTTAATACTTGAATATAACGAATTACTGTTATTGTCCGTTTTAGAATTTGATATAGTAAAATTATGAATATTACTATTTAATTCATAATCAACAGACCCTAAAATAACAGTGTTTTCAAGTTCAGACAAAAAATTAAATAATCGTAAATCTATATTTAACGTTTTTAAATAAAGGTCGAATGCTGTCTTTGAGTAATTAAAAGACTTTTGAAAACGTTCGTTTATTTCAATATCATAATTAAATACATATAACGGCCAACCCATTGTTGGATGAAATAATAATCCTTTTTGACCACATGTTCTTGTTCCACGCCCTATAACTTGTTTTTGATCGGCACCAGTTGACTGTGGTTCAAAGATATGAATATATTTAATATCAAATAAATCAATACCTTCTTTAAATCCACTATCCATGACAATAAATCTTGCTATATCCCCATAAACATTGTCGGGACGACGGTTAAAATTAGCCAATATTTCCTTTTTTTTTGAAACGCTAATTGGTTGATCAAATACACCTACCGAAGAAAGAAGATAGAAATTATTTGAACGTGTTTTTAACAATGTTTCTGTAGGAATAAGTTCAATTTTACCGTATTTAACGTTTGAAACACTGCTTTCATTTGAAGAAACAGACTCATTGTCTTCGTTCGGTTTATTAATTGTAATTACTTTTGATTTATATGCCAAGTTTACACCTTTTGCGATTAAAGAACTTGTAATAACTTTTGCTCCTTGAAACCCCTTTATATCAGAAAATATAAAGTGTTTAAAAAGACGTCCGTGGTTACGCATATCATTATTGTCTAAATCGGAAATAACATTTAATAATTTGTTTAATTTTGGTGAAATTACCGGTAAATCGTTTAATAATTGTGTTGGATTAAACGCGGGATTATCAAATTTATATATTTTTGATAATTTACCCCAATTCGCTTTTTTACGTACACAATCGCTATTAAAAACAGTATAAGATGGATTATTTAATATATTTTTTAATTTATTTATTTCTGTTTGAAAAGATTCTTCCTCGTTTTTATTTGAATCAATACTTTTGTTGCTAACGTAAGAACCCGAAATTGTGGAACTAGACCTGTTACTTGTATTTCCGGAGTCTTCTGTTTTTAAACTATTTTGAGATGTAGATGACATTTTAACCTACTTTATATATTATTTTATTATTTTATAACAAAAATGTTAGTTAAACCATTTGCCGTTTTTTGACTTTTTAAAAGTTTAAAATTTATAGACTATATTACAAAACATGTAAACCCGTAAAAACATTTACCGACAAATCAGACAATATAACCGGTAAATGGTTAATAAAATGGTTAATAAAATGGTTAATAAAATTAAAAACTCGAAAAATTGATTATCGAATTAATACAACTAACATAACAATATAAACCTATCTTAATATATAATACAATCTTTTGAATTATTACAATGATGAAAACTGACGAATATAAAATTCCTTCTAAAATTGTTGGAATTCAGCTTAGTATGTTAAGTCCAGAAGAAATACGTAATAATTCAGTTGTAAATGTAACAAGTCGTGATACATATGTTAACAATAAACCGTGTGTAAATGGACTATTTGATGTAAGAATGGGTGTTTTAGAAAATTCGCTAATTTGTCCTACAGATGGTCAAAACTATTTAAATTCTCCTGGTTATTTTGGACATATTGAATTAGCAAAACCCGTATTCTTTATTCAACATCTCAAAGAAATTATAAAGATTCTTCGTTGTATTTGTTTTAAATGTAGCAAATTACTAATTAATAAATTGCAACATTCTCATATTCTTAAAAAAAGTGGAGAAAATAGATGGGATTATGTATGTGGTATTGCGTCAAGTGTTAAAAGATGTGGAGAAAAAACTGACGATGGTTGTGGATGTAAACAACCTACCAAAATTAGTTTAGAAGGAATGTCAAATATATTTGCTATTTGGGAAAAAATGGGAGAACAAAAAGAAACAATTAATATTAAACTTATTCCGGAATTAATTATAAAAATGTTTAAAAGAATTAGTGACGAAGATGTATTCTTTATGGGATTTAACCCAAAGTGGTCACGTCCAGAATGGATGATATGTCAAGTATTGCCAGTTGCTCCTCAAAGTTGCCGTCCTTCAGTAAAACAGGACGCACAACAAAGAAGCGAGGATGACCTAACACATATTTATAGTAATATTATTAAAACGAACAATATTCTATTGGAAAAAATAGGAAACAAGGATACACCAGCAAATGTAATTGAAGGATGGACGACAATTCTTCAACATTCAATAGCAATGATTGTAAATAACAAAATTAAAGGAATTGCGCCTATGGCTCAACGTTCAGGACGCCCTCTTCAATGTATTATGGGACGTATTAATAGTAAAAATGGGAGAATTCGTGGTAATTTAATGGGTAAACGCGTCGATTTTAGTGCTCGTTCCGTTATTACTGGTGATCCGAGTATTTCTATTCGTCAATTGGGCGTTCCAATGAAAATAGTAAAAAATTTAACAAAACCAATAGTAGTAAATGACCGTAATCGCAATTTTCTTATGAAATTGGTTGAAAATGGTCCGGATCAATACCCGGGAGCTAAAATTCTTGAAAAGAAAACGGGCGAACAAATTTCCCTTAAATATGTGGATAGAAGTTCCATATATCTTAATAATGGTGATATAGTTCATCGTCATTTAATGGATGGTGATCCGGTTCTCTTTAATCGTCAACCAAGTCTTCACAGATTGTCAATGTTATGTCATATTGTAAAAGTAATGAAAGTGGGGGATACATTTCGTATGAATGTTGCAAATACCAAGGGATACAATGCCGATTTTGACGGTGATGAAATGAATATGTTTGTAAGTCAATCGACCATTGCGGACACGGAACTTCGACATTTGGCCGCTGTTCCATACCAACAAATATCTCCTACTAATAATTCCGCAATAATTGGTATATTTCAAGATTCTCTATTAGGTTCTTATAGATTTACTCGTAAAGATGTCGTATTTACTTCTAGACAAGCAATGAATTTATTAATGTCATTTTCACGTGTAGATTTGGAAAAGTTAAAAAGTGCGGGTAAACGAATTACCAGTTTTGACCTTATTTCGCAAATAATGCCTCCACTTTCAATAAAAAGAAATACAGGATTATTTCAAGATGGCGAAAATCCAAAAACGTCAAACAATGTATTGGAAATTAAGGTAGGCGAGTATTTACGCGGACAACTCGACAAAGGATCGCTCGGTTCAACCAGTAAAGGTATTTTACAGCGAATTTTCAACGATTTTGGGTGTATAAAATGTGCTGAGTTTGTTGACGATTTACAAAACATTGTTACGGAGTACATGAAAACCAGTTCATTTAGTGTTGGTATAAGTGACCTTATCGCAAATAAAAAAACAAATGACGAAATTGTACAAGTAATTAATACACAAAAACTGGGGGTTCAAAATATTATAGATAAAGTTCACCTTGGAATTTTTGAGAACAATACTGCCTATTCAAATATGAATGAATTTGAAACAATGGTTAATAATACTCTTAATAAAGCAACTGAAGAATCTGGTAAAATTGGACGTAAATCTCTTAATAAAAATAACAGGTTTATGATGATTGTTGAATCCGGTTCAAAAGGGTCACTTATTAATATATCTCAAATGTTGTGTTGTTTGGGTCAACAAAATGTGGACGGAAAACGTATTCCGTACGGATTTGATAGTCGAACCCTGCCACATTTTACAAAATACGACGATTCACCTGAAGCACGTGGATTTATTCAAAATTCATTTATATCAGGATTGACCGCACCGGAACTATTCTTTCACGCAATGGCTGGTAGAATCGGTTTAATAGATACGGCGGTAAAATCAGTTACATGGGAAACAATGATTATTGTAATTGATAATGGAAACCCAATTCATACCGAAATTGGTCAATGGATTGACAACAAACTTGATAACCCTATTGTTTCCGATAAAATACAAAAATTTAAAGAAAAAAATATGGAATTATTAAATATTGAAGGTGTGTATATACCAACAACAGATGAAAACGGTGTTGTTACATGGGCAGAATTAACAGCTATAACACGTCATGATTTTGGTAAATCAATGTATAAAGTAAAAACTCTAAGTGGTAGAGAAGTAGTTGTTCCTGAAAGTAAATCACTCCTGGTATGGGACGAAGAAAAACACGGTTTTTTTGAAAAACCTACTCCAGAAATAAAAATAGGCGAATATATGCCTGTTACGGTTGAACTTCCCGATGTTAACCCGTGTTATTTTATTAATTATCAACAAGAAAATAATGCTGATTTCTTACCCTCCACAAATTACACAAAAGAAGATGGTATATTTATTGGTTTATATTTGGCAAATGGTTATATTATTAATGAAGACTCTATTGGTATTCTCACTGAAAATAATATACATTTTAACAAGTTTATTAGTTCTTATTTTAACAAAGAATGTATAATAAAATATGTTGGACGTTCAACAGTTATTTCAAGTAAACCGGTATCTTCGTCTTCAACTTCATTCTTACGATTATTAATAGAGAAAAATAAAAGTACTTTTAATAAAAAACTTGTTCCTGAAATGGCATTTATTTCAAATACTGAATTTGTTAGTGGAATATTAAATGGGTACTTTTCTGCTAAAGCCGATATTACATACGACAGTATTATTATTAATTCATCCTTATTTTACAATAATTTCAAATTATTGGAACAAATATCGTTTTTAGCATCTAGACTCGGTATTTTCGGCGAATTGTCTTTTCCAACTTCTACTACGTGTATATACACTATATCCTCACAATGGGGACAAATATTCTCAAATACAATTAATTTAATAAATAAAAGAAAAGACATTGTTATAAAAGCAAATAAATGGCAATTAGATTATATTAACTATAAACCACATAATAATGTTGTATTGGATGAAATAGTTGAAATTACACAAATATCGAACACCGATGCGGGACAATTAGTACACTCTAAATTATATGATGTTACTGTTCCATCAACTCTTAATTTTCAATTAGCAAACGGATTATGTGTTCGCGATACGTCTTCTACCGGGTATATACAACGCCGTTTAATTAAAGGGTTAGAAGACTTAAAGGTTGAGTATGATATGACAGTACGAAATAGTCAGGGTAAAATTATACAGTTTTCGTACGGAGATGATGGTTTCGATTCAACAAAAATTGAAAACCAGGTTATTCCGTTAACCGGAATGTCAATAGAAGATATATATTCCCATTATGACATTATAGGAATTAATGAACCAGATAGTACCAGCAGTGTTGGAGTAGGAAATAAAACGACAAAAACGGCAATATTTACATCCGATACAATCGCACGAATGAAAACACAAAAAGAGGCCACATTGGTAAAATCAAAAAAATACGTAGAAAAAATGTTAGAAGCACGTAATGACATTGTTAAAAAAGTATTCAAAAGTAAAAATGATAATATGGTAAAAACGAGTGTTGCTTTTCAATCAATAATTAATAATATTCACGGACAGTTAGGATTAAATAAACATTCTGCGGTAGACATTACCCCACTTGAAACATACGATCTAATTGAAGAATATTACGCAAAACTAGGACAATTAACAAAATATATAAAACCGAATTCTTTATTTGAAATACTTTATTATTTCTATCTTACACCCCGTGATTTATTAGTATTTAAACGATTTCATCGTAAAGGACTGATATTTCTCTTGGAAACAGTATTATTAAAATTTAAAGAATCGATTGTCCATCCGGGTGAAATGGTAGGTATTATTAGCGGCCAAGGGTGTGGTGCTGAAATGACACAACTTACCCTTAATACATTTCATAGCACAGGTAGTGCTACAAAATCCAATGTTACACGTGGTGTTCCTCGTATTGAAGAAATACTTCGTTTAACAAAAAATCCAAAAAACATGTCAATGATGGTATATTTAAAACCGATTGAAGAAACAAACCAGACGAAAGCAATGAATTATTCAAATATACTGGAACATATGAAATTGGTGGATATTGTTAAGTCCGTTCAAATATACTACGATCCAAATGATAATTTAACCACCGTTGTTGAAGACAGATTATTTATGGAACAATACAAAGAATATGAAAAATTAATGGAGGATACAATAAAAGATGGGGTAGGAGAAGAATCCTTATCTATAGATAAAGAAAAATATACCAAATCAAAATGGGTAATTCGTATAGAAATGAACGCAGAAACAATGTTGGATAAAAATGTAACAATGGATGATATAAATTTTGCTATAGTAAATAGTGAGTACAATAAAGACGTTCAATGTGTATATACTGATTATAATAGCGATAATCTTGTATTTCGTATTCGTGTCGGAAATAGTGTGTTTTCAAAAATAACTAAACGCAAAGTAGCAAAATCATTGGATCAGTCGGATGAAATATACCTATTGAAAAATTTTCAAGACGCATTGTTAAATAATATTGTTCTTCGTGGAATAAATGGAGTACGCAATGTTATTGCGCGTAAAATACAAAATACAGTTGTTTTAGAAGAAGATAAATATGTACGAAAGGATACGTGGGTATTAGATACAACTGGTTCAAATTTACTTGAAACACTCAGTCTTGATTTTATTGACTATAAAAGAACTACCAGTAATGATATTAAAGAAATATTTGATGTTCTTGGACTAGAAGCCGCACGTCAGGCAATATATAATGAGTTGACAGAAGTATTTGAGTTTAGCGATATATATATTAATTATCATCATACTAGTCTTTTATGTGACCGCATGACATGTAATAAAAATATGGTGGCGATATTTAGATTTAAATCTGGACTTTTAAATGAAGATACTGGACCAATTTCGAAATCAACATTTGAAGTTCATACAGAAATTTTATTAAATGCTTCGCGTCACGGCGAATTTGACAATATGCGTGGAGTAAGTGCGAATGTTATGTGTGGCCAATATGGTAACTACGGTACAAGTTGTTTTAATCTTATGCTTGATAAAAATGCTTTTGAAAATGCGTCAATTTTGAATGATTTATCGGAAAATTCGGAGGAAACAGACGGAGATGTTTCAAAAGAAATTGAAAAGTCATTTCAGTTAGCAGAAGCAAATACATCCAAAATGGATGTATGTAATAAACATTCGTTAACTATTCAAAATAATATAGAAAATATACATACAATTGGAGGGACAAGTGGGAATAATATATGTGATGATAACTATAATATGGGATTTTAACCCTTTGCCGATTATATCGACGGATTTGTCGGTAAATGAATTTTGTGGGTTGTGTTTTGTAACGTAATGTATATAGTTTATACCATTTATGGTTTCATTTTTTATTACAATATAAAAAATGAAAAAATAAAAAAATGAAAAAATAAAAAAATGAAAATCCAGAAACGGCAAAGAATAAAATTATTTGAATTGTAAGGAATTATGTATAATTAAAGTTACGTATACTTTTTCGTAAAATATTAATATTCATATAAAATGTAAATAAAATATTTTGTTGTTTGTTTTTCTTTTTTCGTGTAGTTTTTTTTTATTATTTATATTTTTATTATAATTATGAATAATAAAATTAATATTTACGTAATTAATTTAGAAAAAGATACAAATAGGTTAAATGAAATAAAAGATAAACTGTCTCCTTATACATTTACCAGAATACCTGCTATATACGGGAATCAAGATGATTTATCCATATTTAAAGATGTAATAATTACAAGTAGAGTTTTAACTCCAAAAAGCGTATTAGCAACTGGATTAAGTCATAAAAAAGCAGTAGAAACATATTTAGCAGATATAGATTCCGATTCTACAATTGGTTTAATTTTAGAAGATGACGCAACACCTATACATAAAAATTATATGGAAAACGTTAAAGATGCTATTCAAAACGCACCGAGTGATTGGGAAATTATTAAACTGGATTATTTACCAAATACGTCTTTGGGATATTATAATAAAATTCCAACAACTTTATTTACCGCCTATTTAATTAACCGTAAAGGAGCTGAAAAGTACGTAAAAACCCCAATATATTACCACGTTGATTTAGATGTGTGGTTTAAAAATATTGTTATATATAATAATCCATCTAGAGAATTTGAACAGAAATGGGATAACAATAATGGTTCAAATAATCAAATATATAATATATATAATCCTTTTTCGAGAAAATTCTATATATTAAATTACAAGGCATTACGACTCTTTGAAAATGAATATACTATTGCTGATTTAATGCTTTTTTTGTTTGTTTTTATATTTGTATTAATATGTTTTTATTTTTATAAAAATCATTATTCTAAATTTACCAACGTAATACAAATAACAAATCTTTCTAAATAGCCAGTCCAGGTTGAAATGGAATATCGGCCGCACGTTTTTGTTCAATTACTTCTAATGTTAAATTACTTGGTATTTTATCCGGCTTATATGTTTCGGGAGGTGCCTGAATTGAACTTATTTCGTGTGTTGCAGGAACGTAATTATATAAATCTCTTGCTTTCGATGTTCCTTTTGCGTTTAAATCTTCCGGTGTTAAATTGTAATTAGTAAATTTTTCAGATGAAATAGTTGTATTAAACGACCCACCTCCCGAACTACTAAATCCATACGCAATTGGTTCACCGTTTGATTGTAATATAGGACTACTTAATTGTTGATTACCATATTGCTGATTTAAATATTCAATAATTTGTAAATCGCCTAAAAGAACAGTATAGTTTTTATTAACACGAAGAAGAGCAGGAACACTTTGAACATTTGGCGGAAGAATTATTTTCTTTCCATTTTCCAAAGAAATTATTATATTATTATTATTGTGATCTCTTTGACGTTTGTCAATACAAATACATGATAGTTTATCAATTAAACCAGTTTTAACTATATGTTGAATAACTTTTTGGGAAAAATTACAATTATTAGAATAATATAATACGTCCATAGAACTATATTATTTATACGACTAAATACTATATTTTTTGACGAAAGTAATAAAGTTGGTACGCATAATATGGGTATTGTTTTTTAAATATATACAATTTTATTTACAAATGCTTTACAAATGCTTTACAAATGCTTTACAAATGCTTGGGTGGTGATGGGTTGCTTGAATTAATACACATACCATATAATATACGCATTTGAATATATCCTAATATATAGATTAAAGTTGTAAAAGACAACAAACCAATAATATTCAAATTATACTTTTTAGTTGTAATTAAAAAAGCTAAAATAAATAATAAATAAATAACAACTAAAAATGAAAATATAGAAAAAAAATAAAAATATATACACCAGTTTTTACTTAAAGGTCCATACAAATAATCCATTATATTTGACATTGTATATGTAATACATATATTTTTATAAAATTCGTATATTCCTTTTTAACATTTACAAACATTAACCCTTTGCCGTTTCTGTACTTTTAAATATTTTATTTTTTCTTATATTATACTAATAAATGATACCATAAATGGTATAAACTATATACATTTCGTTACAAAACACAAATCAGTCGATATAATCGGCAAAGGGTTAATAATTTTATTATTTTAATTGGTTATT
>Ga0209400_1003382_pt1 | contig 11624 bp, 25 predicted proteins | sample M_130807_EF_Meta_FD_187313 | JGI IMG/M metagenome (GOLD analysis project Ga0209400, IMG submission 187313) | Freshwater microbial communities from Lake Montjoie, Canada to study carbon cycling - M_130807_EF_MetaG (SPAdes) (version 2) | ecosystem: Environmental > Aquatic > Freshwater > Lake... | reverse complement strand
TTTAAATAAAAAAAGCCTCCATTTCTGGAAGCTTTTCTTTTATTTTGATAACCTCTTTTGTTTAAGAGGCCAATTCTTACTTTTTAATCTAAGAGGTGTATCAGCTTCCTTCATATAATTACCATTGACTGGTTTAGGAGGAGCCACCTTTGGAGCTGGTCTTGGTGTACCAGAACCTTTAGCTTTACCTGCAGTCATTGGCTTTACTGATTTTGCCTGTTTAGTAGTTACTTTAGCTGATTTCATTAGCAACCATTTTTACATTTGCCCATAGATTTACCCATCTTAGCCTTAGCACCTTTGTTAACAACATTTTTACCAGTGTAGTTTTTACCAATTTGTCTTGTGTAAGAACCTAATTGCATAGATACACCACCTTTTGTAGGAGCAGCTAACATGCCACCATTTTTATATTTCTTTTTCATGCCACCTTTCTTCATTGTAGGCACCATAGAAGCAGCTTCACCACCATATTGCATTTTCTTAGGTGTTTTACCAGCTTTTTTCATAGCAATTGCTATTGCAGCTTGTTTAGCAGCAGCACCACCTAACTTCATCATTTTTGTACCAGACTTAGCCATTTTCTTAGCACCTGCAATTTTATCTGCAAATGTAGCATTAGGGTTTTTGTCAACACCAGCTTTTACTGATAACATACCAAAACTACTACCTTTTTCAGCTTTCTTTTTAATTACACCACCTTTTTTGTATTGTGTATAAGAATCAGGTTTACTTGTTTTACCAGCGTAATCTGTTACAGGACTAGGTGTGCTAGCTTTTGAACCATAATTAGTATATCCATCAGCTGCTTTTTTCATCATCTTTGCCATTTTTATATTTTTTAAGTTGTTAGCAATTCCATTTACGAAGTGATTTATTAATTCTGCTATTAGGGTCATTAGCTGTCTTAGCAGATGTCAATTTCTTTTTCATACCTGACATTCTAGAACAAAAAGACTTACGTCTACCTGCAGCTTTAGAGCCAGCTTTAAGTTTAGAAGGTTTAGTAGTAACAGCAGTCTTTAGTTTAGATCCTGGATTAGCAGCTCTATAACTTGCTACACCTTTTGCATTAAGACCACCTGAAGGATTTTTACCTTCAGATCTTTGCCAAGCTGGAGAACTACCACCATTTTTCATCATAGGGTTTTCTCTATGCCACTTCTTTACAGAAGCAACACCTTGTTTAACAGTTTTAGCTTTAGACTTTTCAGTGAGGTTAATCTTGTCCCATTTACCAGCAGAAGGACCAGCTGTATGATCTACGACTATATCCCCCCTATCACCTATTCCTCTATCAACCTTTTTCTTAAAGACTTTATGTGTTTGACCACCAGCTTTAACAATAGCTTTACTTGCCATTATTTCTTTTTAATAGGTTTAACTTTAAATATATCTTTCTTAATTTTATCCATCCACATCTTTTCTTTCTTAGGCTTCATAGCTTTTTTAACCTTACTAAAAGCATCTAGCTTACCACCTTTCTTTAATGACGTACCATCTTTTTTAATTAGATGACCATTAGGAACAGGTGTAATAGATCCTTTGATAGGACTTAGAGTGTCCCCATTTCTGAGAACTCCTTTACCTACATAAGCAGAAGCTTTCTGTGGATTATAGGGACCAGGTTTCTTAATACTAGCCATTTATAAAATTTGAAAAGTTTGTTGTAAGAGATGTCCAAGTTGAACCAGTTCTCACTTCCAATGAATTAAAATTAATAAATGCAGAATAACCATCATCAGCATTAATAAATGTACCACTAAATAAATATAAATTGTTTACAGATCCTAATGCAGGAATGATTGTATTATGTAAGATGTTATAACTTGCAACTCTTATAAGTTCTGTAGCTTGAATCATATTCTCTGAATATGTGTGAGCATTATAATAAGCATAAGAGCCATAAACAATTAATGCAAGTTGATATCTTTGATAATTGTTTACAAAAGGAGCATTTGTAGCCACTGGTGCAACACCATTTAATGTAATTGCATCAGCAATAGCTGTAGCAACAGCTCCACATGTATTATCACTTGTAGCAGAACTCTTACCTCTTCTTAACATTCTACCTACATTATCATTAGCTACAACAAGATCAGCTTGTTGTGTAATTCCTATATGAGGCATGTTAATTAACAATAATGGTCCATTTGCATTATTATCTGATGTAGTGTGACTTTGCCAAGCTTGTGCTCCTAATATACCTGTATGAGGATATCCAGCAAGACCACCACCCATGAATGGTCCAAGATAGTTATTTAATGCTGGAGGATTTTGACCTATGTTAAATATATTAGCAAACTCAGAAGCATTAACATCATCTGAACAAACTGTAGAATTCAAAACAGTATTGTATGCATCAGCACCTAAAGTATCAAGAAATCTTACTAAACTATAAGCAATATTATTAGCTAATAATGCATTTGGATATGTAGCATTAATTATACCACTATAATTTTTATTCACTTTATTAAAATACTGTACAGGTTGCATTTCTTTCCAAATACCAACAGTGGGAGCACCTCTAAATAAACTAAGGCTTCCTGGAACTATGTTACCATTTGTATTAAACCTTGCATAAGGTTTTAAAGGAATGTTTGGGTTTGTTGTTGCCATATTATTTGCTTTTTCTTGCTCTGCCCATTGCTTTGAATGTCTTTGCCAAAGCTTTACGCTTAGGAGTACATGTAGCTTTGGTCATAGGTGTACAGTATCCTTTATGTTTAGGATTAACAGCTTTCTGAATCCATTTGCCATCTTTAGCTTTAATAGTTTTACCTCCATTCTTTTGATCTTTAAGAGCTTTTATATCAAGAGGATTAACTTTTGCAGCTGGAATAGAATCAGCAGCATTTGCTCTAGCAAACATAGAATTACGAGCTCTTGCAGTATTTTCGTTAGGATGAGCATACTGATAATATCTAGGACCTTCAGGTGTATTAGATTTAGTAACTACATTATATCTACCCTTACTATCCATAGATGTAGAGTGACCATACTGAGCTTTCTTAGTCTTCTTAACTGTTGCCATCTTATTTCTTTTTAGACTTTAACTTAGGAGCCATCTCACCACTACGTTTTTCCATCACTTCAGCTTCACGCTTTAGTGCTGCTTTTCTAAAACCAGCTGGATTAACTTCTTTTGTAGCTTTTTGTTTTTTATCAAGACCATAAGACTTTTCAGAACGACCCATCTTACCACCCATTTTCATCTTAGTGGCACCTAGTTCTTTATCTCTAGTTAACTTAGCTTTGCCTTTAGCACCTGCTAAGGTAGCTTCTTGAACTTTAGTCCAAGCACCTTGAGGATCAATAGGTCCTACACGCTTATCAGAAGCTTTCATTCCTGATAGGCTACCCATTCTATCTTTTGTTATCTTTGCCATTATTATTTTGTTTTAGCTTTTATTTTCTTCTCTTGTTTTAACATAGCAGCTGTAGGTTTCTTTCCAGATCCTTTGTTAGCTCTGATGTTATCCCACAGTCCTCTTTTAGAATATGAACCATCAGCACGCTTTAACATACCACCTGCTTTCATTGGTTTTTTAGCTGGAGATTTACTTATTTCATTGGCTGATTGTTTAGCTACTTTTTTAGCTGCTGATTTAAGTATAGCTTTTCTATTGTTATCTAACATCTTAGCGTACTCACCATTTTCATAGTTAGACTTAGACTTTGGAATCATCTTTCCTGGGAACATTTCACTCTCAACCATTCCTTTAGGAACATTTTTTCCTGTTTGAGCGTAGCCCATCTTGTTTCTTACTTCTGTAGGAAGTTTAGCTAAACCAGGCTTTTTAGATTTGTCTACAGCCTTTAACGCTTTTTTTATCATTGCCATATCTTATTTATTTTCTGGAACCTCAATCACTACACCAGTTTCAACTGCAGCAGCCAATGTATCTTCAAGAACATCTCCTGCTTGTTTAGCTAGTAAAATAGTTTGTGCTTCCTTTGTGTTAACAATTGCACGTAATGTGTTTAATAACATACCAAAATCTCCTCCATCTAATACAAACTTAGCGTCTGGACCCCATGTATACTTTTTGTTTGGATCAAACTTAGGACCTTGAGGAGCTGATTCTTGAGCTCCATTTAAATTGATAATCTCTGCCATATAATTATATTTTTGGTTTAGTCACAAAGATATGGAAAAACTATATATTTTCCAAATTTATTTCAAAAGTTATAGTTGCTGAGCTTTTGATACTCTTGGATAGATCTAGTCTAATCTTGAACATATTATGAAACTTTAAGATTTCTTCTAGCAACATATCATTATACATAGGCAATGAAGGTGCCAATCTAAAGTGGTACGAATGGGGAGCTTTAGTGATCTCCAACGTAGATAGTTCATCAACTGAGGAAATTACTCCCTCAAGGTGAGCAAAATAAGCTATTTCATTATCTTGCATCACTTGAGGGAAGAACTTTTTATTTACTTGCATTAAGACAAGGTTAAACGATATAATGTTTGAGCAGCTTCTCCAGATAGGCTTTGAGCTACATTTTCAATATCAGACATGTTATTTTCTTCTCCAAACTCTTCAAGATCTTTTGCAAAAGAAACTAGGTCTTTTACCACTTTATTAGGCATACCTGGAGCATATTCTTTTAAGACGTCAATTTTAAATGCTTTAACTTTTTTACCTGCATATCCCATAATCTTTTCTACAATCTCATCTTGAAGATCTCCCACTCTATCATATAGTTTTCCTAAAGCTTCATGTTCAGCAAATGATGTTGTTTGCCAATGTAATAGATGTAATTGCTCGTAAAAGAAAGAAAGCTTTCCAGCTATTGTTTCTAATGTTAGATTTCCTCCTACGTTTTCCATCATTTCTTCAGGAAATAGTGATTTTGCCATTGTAGTTGGTTTTTATTAGTCTTCAAAGATGTTAAATGTTAACACTCCATCAGGACATAGATTATTTTTCACTGATAAAGGAACACTTAATTGTACAGTCACTTCATCTATAGCTGAATATGTTCCAAATGCTCTAGTTCCTTCATCACTGTTAAGAAAATTAATTAACTCAGTTATATTGTCTGCAGTTCCACCTGTATAAACTGTAGCTGCAGTTGATTCATCACAGAATATTCTTATAGAAATATACGTTAAAGGAAACTCTCCTGGAACAGTATCTGTTAATAATGTAGGAGTAGGATTGCAACACTCGTTTGCATCTATCTCCACCCAATTACCAACCTTTGGTTTAAATCTTTGTAAGATCAAACTACCTGCTATGACACGTCCTGTACCATCGTAACGTACATAGGCTTTTAATCTATTATTGCTATTTGCCATTTTTATTTAATTTTAACGTGGAGCAGTTGTTGTTGTTGTTGTAGTAGGAGCAGCAGTTGTAGTAGTAGTTGTTGTACTTGTACTTGTGCTAGTAGTAGTACTAGTAGACGTAGATGTACTAGTAGTTGTGCTTGTAGAACTAGTTGTAGTGGTAGTTGTAGGAACGTAATTGCAGCATTCATAAGCTGGAATCTCTACCCATTTACCAACCTTGGGTTTCTTTCTTCTTAGAATTAGGCTACTTGGAACGATTCTTCCAGTACCATCAAAGCGTACATATGCTTTGAGAGGGCGATTAGTATTCTGGGCCATAATTAATATTTTAAATTATACTTGTTTTTTATTTCTATTAGTTGTCTAGTGTAGTAATGATTAGCATATTTCTTAGCAGTCTCATCACTAAGCACTTTTAGTACATGTGTATCTAGAAAAGGATCTTTACCAGTGTGATATGCTCCTTTATAGAAAGCAGGATAACCCATTGTGTTCTGTCCTGTAATCCCTGCGTTATGTAATAATGTTGTTCTATCCAGCTTCTCTATAGGATCTGAAGACCAACAGAATTCCAATTCAGGAATGTTCTTTGCTTCTTGTTCTCTAAGCCAAATGTTCCATAGCACAGCCCACATATCTGCACACCAGCTTTGAAACCCTTTGTCTTCATTTTTGAAGAACTCTTTGTTTATGTTCTGAAGGTAGACACGTATTAATATACAGTCATTCATTACCTTCTTCCAAAACTCACTATCTATATTCTTAAGGAAGTATTGAGCTCCTCCTGAATGATCATTGTTAGCTTCAGCTATCTCTCTTGTTATACCCACTAAGCTTGTAAGCTCAGCTAAGACATCTCTAGTTTTGTATTCTTCCAGTTTGTCTGGTAAAACATCTCTTTCTTTACTATCAAAATATGAAGCGTTGATATAACTATTTGTATCAGATAAGTAGTTTACATCATCATCTTTAAATTTATCTACATCAAACTTTTCTGTAAAGATTACGTCACAGTCACAGTAAAACACTGCTTTGGTGACCATATCAGGATTGTCCTGGAAATATCTCATTAAGCAATAAGGACGTAGAATAGGAATATAAACTCCTAAATACTGACTTACGTCTCCTGAATCCTTGTAGAAAGCAAACTTTGCTTCAGGATACAGTTCCATGATCTTTTCCCACTTGCCATTGTATTCTCTAAAACTAGGTGTGTACACTAAAACAATTGCTTTGTCTGAGTGTCCAAGCTTCTTTAAACTTTCCAACCATAGATGTACCTGCCATGTGTAATATACATCATCTGGCTGTGCACAGATAAATTTAAGATCCTTCATATGTAGTTTTATTGGTTTTCTCTTTATTAAGGTAGCGTAGTTGTAGTAGTTGTTGTAGAAGTGGTTGTAGTAGTTGAGCTAGTTGTTGTGGTTGTTGTAGAAGATGTAGATGTACTACTAGTTGTACTAGTTGTTGTAACAGGAATGTTTCTACCAATAACACCAGTGAGGGCTTCTAATTGCTTAGATATCTCCCAAAGTAAGTTTGACTTTGTACTCCAGCCTATTTGTCTTGATGGTATTGCCATGTTATTAAGCGATTTGGTAAATTCCTGATAAATCAAAATGGCTAGTTACAGTTGTGCCAGCCACTGGTGTATTGTATTTCCAAGCAAGATCTGTTGTAGATCCTGAATAATATAATTTATGTATTGTTGTACTAACTGCTACATCTGTAATACCAGCAATGTGATATTGAGCAGCACCTGTAGGTTGATGTAATGTACCACCAGCTTGTCTCATTGTTTCAACAGAAGCAAATGGCAACGTAATTTGGTATTGTAAGGTGCCAAAGTTAGTACAACCAGCAAAGTCTACATATATTCTAAAATAACAAAGATTTCCTTGTAAAAGAGTATACGATCCTGTAGCAGTTGCACCAGCTAATGTTCCAGAAGCATCTGTAAACAATGGATTAAACGATTCAGTTATTGTATTTTGTGAATTATAAGTCACCCCTGTAAGATATTCCAATTGCTTAGATATCTGCCATAAGAGGTTTTCTTCTGTACCCCATCCTATCTGTCTGCTTGGTATAGCCATGATTGTGAAAATTAATGTTCAAAGATATGTTACTTTTTAATATTAACAATGAGTGTCAATAATTTACAATAACAAATTTAGTTATAAGTGTTTTAACTTTTTTAGTTATTATCTGCCCTGTCTATTATAGGGCTTAGTTGCCTTATCTTTAGGTCCCTTAAATTTGGTAGCTTTACCACCCTTACGTTTTCCAAATGAAACTTTTCTGCTATCTGATTTTACCTTTGCCATGTTGGTTTATTTTAAAGTTTTTAAAACTTGTTGAGCATTAAGTGCTGTCCATACATTATACAACACCTCATTATTTTGCTGTACTAGTTCTGCTTTTTTAACTCCAGAGCGTCTGCTACGCATTACTTTAGGTTTTTTCTTAGCGTTAGCCATTATCTTAATTTGTTTTTGTATTCTAATACAGCTAAACGCTGTTTGATCTCTGCTCTTTCATTTGCTGCAGCTTCTTTTATGTTTGTCATCTTATCATTAATCTCCATCTTCATATCTGCTCTAGCTTGCATAGCTGATGCTCTCAATTGTTCTAATTCAATAGTAGTACCCTGAGGTGGTATAGCTTTGTTCTCAGCATTTACTACAACTGCTACCTTGTTATTCAAAATAGTTACCTGATTCTCTAATGCACTCACTTGTGTAAGTAACCAACCAATAGCAGATACACAAATAGGAAGTAGTGTGAAAACCAACTTCTCTACCAGTCCTGACTTACTTTTATCAGCAGCTAGTTGTTCAGATATCTTTTCATTTCTTTCTTCTTGTGTCATTATATACTACCATTTAAAAGGTTATTGTATTCATTGAAGTGTTTGATACGATCAGGAAGACCAATTGTTCCACCATTAACACGTTTAGTCACCTTGGTTACCACTACATCTGTAGCCCCCTCATCAGCAATCTTGTGTAATCCATTCTTATGAAAGAACCAAGCAGCAGATAAAAGTGGGTACTTTGTAGCTACAAGGTCTGGGTTAGCTAGGATATCATCTTCAACTGTCTTATCAAAAGCTGCATAGTTATCCTTCCCTGTTAACTGAATGTAACCACGTCCTCTGAACTTATACCCTTCTCCAGAAGCTTGATTACCATTACCCATACGATTAGCATACACTATATTAGCAATCCTTTCAGGCTTACGTTCAAACTCTTTAGCACTTTCAGCTGTAAAGTATTTCTTAAAGATGCTCTGTAAACCAGCAGCACCATAGTTTAAGTTCTCTGAAACAGCTTTGAATCCACCTGATTCATGTCCTGTTTGTGCTAAGAAATGAGCCAAACGTAATGCTGTATTAATTTCAAACTTATCTATTACACCAGGGATTTGTGCAATCACTGTGTCTGGAACATGTCCTTTTAATTTATCAACGTTCATAGTTATTTAATTTTCCAATAGCTACTCACCCCATATATAACTTGGCTATTGTTGTTTATTCCAATATGTAAACCAAATATCTTATCTTTCTTAGTCTTGTAAAGCACTCCCCCCTGTATGGTTTGAAGTTCTAGTTGTTTCGTGTTAGTGATTCCCCCACCAATAAATAGAGCTCCCTTAGGAGGAGCCTGCTTAGTGATAGTGTTTGTTACAGTGATTGTAGGAATCTTATAATTATATTTATAAGATCTGTTCTGTAGCTCGTTTTTATGTACTGTATCAGCTACAGCTACATAGCCCAAAGTATCTAGCTTCACTGTGTCAGCATAGATCTTCTTTGCCAAATGGGCAATGACCAAAGCATCATATTGTGCTTTAAGCTTAGGGTAGTTTGTGTCTGCTATATATTCTGCAGGTAGTGTGTCATGTATTATCTCCTTAACCTTTAACTTCTTGACAATCAATGAGTCATGAACTTGCCAGGTTGTATCATGTAACGTTACAGTATCAGCTTTTATCTGAGGAGCGTTACATCCTTTATGTTGAAGAGCCACTGTAAATAGTAAAGCCATTACAACAAATACTAGAATTTTATTCATTATCTTCAGTTTGGTTTTTCTTATTAATAAACTTGTCTACAGAAGCAATTCCAAAACAAGCTATAGTCAACACTTTGAAAGAATCATATATGAACTCATTGACAACCAACTCTTTATGCAATGTACCAGTGATAATATCTACCAAAGCAAATACTACCATGATTACAAAAGAAGCAAAGCCTATTACAGCTTTCTCATTAATTGTGTTGTTGTCATCAAATAAATCAGAGAAGAACTTTTTCATTTTTTATAATTAATTTATTGTTAGGAAGTATAGCCATCTCTCTAAATACTGTTGTTTCTATAGGAACACTAGTAGGAAAAGAAGCAGCTGTTTTATAGACTACCCTTTCTAGGTTGTCTATACGTGTCTTGTCTATGTTAGACTGAGCCATTAGCATTTTTACGTCAGATTTTATCTCGTTTACATCACTCCATATTAGGAGAGAAACTAGAGATACAAGGCTTGGAAATATCCAAACTTTAATGGATTTTAGATTAGGATTTTCATTCATTGTTGTAAAACATATGTTTGTATAAATAAAAATACACCCAGGACATGGATGTACAATATGGTCAGAATGACCTATTTAGGTTAACTTCTATAATTCCTAGCAAAACTAGGTAAAAAAGTTGAAACTACCAAATATTTTTTTAGTAGGGCTGGTAAGATTTCTCCTCTACAAAATCACTTCCATACTTCATATTAATTTCTTTTTTAATACTTGCTCGCTTGTCATTCAATATGTAAACACTTCTAGCTAGCTGTACAAAGTGATCATCAAATACCTTGCCTCTTTCACAATCTCTAAGTCTGTCTTCCACATCCCAGAGGTTCTTATTTACAACAAGCAATTGATCAGTTAAAGGATCATGTAAGATCTCAGGTTCTATTGCTGTATTTAGGTAGTTCCTTTCTTTAAATACATTGACAAGCTTGTCCTTGTCTGTAATGTTTAGGGCTTTGATTGATAGGATGGTCCATTTATCTACCACTTCTCCTATAGAAACTTCAATTTTCATGGTTAAAATGTTTTTTATTTCCAACAAATATATTAACTTTGTTTGAAATAACCAAAAGATGAAACCAGTTTGTTTAGATTTATCAGAATGTAATGGATTGGGTGATCTTCTCTGTGCCACCCCCACTATTAAAAAACTTCATGATGCATATCAAAGAAAGATCATAGTCATCTCTCAGATGCCTGAGTTGTTTAAGATGAACCCCTTTGTAGAAAAGAGCTACAAAGCTAGTTCTATAGACATGACGTATATACAAAGTAATTACATTATACATAATTCATTCTATCTAGTAGGTAAGAAAGACGAGCGTGGTATAGAGATGAAGCATAACATGATGGATATCAGACAGTTCCATGCTATACACCTAGGCTTTATGCTTGGACAAGATGAACTAGAATGTTATTATAGACCTACTGAAGAACCTATTAATCATATAGAAGGCAAGTATGCTGTAATACACCCTGTTAACAGCTGGCCTAATAGAACCTGGTCACAAGAGAACTGGCTTAACTTAGTTGATGAATTAATTAAATGGGGATATAAGGTGGTAGCAGTTGGTAAGGATAGCAGTGAGACAGGCTTCTTTAATGTACAGAAACCTGTACATGAGATGAACGATAAGGTGACTAACTTAATGAATAAAACATCTATTTCTGAGACTTGGCATTTGATCAATAAAGCTGTTGTTGTTATTACTATGGACTCTGGTATATTACATCTAGCAGGTACAACAGAAACACCTATAGTTGAATTAGGATCTCCTATCAACCCAGAGTTTCGTAGACCATATAGAAAGACTAGCAAACATATATACGTAAGAGGAGCATGTGGATTACACTGTAGCTCTAATATGAAATATGCATTAGAGTATTGGCCCACAATAGATTCTGTACAACCATTGATTGGATGCTTAGAGAAGAAAGAAACTTTTGAGTGTCATCCAAGTGTAGCACAAGTAATGCATGTAATTAACAGTAATTTAAACTAATAATATGTCACAACAACAAAACCCAGGAGGAGCAATAATACCAATCTTTCCCATTCCTATTTTAGTAAATAACATCAAAAGAGATTTTACTAATGAAGAAATGGAATGTGCATACGAGTATGAAAGAGATATATTTCTAAATACCTCAAATGCTACAACAAACAATTTGTATGTTTTAAACAATCCTAAACTTAGTAATGTAAAACTGTTCATTGAGTCTATCCTTAAC
>Ga0209400_1003379_pt1 | contig 11631 bp, 12 predicted proteins | sample M_130807_EF_Meta_FD_187313 | JGI IMG/M metagenome (GOLD analysis project Ga0209400, IMG submission 187313) | Freshwater microbial communities from Lake Montjoie, Canada to study carbon cycling - M_130807_EF_MetaG (SPAdes) (version 2) | ecosystem: Environmental > Aquatic > Freshwater > Lake... | reverse complement strand
CTGCTCACGCTGCTGCTGCTGCCGATGCTCTATGACTGGATTGAGCGCAATGCGAAAGCCCAGGCGCCGTCAGCCGATCAACGATAGCCGGGCGGCGGCGGCGGAATGCCTGCAGGCGGCGCTGTGGTACCATAGCCCGCAGGCGGAATCGACGTGGGAGCGCGATAGCTGGGTGCAGGAGAGGAGCGGTAAGTCTTGGGGGCCGGTGCCTTGTAAGTCGTGCGTGGCGTTGTGCTGTAGCTGGGCGGAGGCGGCGTATTGTTGTAGTAGGCCGGAGCTGGCGTACCATAGCTGGCAGGCGCTGGGGCCGCACCGCCAGCAATGGTTTTGGCGGTCACAGTCACATCGCCAAGCTGACGATAGGGAATCTGAATGTACTCCGCCGCCGCACGTGAGAGATTGATGACGCGGTTCGGATAGGCGGGGAAGCGGTCGTTCACCGTCACGTTCACCGTGCGCCCGTTGTAGTTGTTCTTCACCTTGACCACCGTCCCAAAGGGCAGAGTGTTGTGCGCGGCCGTCCAGCCCTGAGGCTGATAGATGGCTCCGGAGGTGGTGTAGTGGCCTGCATACTGGTCCGCAATGTAGGAAGCATAGCCGCGCATCTGATAGGCGGGCTTGGCGCAGCTGGCCAGCAGAGCGGGCAGCGCGATGGCAAGGAATCGAAAAAACGCGGAATATTTCATGATCTGCTGCCCGAGCATAACCGGATTGGCACGCGGCACAATCCCGCGCATCATCCGCGCATGAAAAGAAAACGTGTCGTGCTGGGGGCTGTGTTCCTGCTGGTGCCGCCGCTGGCCGGATGGCTGGCGGCGGAGCAGTTGGCGCATCCGCAGCGCAGACCGTTGCAGGACTATCACCGTGAGTTCCTGTCCGATCCTTCGTCACATGGCGTGGTGTTGAAATCCTTCAACTGCGCCGATGGCACGCCCTGTCTCCTGTGTGAGCCTGAGCCGCGTGGAATGCTGGGAAAGCGCGGGCAGGTGGTCCGTGAACAGTTGATGCAGAAAGGCATCTCACTCACACCGCCTGGGAGTGTGCTGGGCAATCTCGTTCTCGTGCATGGCCGCCGTGGTCGGAAAGAGGACTACCTGCTCATCGCAGAGCGTTTCTGCGCCGTGGGCTTTCGCTGCGTTTTGCTGGACCTCCCCGCGCACGGCGACCATCCGGGAACCACCGCTTGTTATGGTGTGAGGGAAGGTCACCTGCCGGCGCTGGTGCTGCGTGAAGCGGCGGCAAAGTTCGGCTTCAATCCAAAGCCCGCAGGTCTCATGGGTATATCCATGGGTGGAGCCGTCAGCATTCGGTCTGCGGTGGCAAAGGACACACCATGGCATGCCGCCGTGCTGGTTTCGACCTTCGATTCGCTGGACCATGTCGTACGTCACCAGACCTCGGGCTGGGTCGGAGGCTGGCTTGGCTCCGTCTGGAGCCACATCACGGGCTGGTTTTATCAACGGCAGGCACACATGGAAATCAGCGCAGCGAACTCCATCGCCCTGGCTCCCGGACTCCAGTGCCCGGTGCTCGTCGCGCATGGCACCTCAGATCGGGTAATCCCTATCGAGTGTGGTCGTCTTCTGCATGCAGCTCTGCCAGCAGGCATTGAGAAACGCTGGGTTGAAATCCCCGGAGCTGATCACGACAACGTGCTGATCACTGATTTTCCGCTCTATGCGGAGATGGCGGAGTGGTTCCTGCGCCACATAGCCAAGTAAAGGCCGCTTACGCCGCCGGTTGTCGCAGTTCCACGCCACCGCAATCGGAGCAGGTAGTGATGCCGCTCTGGTATTCGGCACCACACCGCGGGCAGGTGGGCTGTTTTGCCACTGCGGGCGGATCGTAATCGGCCTCCGCAATGCCTTCGTGACGGAAGAATTTTTGCAGTGCTTCGGCTTCGAGAGAGAGCGATTCGCTTTGCGACCAGCCGGAAACGTAGCGTGTCTCACGCCAAAACTGCCTCGCGGTCTGCAGCCAGCGCTTTTCCTCCAGCAGTCCACGCCATGCGAGCGGATGCGGTGGCTCGGCAGCGGTGGTCAGATTCACCACGTCAAACGCACGCATCGCCAGTTGCGGCAGAAAAGCGATCCCCAACGCACGCCAGCGACGATGGGGAATGCTGACGGCGCTGTTACGGGTGCTACGCAGGAACAGCCAGGACTGGATGAATTGCAGCAGCAGCAAGATACCTGCGGCAGCGAGCACGGCGAGGCTGTCGCCAAAGCGGTAGTACAAAACGCTTATAATACCGAAGCACCAGATGAAATGGATCGTGGCACAGCTGCGCAACGAGCGGGTGAGCTGTGCGCTGGCCATGGCGGCCTGGCTCGCGGTCTGCGGGTCGAGCGTCGTGAGGGCGTGCTTGAGAAAAGCGCTGCGGCGCTGGTCGGGCGTCAGTCCACGCCATTCGGTGAGACGCTGCTGCCAGAGCTCCGCCAGAGCTTTGGAGGGCAGACGCACACACGTGGCAGCGTCGAGATGCAGGGTGGTTTCCTCCACACGCGGAACCAGCTTGTCCCATGCGACGTGGACGCTCATGCTGTCGGTCAATCGCACCCGCAGTGAATCCTGCTCGGGCACAAACAACCAAGGCACCGCCAGAGCGTGCGCCTGCATGGGCGGCAATGGCGAGAGCAGCAGCGGCGAGCCGCCAGCGATTTGCAGTCGCATCCATGGCCTTATCGTACCCCAGCCCGAGTTGCTTGCACCCGCAGCCATCCAAGCCGTGGAGGGCACGAGGCGCAGGCACTCGATGAGATAAAGCAGCACGAAGACTGCGAGAAGCATCTGGCCGTCGCTCATGCGCTATTCGGCTGGCGGCTGGCGCGAGCCGAAGATGCTGCTGAAGAGTTTTTTCAAGGCGGCCAGGGCACCCACCACCAGCAGGATCGCCGCTTTGCCCAGCTTGGCGAAGAACAGGCCAAGCTTGCCGAAGAGACCCATTTTGGCTGCCGCAAAGGCACCAGTGCCGGCGATGAGTGCGGTGAGACCGTATTTCGCGACCTTGTCTCCTTCGCGGAATTCGGCATAGCGTTCGCCCTCAATGTAGCTGAATCCGGCGAGGATCTTCTCCTGTTCGGCGATCATTTTTTCCATTTCCTCTGGTTCGCAGACCAGCGTGACTTCCATCACTCCTTTGCGGCCAAGGAGACGCGTGTTGTAGTTGATCGAGATGCCGTCGTTATCGAGCGACTTCAGGCGGGTGCCCCATTCGAGGTTGTTGGTTTTTTCATTGTAACGTGGTGGCACCACCCAGCCGAGAATCTCAAGTTCGGGCAGATTGTGCTCGCGGCGGTATTCGTTGCCGTGCTTCTGGCCTTCGCGCAGGCTCTCCAGCATTTCATCCGCATTGATCTTGTCTTTCTCGTCGTCTTTCACGTAGCCGGACTCATCGAATTCAAAAATGATCCATGGACCCAGGCCTTCGGTGGCCAGCATGCCCAGTTCGCGTTGGGTCGGCGGATTGCCATACATCTCCATCAGTTTGCGCGTGCCGTCACCTGGGGTGAAGCGGTAGCCCTGCGGGATGGCGATCTCGGCTTTGCCGCCGAGGTTGCCTGTGCCCTGACGGGTCCAGCCGAGTTTCTCTATCTCATCGATGCGCTGCTGAACGCGCTGCTTCATTTCCTCCGCCGTGGGTTCTTTGGGGGCTGCGGAATCTGGCTGTTGTGCCTGTGCGGTGGACAACACTGCCAGACAAGCAAGCAGTACGACGCGTGGGATGAATGTAAGCTTCATGCTCTCGCAGTCTCGCAGGGGTGGCGGGAGATCGTCAAGGCGAGCTTTTTACCAGATTCGTAATTGGCAGCAGTAGCCTGAGGCGGCATGTTCTCCAGACGTTGAGTCACTTTCCCCCGCATGTCCGAATCAAATCCTGCTGCAGCACCTGCCCCGCGTCGCGGGCCGGGATGTTTCACGACGCTGGCGCTGACGTTTCTGGCGGCGGTGATCATTGGCGGCATCCTGGCCTGGAAGGTGGTGGATGCGGGATTTGGCATGAAGTGGCTGGCTGAGCATTTCCAGAAGCAGACCATCACCGAGAGCTTCCGCGAAAACGTGAAGCGCATCGCCTCGACCCAGGGCGACGTGCTGGAACTGGCCACGCTGGACACCGAGGAGACCGTCACGAAGTTCGACACCAAGACGCTGTTCAACGATGCTGTTTACCTCGGCACCACCATGGCGGAAATCCGTGCGTTGGTGGTCTATCGCTACCACCTGAAGCTGTCCGACGAATGGAAGCTCACGGTCGAAAACGGGCGGTGTGTGGTGGTCGCGCCCGCCATCCGGCCCTCGCTGCCGCCGGCGGTGCGCTCGGAGACGATGGAGAAAAAATCCGAGGCGGGCTGGCTGCGGTTCAATGCGGCGGAGAACATGGCCGCGCTCGAGAAAGGACTGACTTCCATTCTGGAACGCCGTGCGGCGGTGCCCGGCAAGATCAAGCACGTGCGCGAAGCCAGCCGGCTGTCGGTGGCCAAGTTTGTGCAGAACTGGGTGCTCAAGGAGCAAAAAGAGCACGAGCAGGGGGGCATTCGCGAGATCGTGGTGATCTTTCCGGACGAACCAGCTGCGGCCAGTGCAGCGGAGGCCTCAAAACTGCCGGCCACGTTAAATCTGGAAGTGAAGGCCGATTAAGCCGACGACTCAGGGCTGCTGGCCTGCAGGGTCATAGAGCAGCAGACCGTCGTCGAATTTCACAAATGGCATGGCCCCAGGCACTTCGGCTGGTGCCAGGTTGGCGAGGCGGAAAAGTTTGCCTTTCCACAGGCCTTGCTGACCGGCGACCCCAAGGACTAGATTGACGGTGGTGGCCTGTTTGTCGCCGGGCACGACGAAATCCGCGCCGCCCAGCGTGGCATAGACCCCGAGAGAAACGATTTCCTGGGCGTTGCGCTGGTTGATCACGCGCTCAATCGCCGCCCGGTTGTTGCCGCCATACCAGCCCAGTGCCACACTGCTAAAAATGCCGACCAGACAGATGACAGTGAGCATTTCCACCAATGAAAAGCCCGACACCACCAAGTTCCTGGAGTGGACTTGCGGACGTAGAAGGTAAGGGGAAACGAACATTACAGAACTATAAATACCATAAAACTCCACTCGTCGCAATCTCTCGTTTTGACGGGCGACTCTATGCATTTAGGACAGCCTGCACATGTACACTGACTTGCTGGCACCACTGACTCGACCGCAACGCGAAGCCGTCGAGTCTGCCGGGTACCGCGTCATGCGCTGGCTGGCCGCGCGTGAGGTCTTGCAGGCACGCGTCACGAAAGGTCGAATTGCCGGTGCTCTGGGCGGTTTTTTGACGCACTGGCTGTCGGTGGCTCCTGCGCATGCGTCGGACGGAGAACTTTGGCTGTCCTTCGATCAACTGAAGCTGAAACTCGCAGGGGGCAGCGTATGGCTTGCCAAATCACCGCTGGAGCGGGCATTGCTGCATCTGCCAGCATTGCGTCCGTTTTGGCGCCAGGAATTGCGCTTGCAGCACTTTGAGGCACTGCGTACCCTGGTCCCTCAGGCTTGGCTGCTGGACTTGTCCGAAGTACCTCCTGGTGCGGTGATTCAGGGGCTGGGGACGGTTTCCTGGGAACAGACGCAGCAGCAGGCCGGGCAGGAATGGGAAATTCAGGACTCCAGGGGCATGCTACGTGAAACCTGGCCTGACGCTCTGGCTGCGCGGGACAGCATTTTCACCGCACGTCCGGCTTCAAACGTCGTACTTAATGCACGGTATGGACGGAATGACGCAGGTCAGGTTATTTTGCGTAGTATTGAAGAAGCGGCACCTTGACGTGCATCCTGCTTCCGTGCGACATTGTCACATCCCCAATATATCATGGCACGCGGCTCCAACGTTACTCTCTGTTCCTTCTGCGGCAAAAGCCATGCAGAGGTGAAAAAGCTCATCGCAGGCCCGGGGGTGTACATTTGCGACAATTGCATTCACGTCTGTAAAAACATCCTCGACAAAGAGACTTCGGTCGATTCCGAGGGCGGGCCATCGCTGCTGGTGCCGCGCCCGGCGGACATCGCCGCGTTGCTGGATCAGCATGTGATCGGCCAGCCGCAGGCCAAGAAGGTGCTCAGCGTCGCGGTGCACAATCACTACAAGCGCATCCTGCACACGCAGCAGCAGGCTGCACGTGTCGGCAGCGGCGGCCCCCGTAAAGTGACAACGGCTTTGCCCGACCCGAATGATGTGGAGATCGAAAAGAGCAATGTGCTGCTCATGGGGCCCACGGGCTGTGGCAAGACACTGCTCGCCAAAACGCTCGCACGCATTCTCAATGTGCCGTTCAGCATCGCCGATGCCACGACGCTGACCGAAGCCGGCTACGTCGGCGAAGATGTGGAAAACATCGTCCTGCGGCTGCTGCAGGCGGCGGATTACGATGTCGCGCGCGCCGAGATGGGCATCGTTTACATCGACGAAATCGACAAGATCGGCCGCAAGACCGAGAACGTGAGCATCACGCGCGATGTATCCGGCGAAGGCGTGCAGCAGGCGCTGCTGAAAATCATCGAAGGCACTGTGTGCAATGTGCCGCCGCAGGGCGGACGCAAGCATCCGCAGCAGGAGTACATCCAGGTGAACACGGAGAACATTCTGTTCATCTGCGGCGGGGCCTTTGTCGGCCTCGACAAGCTGATGGAGCGGCGGCGCGGCGGCAAGACGATGGGTTTTGTCAATTCCCAGGCCGTGAAGCCCGAGGTCGGCAAGTCCAGAGCGGAGGTCGAGCCCGAGGATCTGCTGTCGTTTGGCCTCATTCCGGAGTTCATTGGTCGCTTGCCGGTGGTTTGCTCGCTGGAGTCACTGACGGAGCAAGAGCTCATGCGGGTGCTGACCGAGCCGAAAAACGCTTTGATTAAACAGTATTCAAAGCTCATGAACATGGACGGCGTGGAGCTTTCCATCACGCGCGACGCCATGCTCGCCATGTCCAAGGAAGCCGTGACTCGCGGCACCGGCGCACGCGGCCTGCGCAGCATCTTTGAGCGCATCATGCTGGACGTCATGTACGATGTGCCCAGCCGCATGGACGTGCGGGGTGTCACCATCAACGAAGGTGTCGTCAAAGGCGAGCGCGCGGCCATGCTGCGCAAGCGTGTCGAACGCAAGGCCGCCTAGTCAGTTTGTTACAAAGCCGGGGCGAAAATTCTTCTGGAGCTTTGGCGGGACCACACGTCATAGTGCGGCATCATCCGCCCATGAGTTCCCCCACCTCCTCCCGCCGCCATTTTCTACAGCTTGTCACCGCCGCCGTCGCTGCCGCAGGTTCACGGTCGGTCTTTGCCGCCGATAAGGAGCCACCGTTCAAAATCTCGCTGGCTGAGTGGTCGCTGAACAAAGGCATCTTCGGCAAAGGCGGCGCGGAACGCCACGAGCATCTCGACTTCTGCAAGATCGCCCGCAGCCTGGGCATCGAAGGCGTCGAATATGTGAACCAGATGTTCTTCGACAAGGCTGCGGACGCTGCCTACCTCGGCGAAATGAAACAGCGCCAGGACGGCGAAGGCGTGAAAGGGCTGCTCATCATGTGCGACCGCGAAGGCAATCTGGGCGATCCTGATGAAGCCAAACGCGCGCAGACCGTCGAAAACCATCTCAAGTGGCTCGACGCCGCCGCCACGCTCGGCTGCCACAGCATTCGCGTGAATGCCGCCAGCGATCCCAAGCTGAGCTGGGACGAGCAGATGAAACTCGCGGCGGATGGCCTGCATCGTTTGTGCGTCGAGGGCGACAAACGCGGACTCTTCGTGGTCGTGGAAAATCACGGCGGACTCTCCAGCAATGGCCTCTGGCTCACTGGCGTGATGAAAGCTGCAGATCACGCCCGCGTCGGCATCCTGCCCGACTTCGGCAACTTCTATACCGACCGCGTCAAAGGCGAACTCTACAACCCCTACAAGGGCCTGCGTGAGTTCATGCCCTGGGTGAAGAAGGGCATGAGCGCCAAGGCCTATGACTGGGACACCGGCGCTGGCAAGTTCTACACCGAAGACCGTCGCGAAGGCCGCGAGATCACCCTCGACTTCGAGCGTTTGATCAACATTGTCGTCAAGGCTGGCTACAACGGCTACATCGGCATCGAATACGAAGGCGACAAACACACCGAAATCGAAGGCATCAAGCGTACCAAGCAGGCGCTCGATGAGCTCAAGTCGATGCTCTGATTTTCCAACCTCATCCTCAACTCAAACACCCCGCACATCATGCCTACTGAAGACGCTCCCATTCCTGCCGCCGTGGCGGAAACCACCCTCTGGACTGGTCACACCTCCCAGTGGGTTCATTTCTGGTACTACTTCTTCTGCCTGCTTCTCGCTGGAGGTATCGGCTTCGCCGCCACCGTATTCGGTCTGGCCACTGCCGGTATTGGAATGCTCGGCTATCTGGCGCTCATCATTCCACTGCTGATGTGGGTTATCCGCTGGTGGGCCACGAAGTGCACCACGTATGAGCTGACGACCCAGCGTCTGCGCATTCGCGCTGGCATCCTCAACAAGAAGATTGATGAAATGGAACTCTTCCGGGTGCGCGATTACACCATGGAACAGCCCTTTTTGCTCCGCCTCGTCGGTCTTGGCAACATGACCTTGATCACTTCCGACGCCACCACGCCCACGCTCGCCATGCGCGCCATTCCTGGTGTGGAGGTTGTGCGCGAAAAACTGCGCGCCGCAGTGCAAAGTGAGCGTGATCGCAAGCGAGTGCGCCAGATGGACGTGGACAATGTCGAGGACAGCGGTCCTTTGCACGGCTGACCCACGATCAGGAACCTTCGACCTTTTCGGCGTTCAGCACGCGTGCTTTGCCGTCTTTGACCTCGAGGCGCAGTTTCATGCGCGCAAATTCCTTTTTGTAGCTCCAGCCAGCTTCGGCGTCCCACGTTGTGGCGCTGGTGGGCTGGAGCTTGCGGAGCTGGAGGATGAAAGCGGCGAGCCTGGTATCGGGGTCGGCGATGGTGTGGTCGGGCTCAATGTCCTTCAAAAATTGCGCATCGACGAACTTGAGCTTCAAATCGGCAAAGCGCTTCGTGAAGGCATCGCTGGCGGGCGTCATGCCGTCACGGTTGATCTCACCGAGCACGATGGAGTAGCTTTTGGGGACGCCGGGATTCAAATCGGGCAGGGTGGTAACAAGGTGGCGCAGCGCTGCTTCGCCGGCATCACACTCATAGAGATTCAGCGGCAGGGGGGCGGTGTCTGAGGAATCGCAGGCGGCGAGACCAAGGCAGAGGCTAAGCAGAAGGAGGCGGCGTGTCATGTCCCAGTTCATGGCATGGAATACGCAGCTTGGCAATGCGCCGCCGCGCTCCATACTCTCGCCCCCATGTTTGACATCCGCGAAAAACCCAATGCCGTCGAGAGCGCATTCCTGATCGGTGCGTACTTTGACCGGCGGCAGAAGCAGGAAGCCACTGATTTGCTGGAGGAGCTGGCCGAGCTGGTGGGGACGCTGGGCATCAACATCATCGGCAGGGAGCTCGTCTTTGCGCGTGAGCACACAGCACGCTACCTCATTGGCAGCGGAAAGTCGGCGGAGCTGATGAAGCAGGCCAAGGAACTGGGTGCCGATGTCATTGTATGGGACAACGAGCTAAGCCCCGGACAGCAGCGTGCCTGGGAAAGTGAAGGCGACATCTGTGTGATCGACCGGCACGAAGTCATTCTCGACATCTTCAACATGCGGGCAAAGACGCGGGAAGCACGGCTGCAGGTGGAGCTGGCAAAAATGGAATATTCGATTCCACGGCTCACGCGCATGTGGGCGCATCTGGACCGCCAGGGTGGTGGGGCGGGCGGTGGTGTGGGTGGAGCAGGCGCAGCACGTGGCGAAGGGGAAACCCAGCTCGAAGTGGACCGCCGTCTGGCCAGCAAACGGCTGGACAAACTGCGGGCGGACCTGGAAGAAGTGAAGAAGCAGCGGGAAACGATGCGCAAGGAACGCAGCCGGGTGCCCGTGCCGCATGCGGCGATTGTGGGTTACACGAATGCGGGAAAGTCCTCGTTGCTGAACAAGCTGACCGCTTCTGACGCCTATGTGGAAGACAAGCTCTTTGCCACGCTGGACACGACGACACGGCGTATGGAACTGCCGGATGGGCAGCCGCTGCTGGTGACGGACACGGTCGGTTTCATCCGTAATTTGCCCCATGATCTGGTGCAGTCGTTTCGTGCCACCTTGGAAGAAGCCATTCAGGCGGATTTTCTCATTCACGTCATCGACGCCAGTGCGCTGCAGGCGGTCGAGTTTTACCAGACCACCTCCAAAGTGCTGGGCGAGCTCGGTGCTGGAGACAAGAAGGTGCTGCTGGTGCTGAACAAGGTGGATTTGATCGATGATCCGCGGCTGATGGAACTGCGCCGGGAGTTTCCCGAGGCGGTGGTCATCTCCGTCAAAACTGGGCAGGGAATGGACGACCTGCTGCACCGTTTGCACGACTTCATGATCGACCGTGTGGTGCGGCTGACACTGAGCCTGCCGCTGGATCGGATGGATCTCGTCGCTCTGGTGCATCAGGAGGGCAAGATGCTAAGCGAGGACTATGATACGGGGCGGGCCGAGATTCAGTGCGTGATTCCGAAGCGGTTCGAAAGCCGGTTTGCGGCATTTCTGCCGGTGGATCCAGAATTGGCTGGCCGAAAAAAAGGAAAGAAGTAGGAGGGGGCGGCACGGGGAGGGTTGAGAGTTTGAAAATGGAGTGAGGGGGAGGGGCCGAGTGCATGTCGGTTTCGGGTTATCACCCAATTTTCGCCGTCCACACCAACGGAGAAGGCCCTGAGATGGGTCTTGAACAGGAATCTCTGTATCCACCGTGTCTCTGTGGCTAAAAAAGCGTTTTCTTTCGACGGGCTATTCCCTGCTTTTACAGGGCCTTGTTACCCATCCACCCCGTTAAGTAAGCGCCATTAACGCAGGCTGGAGAGTGAAACAAGGTGAGCAACGGGGGGAACGAGAAGAGTGTCCCGGGTGGGTTGCCAAGGGCTGAGGCCGAAGAAGGTGGTAAACTGCTCGTTCTTCTCGCTGGCATCCAGCAGCCGGCCTATCTGGTTGATCATGCCGTCAAACCGTAGCTTAAGCTCACTTTTCGGGTCGCCTTCAGCCATGGCGTCCTGAAGCAGGCGAAGACGTTGGAAGAGAAAGCCGAGGCCCATGCTAAACAGGGGTATCCCCCGGCGCGTGGTCTCCAGCAGCGCCTCCTGGATCTCACGCCCCAAAGCGGGCGACTCGTCATCCAAGCCGTAAGGGCTTGGATCGGTCATCAATTGCCATGCATAGAGCAGCGCCGTGTCAGGCAGAGTCGGCGCCCACCGGTAGAAGTTTTGTGGCATGTCCTCCAAAGATTCAAACTGACTGGTGCGAATGAGATAGTAGCAGCCAAGTTCAGCGGCAAAGGGGTTGGTCATTTTACCCACGAGCGCGGCCTGCGCCTGAACAACTTTGTCTGGTGGATTGGCACTGGTTTTAAAGGCTTCGAGATTGGCCTGCTGAGGCGACTTCTTGATGGAGGCGGCACTTTGCCGCTGCTGCTGCATCAGGGATGCTGCCAGTTCGTCCACCTCTTCAAAGGACTGCTGGCTCATGTACGACAGAATGGTCTGTTCCGTGATGCTTCCTTG